>Ga0164242_10003647_pt1 | contig 17479 bp, 17 predicted proteins | sample OricomgcompostMG_FD_108783 | JGI IMG/M metagenome (GOLD analysis project Ga0164242, IMG submission 108783) | Miracle-Growth compost microbial communities from Emeryville, California, USA - Original compost - Miracle growth compost (MG) ...
CTGACCACTCCAGCCCGCACCGGCGATGTTCATCGACGACGCCCACATCTTGCGGGCCTCGTCCTCCACGGTCTGGGCGTGCACCTCGAAGCGGCCCGCCATCGCCCGCATTTCGTGCGGGTCAGTCATAAAACGTGTTGCCATCTCGGCTGTCTCCTATCTTGAAGCTTCAGTTCGCCGAAGTCTTAACAGTTGTAATTGATGCGGTGGTGGCCGCGTTGGAAATAGATTACGGCCTGCCGGTTAATTGCTCGCCTCAAACGGGTGACATCTACCCCCTTATTCGCCTTATCCGCGGTCTCATCGTTAGACGACGACCTGTTTGGGCATGACGATCGGCTTGAAGCCGTACCGGGGTCCGCTGCCGTAGGCGCCGGCGCCCTTGGCCGCGGCCGCCGCCCCCGGCATGCCGGGCATCGCGGTGACCGGCTCGGCCTCGGAGGCGACGGTCCAGCCCGAGCCCTCCAGCGGGGCGGCCGACGAGGCCAGCGACGTGGCCGGCGCGGCCGCCGACCAGCTGGCGGGCACCGACAGCCCGCCCACCGCGGACGCCTCGCCCACCGCCGCCGACGCACCGGCGCCCGTCACCGAGCCCACCATCATGCCCGGCGTGATGGCCGCGCCCGCCGCCGGCGCAACCGAGTCGGTGAGCGAGAACGGGATCGCCGGCACGGTCCCCAGGGTCTTGCCCAGCGAGACCGCGTTCGGGATGGTGGCACACACCCACCAGGCTGCGGTGTTGATCGCGCCGTTGGTCGCGTTGAGGAACGACGGGGTGCCCAGCAGATCGTCGATGGACTGCAGCAGGCCGTCGGTGGGGGGCGACGTGATCAGCGACGAGAGGTCCAGACCCGCCGTCTGCGCCGTGCTGTTCGTCGCGTCGAAGGCGACGGCGCCGTTGTCAACGGCCGCGGCCGCTCCGGGGTTGGTGGTCGAGGTCAGCGGCGTCACCGGCTGCAGCACTCCGGCGGCCGCCGAGGCCGCCTGGTAGGTGGCCATCATGGTGGCGTCCTGCACCCACATCTCGGCGTACTGCGCTTCGGTCGCCGCGATGGCCGCCGAGTTGACACCCAGGAAGTTGGTCGCCACCAGCGTTGCCAGCAACGACCGGTTGGCGGCGATCACCGGCGGCGGCACCGTCGCGGCGAACGCCGCTTCGTAGGCGGCCGCCGACGCGGTGGCCTGCGCGCTGGCCTGCTCGAGCGCGGCCGCCGTGGTGGTCAGGTAGGACACGATGGGCTGCGCCGCGGCCGCCGCCGCGGCCGACCCGCCGCCCGTCCACTGTTCGGTGGTCAGCAGCGAGATGATCGACTCCCATTGGCTGGCGGTGCTGCTCACCTCGGCGGACAGGTTGGCGTACGCCGTCGCCGCCGCCATCAGCGGGCCCGAGCCCGCGCCGGCGTACATGAGCGCCGAGGTGATTTCCGGTGGAACCGCCGCAAAGTCAAGAACCATTTGTGTATCCCGCTCCTCGAATCGGTTGAAAACTGTTGCCTGGATTACCTAGACCGTCGCCGGCTTGGGCATGACGATCGGTTTGACGCCGTAGCGTGGCGCCCCGAAACCGGCGCTGTTGCGCGCCATGGTCCCCACCCCGGGCATGCCCGGCACCACCGTGCCGACGCCGGCCTGCGGAGCGGCGGCGGTCCAGCCCACCGTTTGCAGCGGCGCGCTGCTGGAACCGACCACCGGGGTGGCGCCGGCCCAACTCGGCGGCACGGACAGTTTGCTGACGGTGGTCGCCTGGCCCATCGCGGCGGCCGGCATCGCACCCATGCCCGCCACGCCACCGACACCGGCCCCGCCCACGCCGGTTTCCACCGGTGCGGTCGAGGTGGCCAGGTCGGCGCCGGCGGCGGCGTCGGCGCCGGAGGTGTCCAGCAGCCCGCCGCCGGCCAGGCCGAGCAGGTTCGAGGTGGCCGAAGCCCAGTTGCCGATACCGATGTTGCCGATGTTGGCGCCGTTGCTCGACAGGCCGAACATGCCGCCCAGACCGCCGCTGGACTGGCCGTTGAAGCCCAGCAGCCACGCCAAGATGTCGATCGGGTTGGAGCCGGTGGCCGCGCTGGCGGTGGGGTCCGCGGCGCTCAGCGCCTGCATCGCGGTCTGGCTGGCGTTGACGGCCTCGGTGTCGCCGTAGCTGTTGGAACTGATGCCCAGGGTCTGCGAATACTGTTCCAGCAGCGTCTGCGCCTCGGACGCGATCGCCTGGTACTGGGTGCCGTAGGCCGAGAAGATGGCCGCCTGCTGGGCCGACACCGGGTCGGCGGCGGCGGGGGCGATGGCGGTCGTCGCCGAGGCCGCGCCGGCGTTTTGCGCCGCGAGATTGCTGTTGATCCCACTGAGCAGCGCCTCGGCGGCTAACATCTCCTCAGTCGTTGTCGTCAGGAATGACATCCATTGCTCCTCGTGCTCAAGCTGGCCGACCCCCGGTGTGGATCGACCCGTGCGCTCGCCTCGCGGCCGCTGTACGTGGGCAAGACGCTATCGATCCACGACTCCACGTTCCCGATCGAAAGGCCTGAGATGACAGCCGTTTACGGCTTCTTAACGACGAGGGCGGCAGTTTTAACACGGTCCTGTCGGACGACATCCGCCTGTCATCTGGAGTAAACGCCCGCCGGAAGTAATCGCGCGCGGCGCGCGGATCCTAATACACGCTCAGCGGAACCGCATGTTGTACGTCTGGCAAATTGCCGACCCGACGCGGTGCGGTGAAACCAGCCGCCACGCGCTAGATTCGCCGCCGGGCCCCCATAGCCCAATTGGCAGAGGCAGCGGACTTAAAATCCGCCCAGTGTCGGTTCGAGTCCGACTGGGGGCACCGAAACTCCCGGCCGGACGCGCCGGATCGGTGACCGTCCGGGGCGCCGCGCCGCCCGGTGGCCGAAGTGAGCGCCTAACCGCTTGGCGCAGAGGCGAATTCGAAGTATCCGCCCGGGCGGCCAACGACGAGCGGGCTCGCAGCCGTCCGGCCGAGTAAGTTGGTCGCGAGCGGTGCGCGACCGAGCACCACGAAGGAGCCAGCGCGACGGTGTCCGAGGATGCACGGGCCGACGGTGTCTCGCGCCAATACGATCGCTGGCAATACCCGCCGCCGGTCACCGACCTCGACGCGTGGACGACAAACCACTGGGACTGGTTCGACCCGTTCTGGGCGCATCGGCTGCTGTGGCCCGACCGCGACTACCGACCCGACCTCGACATCCTCATCGCGGGGTGCGGCACCTTCCAGGCGGCCGTCTACGCCTACACCAACCGCGCCGCCAAAGTGGTTGCCATCGACGTCAGCCGGACGGCGCTGGACCATCAGCAATTCCTGAAGGACAAGCACCGGCTGCACAACCTGGAGCTGCATCGGCTCGCGATCGAAGAGGTCGCCGCGCTGGACCGCGACTTCGATCTCATCGTCTCCACCGGCGTGCTGCATCATCTGGCGGATCCGCTGACCGGGCTGACAGCGCTCGGTCGGTGCCTGCGGCCCGACGGGGCGCTCGGCGTCATGCTCTACGCCAGCTACGGCCGGATCGGCGTCGAGATGCTGGCATCGGTGTTTCGCGACCTCGGACTCTCCCAGGACGAGGCCTCGGTGGAACTGGTCAAAGACGCGGTGGCGGCGCTCCCGGCAGACCACCCCGTGCACACCTATCTGAAGGGGGCCCGCGACCTGTCGACCGATGGCGGGCTGGTCGACACCTTCCTGCACGCCCGGCAACGCAGCTACACCGTCGAGCAATGCCTGGAGCTGGTCGCCGCGGCCGGGCTGGCGTTCCAGGGCTGGCTTCGCAATTCGCCGTACTACCCGCACGACGCCCTCTTCGGGAGCGCCGCAACCCAATTCCAGTCGGCCCTGAACCGGTTGCCCGACACCACGTTGTGGTCGGTGATGGAGCGCCTGCAACCGGCCAACGCCACCCACTTCTTCCTCGCCTGCCGGCCGGAGCGCCCACGGGAGCGTTACAGGATCGATTTCTCGTCGCCGACGTATCTCGGCTACGTCCCCTTGCTGCGGACGGCATGCCTGCTGTCCGGTGACCAGATCCACCTGCCCGGCGCCAAACTGACGCTGACCCCGGCCCAGCTGCCCTTTGTCCAACAGGTCGACGGCCGGCGCAGCATCGCCGAGATCATCGACGGGGTGGCGGGCGCCGGCCGGGATGACCGGGCGCGGGAGTTCGGCCGTCGACTGTTCGACTCGTTGTGGCGCCTGGACTTCCTGGCGATGGGGCTGGCCCCGGGCCGGTAGTGGACCAAGAGTTTGGGCCAGCCGCCGGCGGCGGCGCCGACGGCCACTCATACACTGACCCAGCATGGGCATGCTGTTCGGCCTCGCGCCGTGGATTGTGTATTGGGTGTTGGTCGGTAACGTTCCGTTCGTGGCGGCCGTGCTGGTCGCGCTGGCGCTCGCCGCGGTCAGCCTGGGCCTGGGCGGGGTGCTGCGCAGGCGCTGGCAGCTCTTCGACTTCGCTTCTGTAGCAGTGCTTTTGGTTCTCGCCGTGCTGGCCTTCACGCTCAGCGAGTCGATTCTGCAGCGGTGGATCCTGCCGTTGAGCAACGCCGGGATCTTCCTGGCGGCGCTGGCGGGGATGCTGATCGGGAAGCCCTTCGTGGCCGAGTTCGCCGCCGCCGAACAGGCTCCCGACGTCGCCAAGACCGAGTTGTTCGGCCGGATCGTGAAAATCCTCGGCTGGATCTGGGTGGCGACGTTCGCCGGGATGACGGTGTCGTCGGCGATCCCGTCGGTGCTGCAGGGATCCGCCGGGGCGGCGCCCGCCTACATGCTGGACACCAAGACCCCGCTGTCGTTCCTGTGCTACTGGATCATTCCCTTTGCGCTGCTGGGCCTGGCGGCGGTGGTCTCGCGGCTGCTGCCCGACCGGATGCTGATCGGCATCGACGACCTGGAGCGGGAAACCTCGTTCGTCGCCTACGACGAGGCCACCATCGACGAGCTCTACTTCCTGGCCCAGGAACACGCCAATCGCGAGGTCGGCCCCGGCAAGGAGGCCTACGCCGTCAAGGTCGGCGGCATGGGAACTCCGTTGACCGGGGACGAATCTCGAAAGTCGTGGCCGTCCACCTACAAGGTGCGCGACAAACGGCGCTGAGGGCTACGTTGTGGTGATGGACGCGCCCAGCCCCGACGCCATCCGCGCCGAGACGATCACCATCACCGGCCGCGGCGGCGACGAGATCGAGGCCTACCGGCCGGAGGCCGCGGCGATCACGAGAGCGATCGCCCACGCGCCGGCCGGACTGGCCGCCAAGGACCAGTAGGGCCGACGATGCCCGCCGAACCGGACTACCCGCAGATGGCGGCCGCGCGGGGCCGGATCGAACCGGCGCCGCGGCGGGTCCGCGGTTATCTGGGCGACGTGCTGGTCTTCGACACCACCGCCGCCCGCTACGTGTGGGAGGTCCCCTACTACCCGCAGTACTACATTCCACTGGCCGACGTGCGCACCGAGTTGCTGCGCGACGAAAACCACGCTCAGCGAGTGCAATTCGGCCCGTCGCGGCTGTACTCCGTGGTGGCCGGCGACCGCACCTGTGAGTCGGCGGCCCGGGTGTTCGACGCCGACGGCGACGGCCCGCTGGCCGGTACCGTGCGGTTCGAATGGGATCCGTTGCGCTGGTTCGAAGAAGACGAACCGATCTACGGCCATCCACGCAATCCGTACGCGCGGGTGGACGCGCTGCGCTCACACCGACACGTGCATGTCGAACGTGACGGAATCACGTTGGCGGACACCAGATCTCCCGTCCTGCTGTTCGAAACAGGTTTGCCCACCAGGTACTACATCGATGCCACCGACGTCGACTTCGCGCATCTGGAGCCCAGCGCCACCCAGACGCTGTGCCCGTACAAGGGAACGACGTCGGGCTACTGGTCGGTGCGGGTCGGCGACGTCGTGCACGAAGACCTGGCCTGGACCTACCACTACCCGCTGCCCGCGGTTGCCCAGATCGCCGGGCTGATCGCGTTCTACAACGAAAAACTGGACATCGTCGTCGACGGGACCCCGCTGCCGCGCCCGCACACCCAATTCAGCTGAGCCGGCCCCGATGTGATATTCGCCTCTCTTACCGCCGATGCTGAGAATTCCTCAGCAAAGCAGCCCGCGAACATGCGCGGGCGCGGTTAGCGGCGCGGATGAAATCCCCCGCATGCGCGTTTGCCACGGTTTCGCTGCGGGTAAGCGACTGCGATACAGCGTGATTGGAAGTCTGAGCAGAACCTGAGTGCACCGAGTGACGTAGCTAACGTCGAGCATTTTCGAGCTGCAGTGAGGCGAATTTTGGCCAGTAGACTACCGAAAACCAGTCTCGTCAGTGCCTTTCGGTGCTGAAAGCCGGTGAATCCGGTGGCCAATTCGTCGTGACCGTATCGGCGGCTACGCCACCTGGCCACCCGGGCCGACAAACACAGCAAAGGCGGTACCAGCGTGAGTGATGCAAACGGGCCTACGGCCCGATTCGGGATCGACAACACCGCGGTGGTCAAAATCCCTGTTCACCACGGCCCGATCAGCGACATCGACGTCAGCCCCGACGGGCGCCGGCTGCTGGTGACCAACTACGGCCGCGACACCGTGTCGGTGATCGACACCCACACCTGCCGCGTCGCGAGCACCATCGCCGGTCTGAGCGAACCGTTCGCCGTGGCAATGAGCGCCGCCGACCCGAACTACGCCTATGTCAGCACCGCCACCGCCGCCTACGACGCGATCGAAGTCATCGACGTCGTCACCAACTGGCGCATCGCCACGCATCGGCTGGCGCACAGCCTGAGCGATCTGGCGGTCAGCCCGGACGGGCGGTACCTCTACGCCAGCCGCAACGCCGTGCGCGGCGCCGATGTGGCGGTGCTGGACACCACCACGGGCGAGCTCGAGGTGATCGAGCTGGCCGCCGCGGCCGGGACGACCACCGCCTGCGTGCGGGTCAGCGCCGACGGGCGCCGGCTGTTCGTCGGCGTCAACGGGCCCAACGGCGGCGGCCTGGCCATCATCGAAACCCGCACCCGCACCGACGGCCGCCGGGTCGGCGGCCGCTCCCGCCTCGTCGGCACCGTCGAGCTCGGGCTGCCCGTCCGCGATGTGGCGCTCGGCAACGACGGCAACACCGCGTATGTGGCCAGCTGCGGCCCGGTGGTGGGCTCGGTGCTCGACGTCGTCGACACCCGGGCCGCCACCATCGTCAGCACGCACAAGATCAACGAGATCACCGGGCCGCTGACCCGGATGACGCTGAGCCGCGACGGCGAGCGCGCCTACCTGATCAGCGACGACCGCGTCACGGTGCTGGGCACCCGCACCCAGGACGTCCTCGGTGAGGTCAGGGTGACCAAGCACCCGTCGGCCCTGGTGGAAAGCCCCGACGGCAACTACCTGTACGTCGCCGACCACGCCGGGGTGCTCAGCGTGGCCCGGCTCCCCTCGGGGACCGCACCGGCCGCGCCGTGCAGCGGCGCCGACGAGGACGACGACGCGACCACCGGTTGGCTGCCCGAGCTGGCGCCGTGGGAGCCGGTGCTGGCCTAGCTGCACCCACCGCCCGAGCCGGCCGCCAAAGTCGGGCCCGCCGAACGGGATCGGGGCCGTGCGGCCCGCTCGGGGTCTGCCACAATCGCCGGATCCGGGCTTAGGGTGGGAAAGCGGCCGGCGGTGCGGCGCCGTCGGCCCCGATGCGGAGGCGGTGCGCAGTGGACGGCACGATGCAGGACTTTCCGTTGACGATCACCGCGATCATGCGTCACGGCTGCGGCGTGCACGGGGCGCGCACCGTGACCACCGCGACCGGAGACGGTTACCGGCGCACCAGCTACCGCGAACTGGGCGACCGGGCCGCCCAGCTGGCGAACGCGTTGCGCGGGCTCGGGGTGACCGGGGACCAGCGGGTGGCCACCTTCATGTGGAACAACGCCGAGCATCTCGCCGCCTACCTCGCCGTGCCCTCGATGGGCGCGGTGCTGCACACCCTGAACATCCGGCTGTTCCCCGAGCAGATCGCCTACGTCGCCAACGAGGCCGGGGACCAGGTGGTGCTGGTCGACGCGTCGCTGGTCAAACTGCTCGCGCCGGTGCTGCCCGGCCTGCACACCGTGCACACGGTGATCGTGGTCGGCGACGGCGACACCGAACCGCTGCGGGCATCCGGCAAGACGGTGCTGCGCTACGCCGACGTCATCGGCGCCGAGCCGGCCGAATTCGACTGGCCGCGCATCGACGAGAACTCCGCGGCCGCCATGTGCTACACCAGCGGCACCACCGGGAACCCGAAAGGCGTTGTGTACAGCCATCGTTCGAGTTTCCTGCATACGATGGCCGCGTGCACCGCCAACGGCATCGGGATCGGGGCCAGCGACAGCCTGCTGCCGATCGTGCCGATGTTTCACGCCAACGCCTGGGGCCTGCCCTACGCGGCGCTGATGGCCGGCGCGGACCTGGTGCTGCCCGATTGCCACCTCGACCCCCGCTCGCTGGTGCGGATGGTCGAAGACCTGCGGCCCACCGTGACCGGTGCGGTGCCGACCATCTGGAACGCGGTGCTGCACCACCTGGAAGACGACCCCGACCACGACATGTCGTCGCTGCGGCTGGTGGTCTGCGGCGGCTCGGCCGTACCGGTGTCGCTGATGCGCACCTTCGAGGAGAAACACGGCGTGCAGATCCGGCAACTGTGGGGCATGACCGAGACGTCGCCCCTGGCCACCATGGCCTGGCCGCCGCCGGGAACGCCGGAGGACCAGCACTGGGCGTACCGGGGCACACAGGGCCAACCGGTCTGCGGGGTCCAGATGCGCATCGTCGACGACGACGGCCGCGTCCTGCCCAACGACGGCACCGCGGTGGGGGAGGTGGAGGTGCGCGGCCCGTGGATCGCCGGCTCCTACTACCTGGGACGCGACGACTCGAAGTTCGACTCCGGCTGGCTGCGCACCGGCGACGTGGGCCGCATCGACGAGCGGGGCTTCGTCACGCTGACCGACCGGGCCAAGGACGTCATCAAATCCGGTGGCGAATGGATCTCCTCGGTGGAGCTGGAAAACTGCCTGATCGGCCACCCCGACGTGGTCGAGGCCGCGGTGGTGGGAGTGCCCGACGAGCGGTGGGAGGAACGCCCGCTGGCCGTGGTGGTGGTCAAGGACGGCGCCTCGGTCGACGCCGACCAGCTGCGAAAGTTCCTGGCCGACAAGGTGGTTCGCTGGTGGCTGCCGGAGCGGTGGACGTTCGTCGACGAGATACCGCGCACCAGCGTCGGCAAGTACGACAAGAAGGCCGTCCGCTCCCGCTACGCCGACGGCGGCTACCGGGTGATCGAAGCGCGCGACTGAAAGGCTTGGCACAGTGGCAGATTCACTCGTCGTCGCCCAATCCGTCGTCGCCCCCGTCGCCGCGCCGGACGCGTTCGGACGCACGCTGCCGATGCCGCTGCCGACGCTGTTCAACCGGTGGTACGGCCCCTTCCCGCCGATCAGGGAGGTGCGCGGACAGACCGGGGACTGGGACGCGGCGGGCCGGCAGCGCATCGTGCACCTGGCCGGCGGTGCCAGCATGCGCGAGGAACTGACCAGCGTCGACCCGCCGCGGTCGTTCGGCTACCGGCTCAGCGGCATCACCGGCCCGATGGCGCTGCTGGTGAATCATGTGCTGGGCGAATGGGTTTTCACCCCGGCGGCCGGCGGAACCGAGATCACCTGGCGTTGGGACATTCATCCCAGGTCGCCGCTGACCGCCTGGGCGCTTCCACTGCTGGGCAGGATGTGGCAGGGCTACGCGCGACGCGCGCTGGACAACCTGGTGGCCTTGCTCACCCGCTGAGTCCCGCCGGCCGTTACGGTAAGAGCCCATGTGTCGACTCTTCGGCCTGCACGCCGGGACACGCGCGTGCACCGCGACCTTCTGGCTGCTCGACGCGCCGGACAGCCTGGCCGAACAGAGCCGGAGAAACCCCGACGGCACCGGCCTGGCGGTGTTCGACGAGCACGCCCGCCCGCAGCTGCACAAGGAGCCGATAGCCGCCTGGCGGGACGCCGCGTTCGCGCGCGAAGCGCATCAGCTGACCGGCACCACCGTCATCGCGCACGTCCGCTACGCGACCACCGGGTCGCTCGACGTCCGCAACACCCACCCGTTTCTGCAGGACGGCCGGATCTTCGCGCACAACGGGGTGCTGGAGGGGCTCGACGTCATCGACGCGCGGCTGCGTGAGGTCGGCGTCGACGGGTTGGTGTTGGGCGACACCGACTCCGAGCGGGTGTTCGCGTTGATCACCGCCGCGATCCGGGCCCGCGACGGCGACATCACCGCGGGCCTGGTCGACGCCGTCCGATGGCTGGCCGAGCAGGTCCCGATCTATGCGGTCAACCTGCTGCTGAGCACCGCCACCGAGATGTGGGCGCTGCGCTACCCGCACACCCATCAGCTCTACGTGTTGGATCGCTCCGCCGACGCGGCCCGGCAACCCGAATTCGACTTGCACACCATACGAATTCACGCGCGCTCCCAGCAGCTGCGCACCCGGCCGTCGGTGGTGTTCGCCACCGAACGCATGGACGCCGACCCGCGTTGGCGGCTGCTCGAGCCGGGGGAGCTGGTTCACGTCGACGCCGGGCTGCGAGTCACCCGCCGCCTGGTGCTGCCCGACCCGCCCCGGCAGCTGCTGCGCCGCGACGAGCTGAGCACACCGGTGCGGGACTCCCAGCACGCACTGCCCGACACCCGGCGGGCCGGCTGAGGCCGTTTGGCAGAGTGTTTCGACGTGACAACCAAACGCGCCCTGGTGCTCGCCGGCGGCGGGATCGCCGGAATCGCCTGGGAGACAGGTGTTCTGCGGGGCATTGCGGACGAGTCGCCGGCCGCGGCGCGGCTGCTGACCGAATCCGACGTGCTGGTCGGCACGTCGGCGGGCTCGGCGGTCGCCGCCCAGCTGTGCAGCGGCCACACCCTCGACGCGCTGTTCGATCGGCAGGTCGCCGCCTCTTCGCCCGAAATCGATTCCGGGGTCGACGTCGAGGCCATCACCGAGCTGTTCCTGACCGCCCTGGCCGAACCGTACGACGACTCGGAGGACAAGACCCGCCAACAATTGCGGCGCATCGGGGCGGTGGCGCTGGCCACCGACACCGTGCCGGCCCCGGTGCGCCGCCGCGTGATCGCGGCGCGGTTGCCGTCGCACCGGTGGCCGCGACGGGCGTTGCGGCTCACCGCAATCGACGTCGACAGCGGCGAGCTGACCGTGTTCGACCCGGCGTCGGGCGTCGACCTCGTCGACGCGGTGGCGGCCAGCTGCGCGGTGCCCGGGGCGTGGCCTCCGGTGGCCATCGGCGGCCGCCGCTACATGGACGGCGGGGTGGCCAGCTCGGTGAATTTGGGGGTGGCCGCCGACTGCGACGTCGCGGTGGTGCTGGTGCCCTCGGGCGTCGACGCGCCGTCGCCGTTCGGCGCCGGCCCGGCCGCGGAGATCGCGGCGTTCCCCGGCCGGGCGTTGGCCGTCTTCGCCGACGACCGCTCGCTGGCGGCGTTCGGGCCCAACCCGTTGGACCCCGGCTGCCGGGTGCCCTCGGCGCGGGCCGGCCGCGAACAGGGCCGCCGCGAAGCCGCGGCCGTCGCCGAATTCCTGGGTGTGTGACGAATCCCGTTGCCGGGCAATCAGTTCAGCGCTCGACCGCGGGGCGGTCGTCGTCGCCGTCCTCGAGGGCGTCGAGGGCTTGGTCGGCCAACGCCCGCCCCGCGTCGATCACCTCCACCGCCCGGTGGAATTCCAGGCCCCGGCAGATCGAGCGGGGGACCTCGATGAGCAGGTCGGGCGGGTAGACGGCCAGCGTGTGCCGCGCCAGCGCCGCCTGGGCGATGTCGATGGTGCGGTTCATCACCTCGAAGCTGCCCAGTTTGGGCACATCCGTTGCCGCGCCGGGCAATTCGACGGCCTCGTCGTCGTCATCGGCGAGCACCGGCTGGTCGGGTTCCTCGGGATTGTCCGGCCAGGCGTCGGCGTCGCCGCTCGGCCCGCCCAGCCGGCTCAGCACCGCCCGCGCGGTGGGCCGATCGAGCAGCGAGCGGGCGGCGGCCGTGTCGAACAGCGCCGAGGTGCTGCGCATCATGCGGGTCAACCACTCGGCGGTGGCGGCCGGTTCGGCCTCGCGACGGGTGATCGCCTCGCTGCCGGACAGGTTCACCGCGATGGTCAGATCGGCGTTGACGGCCGAGAGCGGGGCCATCGGCAGCGGGTCGAGGATGCCGCCGTCGGCCAGCAGCCGGCCGTCGAGGGTGTGCGGGGCGATCACCCCCGGGATCGCGATGGACGCGCGGATCGCCTCGTCCAGCGGCCCGCGCTGAAACCACACCGACTTGCCGGCCAGCAGGTCGGTGGCCACCGCGGTGTAGGGGATGCGCAGGTCCTCGATGGCCACCGGCCCCAGGATGTCGCGCACCGCGTCCAGGATCTTGCCCGCCCGCATCACCCCGGCCGCGCTGATGGACGGGTCCAGCAGCCGCAGGATGGTGCGCTGGGTCAGCGACTTGGCCCACTCGGCGAACTCGTCCAGCCGTCCGGCCGCTTGCAGGCCGCCGACCAGCGCGCCCATCGACGAGCCGGCGACGCCGACGATGTCGTAGCCGCGGGCTTGCAGCGCCTCGATCACCCCGATGTGGGCGTACCCGCGGGCGCCACCGCTGCCGAGCGCGAGTGCCACCCGAGTCGGTGCTGATCGACGTTCCTCAGGCACCCCTCCATTTTGCGCGGCCGCCGGCCGCCGGGGGTGCGCGGCGGCCGGCTAGCCGGCGCTCGCGGCGGTCGGCGGGCGCGGCCGGGCAGTTTTTTCAACCGTGATCGCAATTGTCCTTGTCCAACCGGGGTGCCGTCACCCGCATTCGTCGTTGGCGGCCGCCCGGGCGGCGACGATCACGGCCGCCTGCCGGGCCGGCGCCAACGCCGACCACGGCGTGTTCCAGCTGCCCGCGGTGCCCGACGGCGATGCCTGCACCATCGACAAGTACGGCTCGAACAGCGACGCACCCGTCTTGGGCTGGGCGTCCATCCACTCCTTGGCGGCGTGACAGGCCTGGTAGTACTCCTCTTCGGTGGAGTCCGCCGGGATGTCGATCCGGGTCGTCACGCCGCCCGGGGACAGCCCGACGGCGCCCGGCGGCGCCGCGGCGGGGCCGGCGGGGATACCCGATTGCCGCGCCGGTGCGGGCGCCGGCGCGCCGCGCGGGGCGCCGTGCGAGCACCCGGGGGCCGCCGTCACAACCCCCAGCACGATGCCCACCAGAACGACCGCGCCCCGTCGCCGGGACCGATCACCGCGCCAGCGCACGGTCTCAATCTATGCAACACTGGCTGCCGTGATGGAGCGCTTCGGATTTTGCGAGTGTTGTCGGCCGTAACACGCCGCCGCCCGATCCGTTCTCGCTTCCTGGAGTTCTTTCCTCATGCCTGTGCCCGCCGCCACCCTGGCTGCCCTGCGCCCGCCTTTCCCGTCGTCGCCGTCGCCGGGTCCGACCCGGTTGCGGGTGCCCGACCTGCTCTATGCCACCGATCAGGCCGCCGACGACGTGCTCAGCGGGCGCTGCGACCACCTGCTGCCCCCGGGCGGCATCCCGGCGTCGCGGCGCTGGTTCACCCGCATCCACGGCGACGAGGAGCTCGACGTCTGGCTGATCAGCTGGGTGCCCGGCCACCCGACCGAACTGCACGACCACGGCGGGTCGCTGGGCGCGTTGACCGTCGTCTCCGGATCACTGAACGAATACCGTTGGGACGGTAGGGCTTTGCGACGCCGCCGGCTCGATGCCGGCGATCAGGCCGGCTTCCCGCTGGGCTGGGTGCACGACGTGGTGTGGGCGCCCCGGCCGGTCAGCGGGCCGGTCAGCCGTCGGGCCGTCGCCGCCGCCCAGGCGGCGCCGACGCTGAGCGTGCACGCCTACTCGCCGCCGCTGACCGCGATGTCCTACTACGACATCACTGAGCGCAAGACGTTGCGTCGGCAACGCACCGAACTGACCGACCAGCCGGAAGGATCGTGATGAGCCGCATCGACGTCGTGTTGAGGTCCGCCCGGCGCCGGTTCCGCCGGCTGCCCGCCGTCGAAGTGCCCGACGCGGTGCGCCGCGGCGCGGTGCTGGTCGACATCCGGCCGCAGGCCCAGCGGTTCCGCGAGGGCGAGGTGCCCGGCGCGCTGGTGATCGAGCGCAACGTGCTGGAATGGCGCTGCGACCCGACCAGCGAGGCCCGGCTGCCCGAGGCCGTCGGCGACGACGTCGAATGGGTGATCATCTGTTCGGAGGGCTACACGTCCAGCCTGGCCGCGGCCGCGCTGCTGGACATCGGCCTGCACCGCGCCACCGATGTGATCGGCGGCTACCACGCGCTGGCCGGGGCCGGGGTGCTGAGCCGGCTGGCCGGCGGTCCGGTCGGCGCCCCGCTGGCCAACACCGGCGCCGGCGAGCGCCGCTGGATCTAGCCGTTGGCGTGCAGCAGCGGCCGCAGCCGGTCCGTCTTGTCGGGTGTCCACCCCGGCGGTGACAGCACCGCCGCCCAGGCGTCGGCGACGTCGGCGACGTAGTGGTGGCCGTGCCCGTCGGGCACGTTCTGGGCGACCGCCATGTCCGCCGAGACCTGCAGGAACGTCACCACCGGGATCCAGGTGGTCTCCGGCAGCACGTCGTAGCCGCGGCGCTCCTTGAGCCAGTCCGGCCGGGCGAACAACAGGTCGGTGGTCCACCAGGCGATCGGATCCGAGGCGTGCTGCAGGTAGACCACCCGTGGGTGATCCCACGGATCCTTGGGCCGCGCCAGGTTCGCCGCGCGCGCCACGAAGCGGACATTGCGGCCGTCGTTGTAGATCGGCAACCACTCCGGTGACCCGGCGTCGCGCGTCGACGTCAGATCGGTCCAGATGGTGTTGTTGAACGTCGGGCCGCTGAACAGGGCGCCGTCGGTGCGGGCCAGCACGTTGTTCAGGCTCATGAACGGCGCCTCGCCGCCGAACGAGCCCAGGCTCTCGCCGAACACCACCAGCTTGGGGCGCTGAGCCTCGGGCAGCTGGCGGACCAGCCGGTCGACCGCCTCGAACAGCGCCTGACCGGCGTGCCGGGCGTTCTCCTTGTCCACCAGGAACGACAGCCAGCTGGGCAGGAACGAATACTGCATGCTGACGATCGCGGTGTTGCCGTTGTACATGTACTCCAGCGCGGTGGCCTCGGCCTCGTTGATCCAGCCGGTGCCGGTGGTGGTGGCCACCGCGACGACGGCGCGCCGCAGCCCGCCGGTGCGCTGCAACTCCCGGGCGGCCAGCTCGGCGGTGGCGGTGATGCCGTCGGCGGAGTTCAGCCCCGCGTAGGCGCGGATCGGCTCGGTGGCCGGGGCGCCGTTGAACGCGGTCAGCTGTTCCACCCGCGGCCCGCCCTCGATGAAGACGCGGCCCTGGTGGCCCAGCGACTCCCAGGACACCAGCGACTCCGGGCCGCCGGAGCGCAGCGGGGTTTTCGGCGGTGCGGTGTCCGGGCTCATCTCGTTGTTGGCCGAGGCGAAGGTGTTGTTCATGGTGCGCATGGCGAACTTCAGCACCACACCGTTGAGCAGGGTGATGGTGAGCACCACCAGCAGGGCCACCACGATGGTCGCCGACAGCCGAAACGGCGCGATCCGGTCGAGCCGGCCGACCAGGAAGCTGACCAGCCAGCGGGTGAATTGGCCGATCTCGACGCAGGTGAACAGCACCACTAGTGACAGCACCCCCGCCACCGGGTAGTCGTACCACTTCAGGTGCGCCACACCCATCAGGTCGCGCACCTTGTCCTGCCACACGTGGAACCAGATCGCCATCAACACCATGCCGACCGCGCCGACCGGGATCAGGATCTTCCAGGCCCAGCGCGGCGGCGGGGGACTGGACGGTTTGGCCCACAGGTACCGGTAGAGCCAGACGGCGAAGACGCCCAGCCCATAGCCGATGGCGCCGGAGATGCCGCTGACCAATCCCTGGAATATCGCCCCGCGCGGCAGCAGCGACGGGGTCAGCGAGAACCAGATGAACACCAGCCCGACCGTCGTGCCGGTGAACGTGTAATGGCGTACCCACCAAGGTTTTTCGGGCTGCGGTGTGCCCGGGGCGGGCGCTTTCGGTGCGGGGTGCTCCGCGACGGCGGTCTGCGCGCCGGTTCGGGTCCCGTCCGGCGCCGTTTGCTGCTGCGCCGGCTCGTCGCCGGTGTCGGTGTCGGTCGCGGAACCCGGTTCGCTCATCGAGGCGTCCTAGCGGTGGGTGAAGTTCGGCGCGCGCTTCTCGACGAAGGCCGCCATCCCCTCGGACTGGTCGGCGGTGGCGAAAGTCGAATGGAACAACCGGCGTTCGTAGAGCAGCCCCTCGGCCAGGGTAGTTTCGAAAGCGCGGTTGACGGCCTCCTTGGCCATCCGGGCCGCCGACCGCGACATCTGCGAAATCGTGGTGGCGACCTTCTTCGCCTCGGTCAGCAGGTCGTCGGCGGGCACCACGCGCGAAACCAGGCCGCTGCGTTCGGCTTCCGCGGCGTCGATGGTGCGGCCGGTCAGGATCAGGTCCATCGCCTTGGCCTTGCCGATGGCGCGGGTCAGCCGCTGCGATCCGCCCATGCCGGGCAGCACCCCGAGTTTGATCTCGGGCTGGCCGAATTTCGCCGTGTCGGCGGCGATCAGCACGTCGCACATCATGGCCAGCTCGCAGCCGCCGCCGAGGGCGTGCCCGGCCACCGCGGCGATCGTCGGGGTGCGCAGCGCGGCGAGCTTGCCCCAGGGGGCGAAGAAGTCGGCGCCGTAGGCGTCGGCGAAGGTCAGCTCGGCCATCTCCTTGATGTCCGCGCCCGCGGCGAACGCCTTGGCCGATCCGGTGATGATGATCGCGCCGATGCCGGGGTCGGCGTCGAAATCCGTTGCCGCGGTGGTGACCTCGTTCATCACCTGGGTGTTGAGCGCGTTGAGCGCCTTGGGCCGGTTCAGGGTGATGATGCCGACGCGCTCCTCGCGCTCGACGAGGATGGTTTCGAAGGTGCGGTCGGTGCTGTCGGTCATCCAAATCGCCTTTCTAGAAACTCAAGTCGTCGTCCACCGGGGCGAAATACGCCTCGACGTCGGCCGCGGTGACGTCGGCCAGCCGGGCGGGCGACCACTGCGGATTGCGGTCCTTGTCGATCAGCTGCGCCCGGATGCCCTCCACCAGATCGTGTGAGCGCAGCGACGCCGACGACACCCGATAGTCCTGCACCAGAACGTCTTTCAGTGTCGGCAGGTCGGCCGCTCGGCGCACTGCCGCCAGGGTCACCGACAGCGCGATCGGTGAGCGGGTGGCGATCAGGTCCGCGGCGTCGTGCGCCGGGCTCGCGCCATGCGCGCGCAGCGCGGCGACGATGTCCTCGACGGTCTGCCCCGCATAGCACTCGTCGATCCAATCACGTTGGGCCGCAAGCTCACCGGGTGGCGGCTCGACGGCGTATTTGGCCAG
>Ga0164242_10003648_pt1 | contig 17479 bp, 18 predicted proteins | sample OricomgcompostMG_FD_108783 | JGI IMG/M metagenome (GOLD analysis project Ga0164242, IMG submission 108783) | Miracle-Growth compost microbial communities from Emeryville, California, USA - Original compost - Miracle growth compost (MG) ...
CCGACGCCCGCGCGGGACGCGCGCCCCCCGGAACGGAACCGGCGCGGTGCCGGCGCGGGACGCAGAAGGAGGCAACCGGTGAGCACGAAGCCCGTCCGCGGCCGCTCGACCCGGCAGCGTGCCGCGGTGGCGGCCGCCCTCGCGGAGGTCGACGAGTTCCGCAGCGCCCAGGACCTGCACGACATCCTCAAGCATCGGGGCGACTCGGTCGGGCTCACCACCGTCTACCGCACCCTCCAGACCCTCGCCGACGCCGGCGAGGTCGACGTCCTGCGTACCGGCGACGGCGAGTCCGTCTACCGCCGCTGCTCCGGCGGCGGGCACCACCACCACCTGGTCTGCCGGGTGTGCGGCAAGGCCGTCGAGGTGGAGGGGCCCGCGGTGGAGAAGTGGGCGGAGTCCGTCGCCGCCGAGCACGGGTTCGTGGACGTCGCGCACACGGTGGAGATCATCGGGGTGTGCGCGGAGTGCGCCGCGGCGGGGAAGGTCGGGCCGGTCCCGTCCGCACCGACCGTCTGATCGTCCGCGCCGCCCTTGCCACCTGCTGCCGCCGGGGACCCGGTGGAACGGGCGGAGCCGTGCGGCGCCGCGGGCTGAGGGCGGCTCGGGGCGGCGGGCCGCCGCTCGTCAGGGGGTGAGGGAGCGCAGCACGAGGGCGCGGACGGCGGCGTAGGCGGCGTCCGCGCCCTCGCGGGACCACTCCTCGGCGTAGGCCGGGTCGTGGAAGCGGGTCGTGGCGTCCCAGACGGCACGCGCGGCCGGTGCGGGGTCCGGCGTGCCGGCCGGGAGGACGAACTCCCCGCGCCGCAGGCCGTCGGTGAGGACGCGGGTGATCTGGCCGACCAGCTCCGCGACGTGGTCGGCGACGGCCGCGCTGTGCTCGGCGGCCAGCACCCGGTAGGTGGCGAACAACTGCGGGTCGGAGTCGGCCTTGCCCCGCTTGGCGGCGAACAGCGCGTCGAGCCAGCGGCCGAGCCGGTCCGGGGCCGGCCCGTCCTCCTCGGCGATCGGGAGCAGGTCGGCGTGGGCCCGCGTCAGCCAGCGCCGGGTCACCGCGTCCCGCAGCGCGGCCTTCGTGCCGAAGTGCTGGTAGACGCTGCCGTGGCTGACCCCGAGGGCGCGGGCGACGTCCACCACCGTCGCCTTGGCCGGACCGTAGCGGCGCAGCACCTCCTCCGTGGCTCGGAGGACGCGCTCGGGGGTCAGGGGCTGTGCGGGCATGGCGGTGCGGCCTCTTCCGTGCGCCCGCTCAGCGCTCGCTGTCGAGGTGGGCCATCTGCCGCTCGTCGTACCGCGAACCGGCCGCGGCGCCGGCCGGCACGGCGTCCTCGATCTCGGCGAGGTCGGCGGGGGTCAGGGTGACGTCGAGCGCGCCGAGCGACTCCGCGAGCCGGTCCCGGCGGCGGGCGCCCACCAGGGGGACGATGTCCTCGCCCTGGGCGAGCACCCACGCGATGGCGGCCTGGGCCACGGTGACGCCCTTGCGGCCGGCCACCTCGCGCAGCGCCTCCACCAGGGCCAGGTTGCGGTCGAGGTTGTCGCCGCTGAAGCGGGGGCTGCGGCTGCGGAAGTCGCCCTGGTCGGTGGCGCGGTCCTTGGTCCAGTGGCCGCTGAGCAGGCCGCGGGAGAGCACCCCGTACGCGGTGACGCCGACGCCCAGCTCACGGGCGGTGGGCAGGATCTCCCGCTCGATGCCGCGGGAGAAGAGGCTGTACTCGATCTGGAGGTCGCAGATCGGCGCGGTGGCCGCCGCCCGGCGAAGGGTGTCGGCGCCCACCTCGGACAGGCCGATGTGCCGCACCCGGCCGGCCTGGACCTCCTCGGCGATGGCCCCGACGGTCTCCTCGATCGGCACCTGCGGGTCGACCCGGGCGATCCGGTAGACGTCGACGTGGTCGGTGCCCAGCCGGTTCAGCGAGTAGGCCAGGAAGTTCTTCACCGCCGCCGGGCGCCCGTCGTAGCCGCCCCAGCCGCCGGCGGCGTCCCGCAGCGCGCCGAACTTCACGCTGATCGCCACCTGGTCGCGGCTGCCGGGCCGGGCCCGCAGGGCGTCGCGGATCAGCAGTTCGTTGAGGCCCATGGCGTAGAAGTCGCCGGTGTCGAGCAGGGAGATCCCGGTGTCGATCGCGGCGTGGATGGTGGCGACGGACTCGGCGTCGTCCGCCTGGCCGTACATCGCGGACATCCCCATGCAGCCCAGGCCGATGGCGGAGACGGTGGGGCCGGTCGCGCCGAGGGTACGGGTACGCATCGCGGGTCACTCCTCAGGTAGCGGATGGCTGCGGCCAGTCTCATCCATGGGTTGACAGATTTCCACAACTGTCAGCGGCGGCGCGCCGCCCCGCGCCGTCCCATCGGTCCAGCGGCCACATCGACCCACCCGGTCACAACGGCCCGCGCCACCGCGCTGCCCGCGCACCGCCGAGCGGCCCGCCCGGCTGCACGCGACGGCCCGCACCGCCCCGCCGCCGGCCGGCTGAGCGGGTACCGGACGCTTCGCGCCCTGAGTCAGTCCCCGGCGAGCAGCAAGCCGATGATGCGGTCCAGCGCGGCCAGGTCCTCCGCCGGCAGGTCGCGCAGCACGGCGGGAGGCTCGTTGAGGATGGCGTTGGCGCGGGCGGCGGTGCGCTGCCCCTCGGGCGTGGCCGTGACGATCCTGCAGCGCCGGTCGGTGGGGTGCTGGTGGCGCTCGACCAGACCGCGCTTCTCCAGGTCGTCCACGACCAGCGTCAGGTACGGGCGGTCGCAGGCGAGCCGCGCGGCCAGCTCGCTCATCCGCGACGGCCGGTCCGCGATCCGCCGCAGCGCCTTGGCCCGGAAGAAGCTCATCCCCAGCTCCTCGGCGACCTGCTTGCGCCGCTCGTCGCGCTCGAGCACGAGGGCGCCCATGCCGCGCCACACCCGCTCCGCGACACCGTTCCCGCCCGCGGACCCGGAGCCCTCGGCCGGCTCCACCGCCGCGACCCGCGCACCACCGCTCATGACGCCCTCACCGCCACCCTGTCATGGTCGTCCTCGGGCGCCATCAGGGCCGCCGCCGTCCGCTCCGCCGTCCGGCGGGCCCATCGTCCCGTGGTCAGCAGCCCCAGCGCCAGCACCGCGAACCCGCACCCGGTGATGATCCACCACATACCGGTGTGCAGGTGCGCCGCCAGGGCCGCGCCGAGCACGGCCACGCCCAGGGACTGGCCGACCTGGCGGCTGGTGGAGGCCACCGCGGCGGCCACACCGGCCTGGGCGCGCGGCATCCCGGAGACGGCGGTGTTGGTGATCGGCGCGTTGACGAAGCCGAAGCCGATGCCGAAGAGGACGTACGCGGTGAACAGCCGCGGGTCGCTGGACTGGGCGTGGAGGACCGCGAACATCAGGCCGCTGGCCGTGGTCGCCGCACCGGCCGCCACCAGCGACGGGCGCGGGCCGCGGGCGCCGACCAGCCGGCCCGACAGCGGCGCGAACACCAGGCACATCACCGCCATCGGCAGCAGGTACAGGCCTGCTCGAAGCGCGCTCATGTGCCGGTCGTCCTGCAGGTAGAGGGTGTTGAGGAAGAGGAAGCCGCCGAGCGCCGCGAAGTTGCTCACCGCGATCAGGGTGGCACCGCTGAACGGCACGCTGCGGAAGAACCGCACGTCGATCAGCGGCTCGCCGCGCCGGGACTCGAAGTGGACCAGCGCCGCCACGGCCGCGGCCGCCAGCACGAAGCAGCCGACGATCAGCGGCGAGCCCCAGCCCGCGCCGGTGCCCTCGATGATCCCGTACGTCAGCGCGCCGAGCAGCACGATCACCAGTACCTGGCCGACCGGATCGACCCGGCGCGGCCTCGGCGCCCGGGACTCGGGCACGAACTTCGCGGTGAGCAGCAGTGCCGCGACGCCCACCGGCAGGTTGATCCAGAAGATCGACCGCCAGCCCACGGAGCCGACCAGCGCGCCGCCGACGATCGGCCCCGCGGCCATGCTGATACCGACGACGCCGCCCCACACGCCGATGGCCCGCGCCCGCTCCCTGGCGTCGGTGAAGGTGTTGGTGATGATCGACATGGCGACGGGGTTGAGCATCGAACCGCCCACCGCCTGCACCGTGCGGAACGCGATCAGCCATCCCAGGCCGGGCGCGAGGCTGCACAGCAGCGAGCCGAAGGTGAAGATCACCAACCCGGTCTGGAAGACCTTGCGGCGGCCGAGCCGGTCGGCGGTGGAGCCGGAGAACATCAGCAGCGAGGCGAGTACCACGAGGTAGGCGTCGATCGTCCACTGCAGGCCGGAGATGCTGGAGTGGAAGTCCTCACGCATCGCGGGCAGCGCCACGTTGAGGATCGTGTTGTCCAGACTGACGATCAGCAGGCTCATGCAGCAGATGGCGAGCACGAGCATGCGGCGGCGGTAGGACAGCTCTGGCATGGAGGGCGGCTCCTGGGAAGGGAGGGGTGGCACCGTCGGTGTCGTCGCCTGCGGGAGAGGCGGGCGCCGTGAGGTCTTTAGGCTTAGTAATCATTAATATTCTACAACCAATCCCCGCCCCGGTTCAGCATCGGGGGCGGGTGGGACCGTGCGCGACAATGGACGGCATGACCGCTGACGCCACCCTGGCCCCGCCCGTCCGGGAAGCCCTGACCATCGGCCCGCACACCGTGTGGCCGCCGGTGGTGCTGGCTCCCATGGCGGGGATCACCAACGCGCCGTTCCGCACCCTGTGCCGTGAGTCCTCCGGCGGGCGCGGGCTGTTCGTCAGCGAGATGATCACCACCCGGGCGCTGGTCGAGCGGAACGAGAAGACCATGCAGCTCATCCACTTCGACCCGGCGGAGACGCCCCGGTCGATCCAGCTGTACGGCGTCGACCCGGGCACCGTCGGCAAGGCGGTGCGGATGATCGTCGACGAGGACCTGGCCGACCACATCGACCTCAACTTCGGCTGCCCGGTGCCGAAGGTCACCCGCAAGGGCGGCGGCTCGGCGCTGCCGTACAAGCGCAACCTGCTGCGGGCGATCCTGCGCGAGGCGGTGGCCGGGGCCGGGGACCTGCCGGTCACCATGAAGATGCGCAAGGGCATCGACGACGACCACCTCACCCACCTCGACGCCGGCCGGATCGCCGTCGAGGAGGGCGTCAGCGCGATCGCCCTGCACGGCAGGACCGCCGCCCAGCACTACGGCGGCACCGCCGACTGGTCGGCCATCGCCCGGCTCAAGGAGCACGTCCCGGAGATCCCGGTGCTGGGCAACGGCGACATCTGGTGCGCCGAGGACGCCGTGCGGATGATGCGCGAGACCGGCTGCGACGGCGTGGTGGTCGGCCGTGGGTGCCTCGGCCGGCCCTGGCTCTTCGGCGACCTGGTGGCCGCGTTCGAGCCCGGCGGGCCCGGGGCCCCGGCGGCGCCGTCCTTCGGCGAGGTGGCCCGGGTGATGCGCCGCCACGCCGAACTGCTCGGCCGGTGGCTGGGTGACGAGAGCCGCGGCGTGGTCGACTTCCGCAAGCACGTGCCCTGGTACACCAAGGGCTTCGCGGTCGGCTCCGAGGTCCGCCGGGCGCTGGCCACGGCCTCCTCGCTGGCCGAGCTCGACGAGCACCTCGCCCGGATCGACTCCGCCCAGCCCTGGCCCGCCCACGCCGACGGCCCCCGCGGCCGCACCGCCCCCGGCAAGCGCGTCGTCCTCCCCGACGGCTGGCTCGACGACCCCTACAGCTGCGCCGTCCCCGGCGAGGACGCCGAGGACGGCACCTCGGGCGGATGAGCGCGCTTGCCGCGTAGGCGTGCTGCCCTACGTCACGATGGTCCTCGGGCGATCAGTACCCGGGCTGAGGAGGGTGGAGAGACGAGCGGCAGGCCGCTGCTGAGCCGCAGACTGGACGGCCTAGGGACGACGACCCATGGTGGCGCCGACCGGGAGCTTGCGGCAGGTCATGAAGTGAGGTCAACCCGTTCCGCCATGGCCACGAGGTCGGGGCGGGCGCGTTGGTGGAGGACGAAGAGGACGCGGAGGACCTCGCGGCTCATCGGGTGGATCTCGGCCATCTGCGGCGACACCTTGAAGGCGGCCTTCAGTGCTTCCTCGGCTCCCGCTGCCTCTTTCAGGGCGAGGCGGGCGCGGGCGACGTCGATGTAGAGGCGGCCGAGGCGGTTGGGCTTGAGGCCGGCCGGGGGTTGGTCGATCAGGGGTGTCGACATGGCGGCAGCCTTGTCGGGCTGGTCGAATTCGACGTGGACGGCCAGCTCGTAGAGGGCGGCGTTGCCCTCGCCGAAGGTGAGGTTGTGGATCAGCACGTCGCCGTCGAGTTGGGCGGCCAAGCCTTTGGCGTGGCGCAGATGGGCCTCGGTGGCGTTGCGGTCGCGGTTGCGGGAGGCGAGGACGACTCCGCGTAGGTGGAGTGAGCCGAGGATGACGACGGACTCCGGGCCGTCGGTGCGGGCGCTCTCGTACTGGCTGATCGCCCGCTCGACGATGGCCATGCCGTCGCCGTAGGCGCCTGCGCTCTGGTACGTGCCTGCCTCGTTCCAGGCCGCGGTCGCTTCCGCGGCCGGGTTCCAGGTCCGCTGGGCAGCCCACTGTTGGCGGGCGACGATGATGTCGGCCAGGTCGGGCTGCACGAAGCGGTGCGTGACGCTGTAGGCGCAGCCGTAGAGGTCGGCGAGCTGTCCCCAGGCCAGGGAGTCGCCGCCGGCGTCGAGCGCTGTCGCCGTTGCCTGGCCGAGGAGGGTCGGCAGCTCCCGGAGCAGTTCGAGATAGCGCGTCTCGGATCGAAGGCGGGCCGCGAGCTGCAGCCGCTCGGCCAGCACCTCGGGAGGGGGTGTGTCCTCCCTGGGCAGGGTGTGGCGGCGTACGGCGTCACGCAGATCGTTGAGCAGGTCGGCCTGCTCGGTGAGGCCGATAAAGGGCTGCCCGTAGATCCGTGCGGTGGAGACGCGTAAGGGCTTGGCGATGGCGGCCACCACGGGAGGCGTGGCCGGGCGGTCGCCGGTCTCGATCTTGCTCAGGTAGGAGACGGAGATGCCGGACAGGCGGGCCAGTTTCGCCTGGCCCATCCCGCGGGCCTTACGCAGTACCGCGATGTTCTCCCCGGCGGCCGGTGTGCTGTCCATGAACCCACTGTTCCAGGCCAGGGCGCCTCACGGCCGGGTTGTGCGCGCCTTGTGCGAACTGATCTCGCCGTGACTGGGGTTCACTGATTGTCCAAGGCTCGTGACGTCAGGTGAAGGAGCGTTGCGGGGTGACGCCGTAGGCCGCCGCACCAGTCGGCCTACGGCACGGCTTCTGCAACCGACTGCAACTGGCTCGACATCGGAGGTCAGCATGGCACTACGGTTCGTCGGGAAGGACCCGGAGTCGGGGGACCACGGCTCCCCGGCCGTCTGGGTCGACGAGGACGCCAGGGATCTGCTGTTCCAGGGCGTCAAGGTCGACCTTCAGACGGAGGCGACCTGCAACCGGGATGTCGCGATGCCCTCCTACGAGGGGATCGTGCGAGTACCGAAGCGGATGATCCCGCTTCTCAGGGAGGCCCTTGATGTCGCAGAGCTTGAGTAGCTTCGCCGACCTGCTCCGTGCCGTCGAGCACACGGCGGTTCACCTGGAGCTGCGCGACGACTACGACATGGGGAACGAGACAGCCGGATTCGAGGCGTGGAAGCAGGGTCACCGTCTCGACCCGGCCGACCGCGCTTCGTGGTGGCGCCCGTGGCTCGACCTCGTGCAAGAGGTGACCGCGAAGGGTGTGCAGATCCGCCGCGCCCGCGTGGTCACGGAGCCCACCAGCGAGTACATCCGCTACGAGCACTCGTTCACCTTCACCAACGTGGCCGCGGGCGAGGAGGTGCGCTGGCTGCCCAGGAGCAGCGCGGCGGGAATCGCCTTCCCGGAGCACGACTTCTGGCTCTTCGACGGACGCCTCGTCCAGTTCAACATCTTCGACGAGGCCGGCCGCTGGATCCGCACCGACCAGACTGAGGAGCCAGCGACGGTCGCCGGCTGCGTCAAAGCGTTCGACGCCGTGTGGGACCGCGCCGTCCCGCACGAGAAGTTCAGCCTCTGACCGCGGACGATCAGCCGGCTCATGGGCACGTCACCTCTCTCCTCGGCTCGGGCGGCCCGCGCCAAGATCGCCGAGCGCCTGAAGCAGGCGATGCTCGACGCCGGCCTGACGGGCCTGGAGCTGGCTGATCGCTGCGGTTGGCACAAGTCGAAGTCGTCGCGCATCGGCCGGGGCATCACCCCGCCCTCGGACGACGACATCCGTGCCTGGTGCGACGCATGCGGTGTTCCCGAGCTGGCCGCTGATCTCATCGCGGCGTCGCGGACCGCCGATTCGATGTACGTCGAGTGGCGTCAGCTCCACCGCGACGGCCTACGGCAGGTCCACGCGAGGACCACCCCGCTGTATCAACGCACCCGCACCTTCCGCGTCTACGCTTCCAACCTCGTGCCCGGCATGCTCCAGACCGCCGAGTACGCCACGGGGTTGCTGCGCTCCATCACGACCTTCCAGGGCACACCCGATGACGTGGAGCGCGCGGTCGAGGCGCGACTTGCCCGCTCCCGAGTCGTCTTCGAGGGCGATCACGGCTTCGCCCTGCTGCTCGAAGAGGCGGTGCTCCACTACCGGGTCTGCGACGACGAGGCCATGGCCAACCAACTCGCGGCGCTGCTCTCGCTCATGGCCAGGCCCAACGTCTCCCTCGGCATCATCCCGTTCGAGGCGCGACGGACGGTATGGCCGCTGGAGGCGTTCTACGCCTTCGACGAGGAACTGGTGGCCGTCGAGACCCTCACGGCCGAGATCAACGTGAGCGGTCCGGGCGAGATCCGGACCTACCTGCGGGCCTTCCAGCAGCTCTCCCAGCACGCCCTGCGCGGAGACGCCGCCCGCGGCCGCATCACGCGTGCCCTCGACACCCTCGGCTGAAATCGTGCAACCGCGTGCAACCACGTGGACCCCAACTGCCGATTTTTCTAGCGTCGTTGGTGTCCACCGGATCGCTCGCGGCCCCGTCGCGGGTTCCAGCACTCGGAGGGAACCTATGGCGTCGCCCATAGCAAGCACAGGGTTGAAGGCGCAGCAGCACCGTACGAAAGCGACGCTCGGGCTGGGCGCGGCCAGGGACTTCGCGTCCCGACCGGAGTCCGTGAGCGAGGTCCGTGCCTTCACCCGGGACGCCCTCGCTGGTCTGGACGTCGCGGTCGACGACGTCGTGCTCTGCGTGACCGAACTCGCCACCAACGCGGTCCGGCACAGCTCCCCTCACGAGGGGACCTTTCACCTGGACATCCTTGCCGACCGAGACAAGCTCCGCGTCGAGTGCCACGACTCCGGCAGCAGGAAGCCCACGCTGCTGACGCCTTCGGACGCCGATGAGGGAGGCAGAGGGCTCCTGCTCGTGCAGGCGCTGACCTCCCGATGGGGAGTGGGCGCGACGGCTGCCGGCAAGTGCGTGTGGTTCGAGATCGACAGTGATCCGAGCGGGCTGCAAGGGGGCCGACGCGCTGGGCCGACTGGCTCGTGAACGTTGGCGAGCAGCCCGTGTATGCGCCCATCCCGGCCCCATGACGTCACCGACCGTGGAACCTTCCCGTCCACCAGCCCCGATTCCCGCGCCCCTGAGAGGAAGCCTGTCAATGCCCGCTCCCCCAGTCTCCTTAGCGGCGTCAGGCGTCGACTGGACCGCGCTGCACAATTTCGCCGCCCTGCGCGGCCAGCTCCGCGTCTCCTTCACCCCGCGCTGCAACATCGCGTGCTGGTTCTGCCACAACGAGGGCGACGTACCGCCGCCGCTGACCCGGCAGGACCGTTCCCAGCAGCCGCGGACTCGGCAGTTCGACGCGGACGGCTACCTCGCCCTCATCGGCTCCCTGATGGACGCCGGCCTGAAGCGGGTGTACTTCACCGGAGGTGAGCCGCTGACCTCGCCGATCGCCCGGCCGGTCCTGGAATCCCTGTCCGAGCCCGGCCCGGATGCCTCCTACACGCTGATCACCAACGCCACCAGGATCCGTACCCACCGCTCCTGGTTGGCAAGGACGCACCTGGACAAGGTGAAGGTGTCCCTGCACTACTTCTCGGACGCTTCGCTGCGGGCCATCGCCGGGACGCGTACCGGGATCAACACGGTGCTGGACGGCATCGAGGTCGCCCGTGAGACCTTCGATCGAGTCGAGCTGAACACCCTGCTGCAGAGGGACAATGCCCACGAGGTCCGGCAGATTCTCGACTTCGCGCTGGAGCGCAGACTGCCGGTCCAGTTCATCGAGCTGGTCGGCACCGACTTCAACGAGGGTCGCGCCAACTCCGTGGTGCCGGCCGACGAGATCATCGCGCACCTGCGCACCCTCACCAGCGACGAGCACATCGAGGTCGCCGGAGTCGGCCAGGGCCGCAGGGTCTTTCGTATCGACGGCATCGAGATCGACGTCATCCACCGCGATCTCGGCCGCCACCACGTTGGACAGTGCGGCACCTGCCCCGTGCGGTCCCGGTGCGTCGAGGGCTTCTGGGCGCTGCGGGTCGACCACGGTGGCGGCATACAGCCCTGCCTGCTCCGCGACGACCTCCGTGTCGACGTGAACGACCTGATCGCCGATCCGGCCCGGCTCGCCCAGACGGTTGCCGGGCACGTCGCGGCTTTCACGGAGGGGACGTTGTGAGCCTGCCTACTCCGTACCGGCCGCTGCATCTCGACGGGCCGCAGCACCCGTTCATCGTCCTCGAAGGCGTCTCCGGCATAGGGAAGTCCACGCTCGCCCGGGCCTTGGCCGATCGGTTGGGCGCGACATCGCTGCACACCCTCCCGACGCCCCATGCCGGGTGGTCGGCACTGATCAACGAACGCTTGCGCGCGCTCCCGCAGTTCGCCTTCTACTTGTCCGGGCTGCTGCACGCCGCCGACTCGATCCGCCTCGCGAGGGCGGTCGGGCCTGTCGTCGCCGACCGTTACGCCTCCTCGGTGGTGGCCTGCCACGCCGCCGTTCACGAGGTCGCCGCCGAGGAGGTCGCCCACCTCCTCGGACCCTTCCGGCCCTACCTGGCTACGCCGACCCGCACCTTCTACCTGGGCTGTTCCGAAGCGGGTCTCCGGGAGCGCCTCGCGGTCAAGTGCGACGCCAAGCAGGACGACCTCGATCTGTTCGCTGTGCCCGGCCGGCTCGCACGCCTGCTGGCCAACTTCCGGGCGGTCCAAGCTGCTGACGCCACAGCCGTCGCTCTCGACACGGACGGCAAGTCCCCGGACGACCTGGCCGACTGGATCATCGCCGATCTGGAGGCCCAGGGTGCTTAACCCCATCGACACCGAAGCCGTGATCAGGGATGGCGGCGCGGTCGGCCGCTTCCCCGGCGAGATCCACGAGGGCGTCGCCTGGTGGCTCGGTGCGAGCTTCGTCGCCGTCACCGCGGCTGCGCAGTTGGTCGTAGGGAGCGCTGGCGGGCCGGTCACGGCCGAGTTCTTCCGCCGCCTGTGCCGTGGCGCCGTCAACGCCCACCACCACGCCTGCCGCGTCACCGCCATCGACGGCATCGCTGAGGACGCCTTCCTCGCCTACGTCCGAAGCCGACGGCCGCTCGCCGGCGCCTATCTGGCCGCGACCGATGGCCCGGACGGTACGCACGTCATCCGGATCCGGCTCTACGACGCCGACGGCCTGGTGCTCCAGGAGGACACCGGGCTCGCCGCCATCCGCCGGATGATCGCCGAGGACCGCGTACCGATCCCCGTCAGCGACAGCGCCCGCGGAACCATCGAGTACCTCGCCCCGACCGCTGCGGAGGCGGCCACATGATCGACGCAGCCGAGATCATCCGCACGCAGACCAGCATCCTGTTCGTCACCCTGGACTCCCTGCGCTACGACGCCGCCCGCACCGCCTACGACACCGGCCTGACTCCGCACCTCGCCTCCCTGCTTCCCGAGGGAGGCTGGGAACGCCGCCAGACCCCCGGCACGTTCACGCTCCCCGCCCACATCGCCTTCTTCTCCGGCTTCCTCCCCAAGCTGCCCCGTCCCGAGCAACCACCCCGGCTGTGGGAGTGCCGGCCGCCCGCGTTCAAGACCGTCCCGCCGCAGACCTTCATCTTCGACGCCCCCAACCTTCTGGCCGGTCTTGCCCAGTACGGCTACCGCAGCATCTGCGTCGGCGGGGTCACGTACTTCTCCCGCGAGACGCCGCTCGGCTCGGTCCTGCCCGACCTCTTCGACGAGGACTACTGGCGCCCCGAGTTCTGCTCACCCGAACCCGACTCCACCCGCCACCAGGTCGACCACGCCCTGGAGATCGCCGAACACCACGACGGCAGCCCCGTGTACCTGTTCGTCAACGTCTCGGCCACGCACGTCCCCCACGGCCACTACCTCGGCGACAGCGGCGACACCGCCGCCTCCCAACAGGCAGCCCTCGCCTATGCCGACGCCCATCTCGCCCGCCTAATCACCACCCTCACCGTGAGGAAGCGCTGGCTGATCATCCTGTGCGCCGACCACGGCGACGCCTACGGCGAAGACGGCTACCACGGCCGCGGCATCGCTCACCCGGTCGTCATGAACGTGCCGTACGCCGCGATGGTGCGCTGATGCCCACTAACCTCGGCCGGTATGAGCGATGCCCAAGCCGTCCGCGACGCCGCCGTCGTCGTGGCCCGGGATCACGACGGCCTCGTAGCTCTTCTCAGCGCCCACTTTCCCGCCCACCGGGGTGACTTCCTCTTTCTTCCCGGCGGCCGGAGGGAAGCCGGCGAGACACCCGAGGAATGCGCACGGCGCGAGTTGCGCGAGGAGTCCGGCATCACGGCAAAGGCGTGGCGACCGCTCGGTTCGTACGCCCTCACCGTCTCCTCCCCAGCCTGCGTCCACCTCTACGAAGCCCGCGACCTCACCCGCGGACCGCAACAACTCACGCCCACCGAACAGGACTTCAAACTCACCTGGTGGCCGATGGCCGACGCCCTGCACGCCGCCGAGCACGGCCGGTTCCTGCTCCCCGCCGGCCCGCTGGCCCTCTTCCTGGCGGACAGGGCCACACACAGCTGAGCAGGGGCACCCGCCGGTCGAGGGGCGACGCCGAGACGGGCGAGAGCGAGCTGCCCGGCCCCCGGTTCAACGCCGGGCCGAAACCCCGGCGGGCGGCAGCGCGCCCGAGGCGGCGGCGTACCCGGCCAGGCCCTCCGGTGTGGCGCCCGCCCAGCCGACGTAGCCGTCGGGGCGGACGAGGAAGACGCCCGGGCCGTACGCGGCGTACTCCGCCAGGCGCACCACGGGCAGGCCGAGGTCGGGGAGCGGGTCGGCCTGGGGGCCGACGGTGAGCAGCGTCCAGTGCGGGCCCCGGAAGGCGTCGAAGAGGCGGATCCCGTCGCGGTGGCCGTCCGGGGCGCGGTCGCCAGCGTGCAGGGCCTCCTCGGCCAGGTCCGGGCGGGTCTCCACCGCCAGCGGTGAGCCCCGGTAGCCCAGGCCGAGCTGCTGCGTGGCCCGGCCCCGGCGGACCTCCCCGCGGTGCACCCGGGTGGACAGCCCCAGCATCTCCGCGGCGACCGGCCGCCGTTCGGCCTCGTACGTGTCGAGCAGCGCCTCTGCGGCCGACCCGGCCAGCACGGCGCCGAGCTTCCAGCCGAGGTTGTAGGCGTCCTGGACGCTGGTGTTGAGGCCCTGGCCGCCCGCGGGGGAGTGCACGTGGGCGGCGTCCCCGACCAGGAACACCCGGCCGTCGCGGAACCGGTCGGCCAGCGCCGCCCGCGGCTGGAACGCCGAGGCCCACCCCACGTGCGTGACCTGGTCGGCCGCCAGGTGGGTGCGTCCGGCGATCACCGCCCGCACGTCCGCCGCGTCCGCGGGCACCTGCGTGCCCGGCGGGAACTGCGCGGTGAGCTGGAAGTCCTCGGTGCCCGCCAGCGGGCACAGCGCCAGCGCTTCCGTGCCGCCCTCGGCGCCCGGGAAGACGTGCCAGTGGTCCCGGTCCAGGCCCGTCAGCCGCACGTCGGCGACCAGCACCGGAGCCGGGTCGACGGTCTCGCCCTCCATCGCGACGCCCAGCAGCCGCCGGACGGTGGAGCGCCCGCCGTCCGCGCCCACCACGTACCGGGCCCGCACCCACGGCCCGGCGGCGAAGCGCACGGTCACCCCGTCCGCGTCCTGCTCCAGGCCGGTCACTCGGCGGCCGAAGGCGACCTCGCCGCCCAGTGCGCGCAGCCGCTCGTACAGCACCTCCTGGGTGCGCCACTGCGGCACCATCAGCGGGTCGGTCAGCGGCTCGGCCTCGGTCGGCTCGACGGCGTCGGCCATCGCCCACCGGCCCTGCGGCGCGCCGTCCTTCCAGCCCTGCATGACCGGGTACGGGCCGCCGGCCGCCCGCATCGCGGCCAGCACGCCGAGGTCCTCCAGCACCTCCTGGGTACGCGGCTGAACGCCCTTGCCGCGCGAGCCGGGGAAGAGCACGTGCCCGGCCTCCACCACCAGCGCGGGCCTGCCGCGCCGCGCCAGGTCCACGCCGAGGGCGAGGCCGGCCGGGCCCGCGCCCACCACGAGGACGTCCACCGACCCGGCGGCCCCCGTGGCCCCGGCGGCTGTCCCCGTGGCTGCCGGGGCCTGCTCCGCACCGGGCTGCGGGATCTGCGAAGACGACATGACATGCTCCTTAACGTTGTTAAGCGCCGCTGTCCCCAAGGGTGGCCTTAACGCTGTTAAGGTGTCAACCGTGGCTGATCGGAAGAACACCGGACTGGACCGGGCGCGGGTGGCGGGCACCGCCCTGGACCTGCTCAACGAGGTCGGTCTGGAGGGCCTGACCGTGCGGCTGATCGCCGCCCGCCTCGGCGTCAAGGCGCCCGCGCTGTATTGGCACTTCAAGGACAAGCAGGCGCTGCTGGACGAGATGGCCACGGAGATCACCCGCCGGCTGGCCGCCGAGGCCGGGCCGCTCGCGCCCGGCGCCGACTGGCGGGACGTCTTCCGGGGGCGGCAGTGCCTGCTCCGCGACCACCTGCTGCGCTACCGCGACGGCGCCCGCGTCTACAGCGGCACCCGCTTCACCGACACCGGCTACGCGGCGCCCATGGAGGTCAACCTGCGGCTGCTGGTCGACGCCGGTTTCACGCCCAGGGCGGCGGCCCGCGCCTGGTTCACCGCGTACGCGTACACCATCGGCTTCGTCATCGAGGAGCAGGCGATGGCGCCGTTCGACCCGGGCGAGGTCGAGGCCAGGACCGAGCGGCTGGCCGACTTCCCGCTGGCCGCGCAGGCCGGCCCGGAGCTCTTCGGGGACGCCGACGCCGGGTTCCGCCGCGGCCTGGACGTCATCGTCGCCGGACTCGTCCCCGTTGCGTAGGCGGACTACGTCCGGGGGGTGAGACGCCGCGCGGACAGGCGACGTGATTCATGCCACGTTTGTTCACTGCTTGGCTCAAATGAGCGCACATACGAGCGCTCTACCTCTCGAATGCAACGACAGCCAGGTCGGGCCGCCCGCGTCCATCCGTCCACCGCCGCCGTCACGCTGCGTCGGCGGTGGTGGCCGAACGGCGACGCCGGGCGCCCGTGCGGGCCCCCCGCCTTCGACTTGTGAACGCGCTCGCGGGGGCCCTTCCGGGCCGCCCAGGGCTTCGATCCGACGGCAGACGGACGGCGTCACCCGGGTGTCATGCCGATGGACGCGCTGGAAAACCTTCGAGATGGGTACGCTCCCCGCCGTCAGGGCAACCAGGACGCGAGGAGTCGAAACACCCGTGTCGGCCAGCGAGCAGAACCCCAAGTACGTCTACGACTTCACCGAGGGCAACAAGGACCTGAAGGACCTTCTCGGCGGCAAGGGCGCCAACCTCGCCGAGATGACCAACCTCGGCCTGCCCGTCCCTCCGGGCTTCACCATCACCACCGAGGCGTGCCGGGTCTACCTGGAATCGGGCGCCGAACCCCCCGCCCTGCGCGACGAGGTGAGTGCGCACCTCACCGCGCTGGAACAGCGGATGGGGCGCACCCTGGGCCAGAGCGACGACCCGCTGCTGGTCTCGGTGCGCTCGGGCGCGAAGTTCTCCATGCCGGGCATGATGGACACCGTCCTCAACATCGGCCTGTCCGACGCCTCCGTCGCCGGGCTGGCCGCGCAGGCCGGCGGCGACGAGCGGTTCGCGTGGGACTCCTACCGACGGCTGCTCCAGATGTTCGGCAGGACCGTCCTCGGTGTCGACGGCGAGCTGTTCGAGGAGGCCCTGGAGGGCGCGAAGCGGGCCAAGGGCGCCGACAGCGATCTCGGGCTGGACGGGGCCGATCTGCGCGCCCTGGTCGACGAGTTCAAGCAGATCATCGCCAAGGAGGCCGGCCGGGAGTTCCCGCAGGACCCGCGCGAGCAGATGGACCTGGCCGTCCGGGCCGTCTTCGACTCCTGGAACGGTGAGCGGGCCCGCCTCTACCGCCGCCAGGAGCGCATCCCCGGCGACCTGGGCACCGCCGTCAACATCGTGGCGATGGTCTTCGGCAACCTCGGCCCCGACTCCGGCACCGGCGTCGCCTTCACCCGCGATCCGGCCAGCGGACGGCAGGGCGTCTACGGCGACTACCTGCAGAACGCCCAGGGCGAGGACGTGGTGGCCGGCATCCGCAACACCGTGCCCCTCTCGGAGCTGGAGCGGATCGACAAACCCTCCTACGACACGCTGATGTCGATCATGGAGACGCTGGAGACGCACTACAAGGACCTGTGCGACATCGAGTTCACCATCGAGCGCGGCCACCTGTGGATGCTCCAGACCCGGGTCGGCAAGCGCACCGCCGCCGCGGCCTTCCGCATCGCCACCCAGCTCGTCGACCAGGGCCTGATCGACGAGGCCGAGGCGCTGCGCCGGGTCAACGGCGCGCAGCTCGCCCAGCTGATGTTCCCCCGCTTCGACGACTCCGCCACCGGCTCCGCCCAGCGCATCGGCTGGGGCATCGCCGCGTCGCCGGGCGCGGCCGTCGGCAAGGCGGTCTTCGACTCGTACACCGCCGTGAAGTGGTCCCGCTCCGGCGAACGGGTCATCCTCATCCGCCGCGAGACCAACCCGGACGACCTCAGCGGCATGATCGCCGCCGAGGGCATCCTCACCTCCCGCGGCGGCAAGACCTCGCACGCGGCCGTCGTCGCCCGCGGCATGGGCAAGACCTGCGTGTGCGGCGCCGAGGAGCTGGAGGTCGACACCAAGCGGCGGTGCCTGACCGCGCCCGGGGGAGTGGTGCTGGAGGAGGGCGACCTGGTCTCCATCGACGGTTCCACCGGCAAGGTGTACCTCGGGGAGGTGCCCGTCGTGCCCTCGCCGGTCGTGGAGTACTTCGAGGGCCGGATGCACGCCGGCGCCGAGGAGGCCGACGAACTCGTCCGCGCCGTCCACCGGATCATGGCCTACGCCGACCGGGTGCGCCGGCTGCGGGTGCGGGCCAACGCCGACAACGCCGAGGACGCCGCCCGGGCCCGCCGGTTCGGCGCCCAGGGCATCGGGCTGTGCCGCACCGAGCACATGTTCCTCGGCGAGCGGCG
>Ga0164242_10003649_pt1 | contig 17476 bp, 13 predicted proteins | sample OricomgcompostMG_FD_108783 | JGI IMG/M metagenome (GOLD analysis project Ga0164242, IMG submission 108783) | Miracle-Growth compost microbial communities from Emeryville, California, USA - Original compost - Miracle growth compost (MG) ...
ACAGTTCATCATCGAGAGTTCAGACTCGCTGTCACGTGAGCGCATCGACGTCTAGGCCGTAGCCATCGATCTCGGCTGCCGTGCATGAATACCGCCGTACGGGCAGGCAGTGGTCTTGCTATGTTTCCGGCGCCAAGTTGCCGGCAACACCTAAGCGATCGCCGCGCCTATCGCGCCGATCACCGCATCAAGCTGGGCCCCAGAAGCATCGCGCTTTGCTCCAGCATCAGGCAGTTTTCGCACGGACCCATCTGAGCCGACCGCGTTGGCGGGCGCTGGCCCGACCCATGCGATGGAAAGCTGATCCTCGCCCTTCAGGAATCGCTGCGCCCGCACGCCGCCTGTCGCGCGGCCCTTCGCCGGGAATTCGCCGAACGCGCTCACCTTGCCGCTGCCTGCGTCCGCACCAGCAAGCGTCGCGGCGCTGGTGGCGACGGTTGCGACAACCGACTCGTCTGCCTGCCCGGCCGGAATGGACCCGAAAAAGATCACCTGAGCGTCCGGCCCGAGCTTGATGCCGGCCATACCGCCAGCTCCTCGGCCCTGTGGGCGCACCGTGGACGCCGCAAACCGCAGCAGTTGTGCATCCGACGCAACGAACACCAACTCGTCGCTCTCGGCGCCTTGAACGGCTCCAACGACTTCGTCGCCGTCCTTAAGCGAGATGATCTCGAAGTCCGGCCTATTCGCCCAGTCGCCTGCAGTGACTCGCTTAACCACCCCATGCCTGGTGCCGAGCGCGATCGAACGGTCAGACGTCAGCGAAACGAGCGCGAGCACCTGCTCCTTGCGGTCGGGCAGCGCGAGGTACTCGCCAACCCGGACGCCAGCGCCGAGCTGAATGGAATTCGCAGGCACGGACGGTAAGTCAACGGGGGAGAAGCGTATCAACCGGCCCCGGTTGGTCACCGCACCGATCTCGGTTCTACTTGTTGTCGCCAATTGAGAACGCAATGCGTCGTGCTTACTGCGGCGCGCTGGCGTCGTCAACGGAATCAGGCCACCGTCTTCATCGCTTTGCTGGTCGACGCGCACGATCCGGCCGGTTGCGCCGAGCAGGACAGTGCACGGAGCATCCGCCACTTCGAGCACCGCAGCCCTCTTGCGTGACCCGACCGTCGCAATCGACGGCCTTGCCTCGGTCAGCAGTGTGCGCCGCGGTGTGCCGAACTTCTCTGCAACAGCGTCGAGTTCGTCTGCGACAAGTGCCTTGATCAGTTCGTCGCTGCCTAAGAGCTCTTCCAACTCGGCGATCTCTGCGCGCAATTGGTCGCGCTCACTCTCCAGCTCGATCTTTGAGAAGCGGGTCAGGCGTCGCAGACGCAGTTCGAGGATGTACTCGGCCTGCACCTGGCTGAGGTCGAAGACGTCGATCAGCCTCTTGCGTGCTTGATCGGTGTCGTCGCTCGTGCGGATGACCTGGATGACCTCATCGATGTCGAGGATGGCAATGAGCAATCCGTCGACCAGGTGCAGTCGCTCGCGTTTGCGGTCAAGACGGTAACGGGACCGCCTCGTGACCACGGACACCCTGTGGTCGACGTACACCCTCAGCAGCTCGCGCAGCCCCAACGTTTGCGGACCGCCATCCACGAGCGTCACATTGTTGATCGAGAACCCGTCCTCCAGTGGCGTGTGCTTGTACAGCTGCTCAAGCACCGCCTCCGGACTGAACCCGGTTTTGATCCCGATGACAAGCCGCAGCCCCTTCGTGCGATCGCTCAGATCCGTGACATCGGAGATGCCGCTGAGCTTTTTGCCATTCACCCCGTCTTTGATCTTCTCGATCACCTTTTCCGGGCCGACCAAGTACGGCAATTCTGTGACGACAAGTCCGCTCTTGCGCGCCGTGATCGACTCAACGGCTACCTTCGCTCGCGTCTTGAAGCTTCCACGCCCGGTCGCATACGCATCTTTGATGCCGGCAAGGCCGACGATGGTTCCACCGGTTGGCAGATCGGGTCCAGGCACGAACTCCATCAGCGCATCCAAGTCGGCGTTCGGGTGCGCAAGTAGGTGTTTGGCAGCTCCCACAACCTCGATCAGGTTGTGCGGCGCCATGTTCGTCGCCATGCCGACAGCGATCCCGCTTGCGCCGTTGACAAGAAGGTTCGGGAACGCCGCAGGAAGCACCTCAGGCTGGGTCAGCTGGTTGTCATAGTTGGGGACGAAGTCCACGACGTCTTCATCTAAGCCATCGGTCATCGCCAGGGCGGCAGCCGCAAGACGGGCCTCGGTGTACCTCGGTGCGGCAGGGCCGTCATCGAGCGAACCGAAGTTGCCGTGTCCGTCGATCAGTGGGACGCGCAGGGTGAAGTCCTGCGCCATGCGAACGAGTGCATCGTAGATCGCGCTGTCTCCGTGCGGGTGCAGCTTGCCCATCACCTCGCCAGTCACGCGCGCCGACTTAACGTGCCCTCGCTCCGGTCGCAGCCCCATCTCGGTCATCTGGTACAGGATGCGACGCTGCACCGGCTTCAGGCCGTCACGAGCGTCCGGCAGCGCACGCGAGTATATGACCGAATAGGCATACTCGAGGTATGAACCCTGCATCTCCGTCGTAACGTCGACGTTCTCGATGCGTTCGGTGTTGCCTGCTGCCGTGGTCTGATCGTCTGTCGGGCTCATTCGTGCAATCTCATCGCGGCGGTGCGCCTGCGGAAGTGGACACTGACCCTGCACTGCATCGACACACACGCCTATGCCAGACTGAGCCAGATGGGCACCATGTTACCGGCCGGTTTCGCTTCTGGGCGCAGCCTTGCCGACGTTCTCTCAAGTTGCCTTTCCGCCGTTACAGGAAACGTCAACCCACTCGGGCTTCGTCGCGTCGATCGCGCCGTGGTGATCCTCGTCGACGGGCTCGGCGCGCAGGCACTTCGCACTCGAGCAGGACACGCCAGATTCCTGTCGCTGCGCCTGACCAAGGCGACGACGATCACGAGCGGCTTCCCCACGACGACGGCATCGGCATTGGCGTCACTGTGCACGGGGACGAGCCCCGGCCAGCACGGCATGGTCGGATACCGGGTGCTGGACCCGGAACGCGACCGGGTGTTCAATCAGCTCAGCGGATGGGCGGACGGACCAGATCCCGCGCGGTGGCAACGCAGCCAGACGGTATTCGAAAGGTCGACAGCTGACGGGGTCGATGCGTGGGCGATCGGTCCGAATCGCTACCGGGACAGCCCGTTCAGTCGCGCTGTGCTTCGTGGTTCGCAGTATCTGCCCGCCCGTTCGATCGAGCAGCGCTTCCAGGCCGCACGCGCTGTCCTCGATCGGCCGGATAGGAGCATCACCTACTTGTATGTGCCGGAACTCGACGTGGCATCGCACGCTCACGGCTGGGAGTCCGACAGCTGGTTGCAGGCGCTGGAAGACGTCGATGCGCAAGTCTCATGGCTTGCACGGACGATGCGGCGCGGTGAGGGCGCACTCGTCACAGCAGACCACGGTTCGTTGGATGTCCCGGTTGCGTCTCACGTGTTGTTCGATCGCACTCCTGGCCTGATCGACGGGGTCAGACACGTCGCAGGAGATCCGCGCTGCGTTCAACTCCATCTTGAGCCTGAGCTTGCACCGTCGGATGCTGCGCGGCTGGTCGAGCGGTGGCGCGCGGCCGAGGGTGGACGCGCCTGGATCGCGACCAAGCAGGAGGCGATCGATGCAGGCTGGTTCGGAGCACGGGTCGACGAGTCGGTTCGACCTCGGATCGGTGACATTCTCGTGGCAGCCAGAGCACGAATCGCGTACTACGACTCCAGGGTACTCAACGACACAGGTCGAGCCATGATCGGCCAACACGGGTCACTCACGCGCGACGAGCAAGCAGTGCCGCTTATCGGACTGGGTGACTTCGAGTAACCCGTCGCCGGTCGTTGTACAGCTATGCCAGGTCGTCGTCCCCGCGCGCGCCGAAGACGATCTCGTCCCAGCTCGGCATCGAGGTGCGTCCCTTTTTGTTCGCCTGCTGACGGGGCGCTGAGCCCGCGGCCGCCTGCTTGGGCGGCTGCGGCTCCTCTAAAGTGTCGAAATCCTCAAGCGGCACGTCGATGGCGGCAGGTGCTTGGTCCTCGAATGCTGCGGCTTCTCGCTCACCGCGACGTCGGCGCAGCGCTTCAAGCAGATCTGCAGTCTGATGCTGATCTGTGGCGGAATCATCCTGTGCACGCTTGATCGCCGTCACCGTGATCGAGTTGTTGGCCGCTGACGTCGTCCGCCCATACGGCACGGGCTCAAGATGGGGGCCGGTGTCCGTGTTCTCTTCCGTGAACGTGAACGCACCGCTGTCGAATCGCGACTCGTCAGGCGTCGTCGGCGCAGCGACCGCGCGCAGCCTCGGGATCAGTCCACCTTGCATTTCGCCGTGTTGAGACAGCGTCGTCGCCTCCGAATTCAGCGGTGAAAGTGCATGTTTGCGAGGATCGTAACCCCAGCGCGCGTCGTGATCGATCTCGTCGGCCGTGAATGACAGCTTGACGATCCATCCACCATCTTGTTCTTTCCACGCCGCCCATCGCTCGCCGGACGCGCTCAGCGACGCGAGGCGTTCGCGGATCACCGTGCCGAACGTCGCGGATTCACCCAGCACGTCAACGTCCCCAGGGGTGTGAACGGCTACGCCGAGAGCGGACGAGACGATGTGTTCTCGCTCGGCCATAATCGGACCTTCGAAGCGTTGCACATACTCAAGGGGCGCGCCAGTGACAGTTGACACCTCCTCCGCCGTCATCCCCGCTCGGATATGCGCCTGCACTTCCCGAGGTGAAATCTTCGGCCCGGTTTGCGGTTCTGGCTTGTTTTGGCGCAGTCGCGACTGCAAAACCTCGTCGATTGCGATGCGGTATCGCTCACCGTCATCACTTGCGGCGAGGAGAGCACCGTTCTCGACTCCGATGACCTTCAAATCCTGCATGGTGAAACGCCTCTCCAGCTATCGCGGTTCCGCACTCAGAATGCCATGCGAACCGCCGAACAACGGGGAATAACTCGGGCGCGCCGCAAGTTGACATGGACCGAACGAATCGCAGAAGTCCGGTGGTTTGCTATTCACCCCGGATTGATGCAAACTATGGCCGCCGATTTCGTTTGTTCGGCGATGACTTGAGAAGTGGATGGGCATGGCAACCGATTACGATGCACCGCGAAAGACCGAGGATGACTCCGAGTCGATCGAGGCGCTGAAAGAGCGGGTTCCGGACAAGATGTCCGGGGTCGTGGATGTTGACGATGCCGACAACCCGGGCGGATTCGAGTTGCCGGGCGCCGACCTTTCAGACCTCGATCTTGATGTGGTGGTGCTGCCGCCGCAGGCCGACGAGTTCACCTGTGTCAGTTGTTTCCTGGTGAAGCACCGGTCGCAGATGGACCACGAGTCGAAGCTCGGGCCGATCTGCGCGGAGTGCGCGGCCTGAGTTGCGCCGCTTGGTCAAGGAACGGCCGGACCTATCCGGCCGAGCCTTGACGGCTTTCCGGCAACCGATTGTTCAACACCTCGGCGAGTTCGTCGGGGTGTCTGCTTGAGAGCAGCCAGTACGGCGCCGGATCGTTCTCGTCGCGTACTTCGACGCTCACAACCGGTTTCACCCAACCTCGGATCAGCAGCCAGGCTCGTGCATCCAGCTGCTGGCCGCGGGCCAAGGTTGCCGCTTCGTCGCGGTACGCTCTGGCGACTCCAAGGAACGACCGTTGGATGCGAGCGCGCCCTGCCGAGAGCGTTGTGTCCGTGACCTCGATCGTCGGCGACGTCGCGACAAGCATCCACACGCATCCTCCGTACAGGATCACGGCTGACACCACTCCGACCATCAGATTGATCGGTGCGAAGACCAGTAGGCAGGCCGGAATGATCAGGGCGGTTGCAACGTACAGCCACGGCGTCGCCCACAGGCGCTCTCGATACAGGACCATGCTCCTATTCGATCAGATATCTGCACTACCCTCGACACGTGACCGATTCCGTTGACGTTCCGATCGTTGCAGACGTTCCTCCGCTTTACGCACACCCGGGAGACGCGGGAGCCGACCTCTGCTCGGCCGAGGCTGCTCTGCTTGCGCCCGGTGAACGTAAGACCATCGGCACCGGTGTCTCGATCGCTCTGCCGGAGGGGTACGCGGCTTTTGTTGTGCCGCGCAGCGGGCTTGCAGCCAAGCACGGGATCACGATCGTCAATTCCCCGGGGACCATTGATGCCGGGTACCGCGGTGAAATTCGCGTGACGCTCCTGAACACGGACAGGAGCGTGCCGTACGATATTGCAGCCGGCGACAGAATCGCGCAGATAATCGTGATGCCTGTCACGCGGGCGACATTCACCCGGGTCAACGAGTTACCGGACAGCGAGCGAGGAACAGGTGGATTCGGTTCGACCGGATATACCCTGTTGCAGTCAGGAGAGCGCTCATGAGCGAGCTAGACAAAAACCAGCACCGCGACGACCAATCGTTGACAGAGCAGACGGTGTCTGACGCCGCCGCTGGCAGCGACACGGCGGACTGGGAGAAGTCGGCGCCGGAGGGCCGCGAGATCGACGGGCCGCTCGACGACTCTGAGGCCAACCCGGTTCGCCCGTATATCGATCTGGGCGGAGTGAAGGTTCTGCCGCGTGAGGGTCTTCACCTGCGGCTCGAGGTCGAAGAGGATACTCAGCGCGTTGTGGCGGTCGGCCTCGACTACGCGGATTCGACGCTGCAAGTGCAACCGTTCGCCGCTCCCCGCTCGAGTGGGCTGTGGCATGAGATCAGGGAGCAGATCACTGATCAGATCAATCGGCAGGGCGGGCGCACGACGCTTCGTGACGGCGTGTTCGGCCCAGAGGTTCTCGCTGAAATACCTGTGGCATCCGGGGGAACGACTGGAGAGACGCGAATTGCACGATTCGTCGGCGTCGACGGGCCGCGGTGGTTCCTGCGCGGTGTGATCGCGGGAGACGCCGCCGTGAAGCCCGAGGCGGCCGCGCTGGTCGAGGACCTGTTCAGGAGCATCGTTGTCGTGCGCGGAAGTGCGCCGATGCCGCCGAGAGATCTGATTCCGCTGCGGATGCCGGCAACCGGCGATACGACGAGTGTCTGATACCCAAGCGATGAACGAAAAGGATCCGGCGCAGGAACAGCCGACGTCGTCGAACGATGTCGATTCGACGGACGCCAAGTCGCCTGCGGTGTCCAGCATTGGACAGGGTCTGGCGGCCGCAGCGCAGCGCAGCGGACTCGGCCGGGTGGCCGATGGGTCGGCACCGAATGGCGCGGCACTTCTTGAGGCGATGGGCGGCATTCGCGGTCTCGCCGAAACGATCCTGCCCGGTCTTGTCTTTCTCGTGCTGTACACGTTCACAAAGAATGTGCCGCTGTCTCTCGGGGCATCGGTCGGCGTCGCCGTTATATTCACGGTTGCACGATTCGTCGGACGATCGTCGGCAACCCAGTCGCTCGCCGGGCTTATCGGGGTCGCGGGCTCGGCAATCCTCGCCATCCTGACGGACAAGCCGGAGAACAACTTCGTCCCTGGCTTCTTCATCGATGCGGCATATGCGCTCGCCCTTCTGATTTCAATCCTGGTGCGCTGGCCGCTACTCGGCCTGATCGCTGGATACCTCATGGGCGACGGCGTGGCGTGGCGGTCCGATAAGCGAAAACTGCGACCAATGCAGCTTCTGACCCTGTGCTGGATCGGGTTGTTCGTTGCGCGATTGGTCGTCCAGCTCCCGTTTTATTTCGCAGGCAATGTCGAGTGGCTGGCAGCCACGCGTCTGCTCATGGGAGTTCCGCTTTATGCATCGCTCGTGCTGTTGTCGTGGCTCATGGTACGCAGCGTGTTCGCGAGCAAACGCGCTGAGTGAACTCTCCAACGCGAAAGCCAGTCGATGCGACAGTCAGATGCGGATGGCGTGACGAGGGATGGCCAAACAAACGACGGCCAGACAAACGATGACCTGACAAACGATGGCCTGACAAACGATGGCCTGACAAGCGATGGCCTGACAAGCGCTGAGGTCGCCGATCGAGAGCGCGCCGGACAAACCAACGACACGAACCAGGCAACATCGCGGTCGGTGACGGATATCCTGCGCGAGAACGTGTTCACGTTCTTCAACGGTATTTTGACCGTCTGTTTCGTCGCGGTTCTGCTCGTTGGTGATATTCGTGATGGCTTCTTCTACGGTGTCGTCATCGTGAACGCCCTGATCGGGATTGTTCAGGAGCTTCGTGCCAAGATCGTGCTGGACCGGCTCGCGCTGCTTGCTGCTCCGTCAACCGTCGTCCGCCGCGGCGGTGAGCCCTGTTCGATACCGATCGAACGGGTCGTGATCGACGATCTTCTTGTGCTCCGGCCTGGCGATCAGGTGCCTGCGGATGCCCGGGTGACGGACAGCACCGGATTGAGTCTCGATGAGTCGATGCTCACAGGGGAGTCCGATCCGGTGTTCAAGGATGCCGGAGACCAACTGCTGTCCGGCTCGCACGTCGTGGGGGGTGCCGGTTATGCGCGGGTCACGGCAGTAGGCGCCGAATCATACGCAAACAAGTTGACCTCCCAGATCCGCAGACACTCACTCGTGCACTCCGAGCTGCGGGACGCTACCAACCGCATCCTGGTGTATATTTCCTGGATTCTCGGACCGGTCATCGTCATCACGCTGGTGGGACGTGTCTTCGCGTACGGCGGTTGGGATGAACTGCTCCACGATGATCTCTGGCGTCGCGCCGTGCTCGATGCCGTCGCAAGCGTTGTCGGCATGATTCCAGAGGGCCTCGTTCTGCTCATCAGCTTGGCGTTTGGTGTCGCGGCGATCCAGCTCGCCGCCCGCAAGGTGCTCGTGCAGGAGCTCGCGGCCGTCGAAGTCCTCGCACGTGTCGATGTGCTGTGCCTGGATAAGACCGGGACACTGACAACCGGAGAACTCGAGTTCGATCGGATGGTCACGTTTCCCCCGATCGCCGAATCCGACGCAGCTATCGCGCTTGCCGCGTTCGGATCGGACGACACCGGGAACACGACGGCCAGAATGCTTGCGCACCATTTCAGCGCGAACGAGCTGCGGGTCACCGCTCGGCTACCGTTCAGTTCAGCGACGAAATACAGCGGGGTGCGGTTCACACAACACGAGACGGAGCAGGCGTGGCTGCTCGGTGCCCCTGAACGTCTGCTGCGGGAAGGCTCACGCGAGCTCAGGGAGGCGAACAGGATCGCGGCGACGGGAAAGCGCACTCTTGCTTTGGCGCGCTCACTGCGCGGGCTGCCTACCGATGCATCCGAAGTTCCATCAACGACCGATCTTGTGCCAGCCGCGCTTGTCACGTTCACCGAGACCTTGCGGCCGGAAGCGCCTGAGGCATTGCAGTTCTTCGAGTCTCAGGCAGTTCGGATCGTCGTGATGTCAGGTGACAACCCGATCACCGTTTCCGCCATCGCCGGCACGCTCGGGCTGGAAGGACACGCTGTTGACGCGTCCACTTTGGTCGACGATGACGCGCTGGCGGCTGCGCTTGCACGTTGGAGCATTTTCGGCCGGGTCAGCCCGGATCAGAAACGATCGGCAATCCGGTTGTTGCAGGAGGCCGGGAAGACTGTCGCGATGACCGGCGATGGTGTGAACGACGCGATGGCCATCAAAGACGCCGACCTCGGGATCGCGATGGGCACGGCCACGGCCGCGACGAAGGCTGTGTCGCGCATCGTGCTCCTCGACAACGGGTTCAATCGCCTTCCCCGTGTGCTTGCCCTCGGCAGACGAGTCATCGCGAACGTCGAACGCGTCGCCAACATCTTCCTAGCGAAGACCGTGTACGGCATCGTGCTTGCTCTTGTCAGCGCCGCGACGCTTGTGCCGTTCCCGTTCTTGCCACGCCAACTGACCCTGGTGTCGACGCTTGCCATCGGCATCCCATCGTTCTTTCTCGCCTTAGCGCCGAACAAACGGCTGTATACCCCTGGCGTGCTGAAGCGCATTCTGCGCTACTCGATTCCAACCGGCCTGATTGCTGCTGCTGCCTGTCTGCTGTCGTACATTCCAATGCATCTGGCCGGTGTGGAACAGCGCGAGGCGCGTAGCGTGGCGACGGTGACGCTGTTCTGCGTCTCGCTCTGGATTCTGAGTGTTCTCGCTCGACCGATCAGTTGGCCGCGATTCGCGATACTCGCTGCGGTGAGCGCCGCATTCGTTCTCGTGTCGCTGATCGGCTTCACCAGAACGTTCTTCATGATGGCTGAACAGCCGAATCTCGCACTGGCGTACGGGTCAGCGGTCGGAATCGTCGGCGCCGTCGGCATCGAGCTGTTCTACCGATTCGCTAAACGACGTGGAATCGTCTTCGATCGCGAATAGAGCGAATCTTGGGGACGCGTCCTGATAGAATTATCTCGACATCGAGATAGTTTGGTGACGACGGTCCGGCAGCACCCCAGGGTTAGGTAACCCTTGGTGGAAAACGTGCCGATCGTCACAGGAAGATTGATGGCGGAATCTCGGGTTCGGAACCCACGCCAATGAAGGAGAGGGCAGCGTGTCTGCGAAAAACAGCTTTGGAGCACAAGACAGCCTGGCGGTCGGAGGCACCGACTACGAGATCTTCCGGATTGATCGGGTGCCAGGCTACGAGAAGCTTCCGTACAGCCTGAAGGTCCTATTGGAAAATCTTCTCAGGACCGAAGACGGCAAGAACGTTACACGGGCTCAGATCGAAGCAATCGCGAACTGGGTTCCGACCGCGGAGCCGACCACCGAGATCCAGTTCACGCCGGCACGTGTCGTGATGCAGGACTTCACCGGTGTGCCTTGCATCGTCGACCTCGCAACAATGCGCGAAGCGGTCGGTGACCTTGGCGGCGATCCAACGAAGATCAACCCGCTCGCACCAGCCGAACTCGTGATCGACCATTCGGTGATCGCAGACCTGTTCGGCACCGAGAACGCATTCGAACGAAACGTCGAGATCGAATACCAGCGCAATGGCGAGCGGTACCAGTTCCTCCGTTGGGGCCAGACCGCATTTGACGACTTCAAGGTGGTTCCACCTGGGACCGGAATCGTGCACCAGGTGAACATCGAATACCTTGCGCGCGTCACATACACGCGCGAAGTGGGCGGAGTCGTGCAGGCATACCCTGACACGCTCGTCGGAACTGATTCGCACACAACGATGGTCAACGGCCTCGGCGTGCTCGGCTGGGGTGTTGGCGGCATCGAAGCTGAGGCGGCCATGCTCGGACAACCGGTCTCGATGCTGATCCCCAAGGTGGTTGGTTTCAAGCTCTCCGGCGCTATTCCTGCCGGCGTCACTGCCACGGATGTCGTGCTCACGATCACGCAGATGTTGCGCAAGCACGGGGTCGTCGGCAAGTTCGTGGAATTCTACGGAGACGGTGTCGCCCAGGTGCCGCTCGCCAACCGTGCCACGATCGGAAACATGAGCCCAGAGTTCGGCTCGACTGCAGCCATCTTCCCGGTCGACGACGTCACGCTTGACTACCTGCGACTGACCGGACGCAGTGACGACCAGGTCGCACTCGTCGAGGCGTACTCGAAGGAGCAGAAGCTGTGGCATGATCCGTCGGCCGAGCCGGTGTTCAGTGAATACCTCGAACTTGACCTCGCAACAGTCGTGCCCTCGATTGCCGGCCCCCGCCGCCCGCAGGATCGAATCGAGTTGAGCGTGTCGAAGGAACAGTTCAACACGGACCTGAACGACTATGCACAGATCGATCACGACCTGGTCGACCTCACGATCTCGGAGTCTTTCCCGGCATCTGACCCCGGGGAACTGTCGCCTGAGGACGCACACAGCACGCACGAGCACCACCACAAGAGCCACGCGCCCTCGACTGCCTCCAAGCCGACGCCCGTCGAACTCGCCGACGGTGAGAAGTTCACACTCGATCACGGTGCTGTCGCGATCGCTGCGATCACCTCGTGCACGAACACGTCCAATCCGTCCGTGATGCTCGCGGCGGGGCTGCTTGCACGTAACGCTGCGAAGAAGGGGCTGAAAGCCAAGCCCTGGGTCAAGACAACGCTGGCTCCTGGATCGAAGGTCGTCACCGATTACTACGAGAAGGCCGGTCTCACCGGCTACCTGGAAGACCTCGGGTTCTACCTGGTCGGATACGGCTGCACCACGTGCATCGGAAACTCCGGGCCCCTGATCGACGAGATCTCGACGGCCGTTCAGGACAACGATCTCGCGGTGACCGCGGTGCTCTCCGGCAACCGCAACTTCGAGGGTCGCATCAACCCCGACGTGAAGATGAACTATCTGGCGAGCCCGCCGCTTGTCATCGCGTACGCGCTTGCCGGTTCGATGAACTTCGATTTCGACACCGATGCGCTCGGCACAGACGCGGACGGCAACGACGTGTTCTTGAAGGACATCTGGCCGGACGCCGGCGAGGTGCAGTCGACGATCGATTCCTCCATCGACACCGGAATGTTCACCGAAGAATACGCGGGAGTCTTCGACGGGGACGAGCGCTGGCAGTCGCTTCCAACCCCGACCGGCGCAACGTTCGAGTGGGACGAGAAGTCGACATACGTTCGCAAGCCACCGTACTTCGACGGAATGACTCTTGAAACGACACCGGTTGCCAACATCGCGGGAGCCCGCGTTCTTGCGAAGCTGGGCGACTCGGTGACGACAGACCACATCAGCCCTGCTGGGTCGATCAAGGCGGACAGCCCTGCAGGTCGTTACCTGACCGAGCACGGGGTCGAGCGCAAGGACTTCAACTCGTACGGGTCCAGGCGAGGCAACCACGAGGTGATGATTCGTGGAACCTTCGCGAATATCCGGTTGCGCAACCAGCTTCTTGCGGACGCGAATAATGGCGCTGGAGTCGAGGGCGGTTACACCAGGGACTTCACCGAGCCGGATGCTCCTCAGTCCTTCATCTTCGATGCGTCAGAGAAGTATCAGGCCGCAGGCATTCCGCTCGTCATCTTCGCAGGGAAAGAGTATGGCTCTGGGTCGTCGCGTGACTGGGCGGCGAAGGGCACCACTCTGCTCGGCGTTCGAGCTGTGATCGCAGAGAGCTTCGAGCGCATCCACCGGTCAAACCTGATCGGAATGGGTGTCATTCCACTGCAGTTCCCTGATGGCGAGAGCGCGAACAGCCTCGGCCTCGACGGAACGGAATCCGTGTCGATCACCGGCATCGATGCGCTGAACAACGGCTCAACGCCGAAGACCGTCCACGTGCTCGCCGAGCCGACCGAGCATTCCCCGGCTGGCAAGCAGCCGGTCGAGTTCGACGCTGTCGTTCGCATCGACACGCCGGGAGAGGCGGACTACTACCGAAACGGTGGCATCTTGCAGTACGTCCTGCGTTCACTTGTCGCATAGCAGACTCGTGAAAGGACCTCGCAGCTTAGACTCGATGTCATGAGCATCCTCGAGACGATCTCGGGTCCACGGGACCTGGATGCCCTCACGACACAGCAGCTCGAACAGCTCGCTGCCGAGATCCGGGCCTTCTTGATCACCAACGTGGCGCAGACCGGTGGTCATCTCGGCCCGAATCTCGGCATGGTCGAGACCACGATCGCCATCCACAGGGTCTTCGAATCTCCATCAGACGCGATTGTGTTCGACGTTGGACACCAGGCGTATGTACACAAACTGCTGACCGGAAGACACGATTTCACCGGGTTGCGGCAGAAGGGTGGCATCGCCGGCTATCCGCAGAGAGCGGAGTCCCCCCACGACATCGTCGAGAACTCGCACGCGTCCAGTTCGCTGTCGTGGGCCGACGGAATCTCACGCGCGTTCGCTGTCACTGGGCAAAGGGACCGGTTCGTTGTCGCCGTTGTGGGGGACGGTGCCCTGACCGGCGGAATGACCTGGGAAGCGCTCAATAACATCACAGACGACAACGACCGCAATCTGATCATCGTCGTGAACGATAACGGTCGATCGTATGCTCCAACCATCGGCGGGATGGCCAGATTCTTGAACTCGGTGCGCACGCGCCGTAGCTACCGCAACCTGTACCTGTCGAGCAAGCGAGCATTCGATGGCCTTGGTGGACCAGCACGCGCCATCTACCGTGGCATCCGCGGTGGGGCGCACGGCTTCCTCAGCAGGTTCACCAACAACGAACAGTTGTATTCGAATCTGGACATCAAGTACATCGGACCGGTACACGGCCACGACGTTGAGGCGATGGAAGAGGCGCTTCGGCAGGCGAAGGGCTACGGATCGCCCGTTATCGTGCACGCCATCACGCAGAAGGGTCGCGGCTATGAGCCGGCGATCAACGACACGGCCGACCAATTCCATTCCGTCGGACAGATCGACCCAGAGACCGGCGAGCCGATCGGCGCCGCGGGAGCGCCGGCCTGGACGAGCGTCTTCGGTGACGAGATCGTTCAACTGGCAGAGAAGAATGAACGGATCGTTGCGATCACGGCTGCGATGCTCCGACCGACCGGCCTGCACAAACTCGCCGAGCGCTTCCCTGACCGCGTGCACGATGTCGGGATCGCCGAGCAGCACGCGGTGGCCAGTGCTGCCGGGCTTGCGTACGGCGGCCTGCATCCCGTGGTCGCAATGTATGCGACGTTCGTGAACCGCGCGTTCGACCAAGTCTTGATGGATGTCGCTCTGCACAAGGCCGGCGTGACTTTCGTTCTCGACCGCGCTGGTGTGACCGGACCGGATGGCCCAAGCCACCACGGCATGTGGGATCTCGCGATTCTTCAAGTCGTGCCGAACATCCGAATTGCGGCGCCACGCGACGCAACGCGCTTGCGCGAGGAACTGGGTGAGGCGGTAGCCGTCGATGATGCTCCGACGGTTCTTCGATTTCCTAAGGGCAGCGTCGGAGAAGACATCGATGCGGTTCGGCGTCTCGATGACGGCGTCGAGGTGCTCACAGAGGCATCGCGTAGCGACGTTCTCATCGTTGCGGTCGGACCGTTTGCAACGACCGCGTTGAAAGTCGCCGAACTGCTCGAGGCTCAGGGGATCGGAGCCACCGTCATCGACCCGCGCTGGGTGGTCCCGGTGCCGCAAAGTGTGCTCGAGCTTGCCGCGCACCATCGCCTCGTCATCACGCTCGAGGACGGCGTCAGGGTCGGTGGAATCGGAACGCGTGTGCGCCAGGATCTGCGCGCGGCTGGCATCGACACTGCGGTCGACGAACTCGGATTGCCTGACGAGTTCCTTGAACATGCCTCGCGTGAGCAGATTCTGGCTGAGACCGGCCTGACGCCGCAGCGCATCGCCCGCGACGTGGTCGAGCAGGTGCTCGGAAGCAAGATTCCGATCGCCCGCCCCCTGGGCGATCAGGACGCGGATGGCGCCGTCAGTTCTTTGCGTCGGCGCGCCTAGCCTGGTGCTCGAACGACGACAGCGCCGGCAAGCACGCTGAAGTCGGCGGCGACGACGGCACCGATGGTGTCACCGTCGGCCTGGAACATCGCACCGGTTTCGAGCGACACGCTCACCGTTGCCGCCTGCGCGTAGTGAAGTGCGCCGCCGGTCATAGTCGGGTCGACACGCAGCGAAGGCCAGATGGAGGATGCGGTCTGCGACTGACCGAGCCAGCGGATGAACGCGCGCCTGTCGCGCGGGCGCATCGAACGGATGGCCAACACATCGAATAGTCCGTCGTCGAGTTGCGCGTCGGGCAGCAGCTTCAGCCCGGCGGTAACCGTTCCTGAGTTGCCGACGATCAACGTATGCAGTTGACCGGATACGGCTTCGGTCGTACCGAGAGAGTATCGGGTCTGATGTGCTGTCTTGCGAACGAGCGAGCGCAGGATTGGGCCAACATACGCCATCCAGCCGAAGCGGCGCTTCATCACCGGGTCCGACTCCGCCACCATGTCTGCATCGATGCCGAAACCGGCCATCACGAAGTAGTCGAGCTTGCCGACGGTCCCGTCCTCGCGGCGGTACTCAAGCATTCCGATGTCGATCGAGCGCTCAACACCGGTGAACGCGATTTCCGCTGCGCGATCGGTGTCGTACTGCGGAATGCCCAGATTGCGGGCAAGGAGGTTTGCCGTGCCGCTCGGAACGATGCCGAACGGCATACCTGTCCGCGCAAGCGCCGAACCGATCTGACGAACGGTTCCATCACCGCCTGCCGCGATCACGACGGCCGGATCTGAGTCAAGCGCCTCGCGCAGCGGACCGTGTGAGCCATTGCCGTCCGTCTGCAGCCAGAGTGACGAGGTGTATCCCGCCGAGCGCTCAGCGGCGGCCACAGCGCGTTTCAGGCGGTGAAGCGCCACCCGCTGCGGGTTGTAGAGAATAGCCGCGTGCGGCGGCCGTGGCGGTGTCGACATAGGTTAGACGGGCGGATGTGGACAACTGGCGATTCGGCATTCAGCTGGTTTTCGCTTCGCTGCGAGAATCCCAAGCGTGAGATGGCGCATGTTGCTCCTCACTCAGGTCCAGCCTGGTCACGTCTGTCTTGAGCTGGTCGCGTCTCTTCTGAGGTTACGGCATCGGCGCCGCTGTACGGTTGAACAATGAAACACATCACCCTCGGAGCGGGCGGCCTGCATGTCGGCCGAATCGGGCTCGGGCTCATGGGAATGTCCGCGTTCTACTCGGGCGCCGCGCAGGACGACAAGGCTTCCATCCGCACCATCCAGCGCGCCATCGATCTTGGCGTCAACCTACTAGATACCGCCGAAATGTACGGACCGTATCTCAATGAAGAACTGCTGGCCAAGGCGATCTCCGGCCGGCGCGATCAGGTCGTGATCGCAACGAAGTTCGGCACGATCCTGCACAGAGGTGACGGGTCGCGCGGACTTGACGGCAGTCCTGAGAATGTTCGGCTATCGATCGAGGGCTCGCTCCAACGTCTCGGAACCGATCACATCGATCTCTACTACCAGCACAGGATGGACCCAGACACGCCCATTGAGGAGACGGTTGGCGCTCTTGCTGACCTGATCTCGGAAGGAAAGGTCCGCCGCTACGGGCTGTCTGAGGCTGCGCCTGACATTATCCGTCGTGCACATTCCGTGCATCCAGTTACCGCGCTGCAGACGGAGTATTCCCTGTGGTCGCGCGATCCGGAAGCTGAACTCCTGCCGCTGGTGCGCGAGTTGGGAATCGGTTTCGTAGCATACTCACCGCTTGGACGCGGATTCTTGACCGGAGCCATCCGGTCGGTCGATCAGCTTGACGAGTCCGACTTCCGTCGAAGCAACCCCAGATTCATCGGCGACAATCTGACCGAAAACCTTCGCATCGTTGAGCAGGTCGATGCCGTTGCGAAAGAGGTGGATGCAACGCCGGCCCAGGTGGCACTGGCGTGGCTGCTGGCTCAGGGCAACGACATCGCGCCTATCCCGGGCACCAAACGTGTCGAGCGCCTCGAAGAGAACGTCGCAGCAGATGCGATCACCCTGACGCCCGCACAGTTGCAGGCGCTGAGCGCCATTCCGGCGGCCGCCGGCGAGCGATACGCCGACATGACGCCGCTCGGTCGTTCGCGTTCCTGATCACGCAGAGGCGCCAC
>Ga0164242_10003650_pt1 | contig 17476 bp, 14 predicted proteins | sample OricomgcompostMG_FD_108783 | JGI IMG/M metagenome (GOLD analysis project Ga0164242, IMG submission 108783) | Miracle-Growth compost microbial communities from Emeryville, California, USA - Original compost - Miracle growth compost (MG) ...
AACCAGATCGAAAGTGCCACCGGATCGTGCGCTTGCCAAATCAGGCAGTCGGTCGTCCAGCCAGGTGGCGCCGACCCCGCCTCGCGCAGTCGCATACCGGCTCGACTGCGAGAACTTCATGTCCTCGATCGGCGAACCAGGCCGCGTCACGACCCGTCCCTGCGCCTATATCCGCGATATAGGCTTCACGCTACGGGAAGAGGTCGATGACATGCTCATGGATTGCCTCTATCGGTAGACCATCGTAAGTCGCGATGACGGCGGGCGTCGCGGCTGCCGCATAAGCATCCAGAGTATCCTGCATCGCCGCACAGGGTATGTCAAACGACCGCTGTATTCTGTCCGAAAGCCGACCGTCTCGAAACCACCCCAATACCGTCGTTGTCATCTAATCTGAACCGACGTCATCCAGCGTTGCCTCGATCCCTTGCTGGTCTTTCAGTAGTCATCGCGAACATAAGGCCCGAACACGGGAATGTCCGGGCCTTTGGATCCAGCAACTTTGCGCCACCGTGCGATGAAGACTCGCGTTAGGTTATTTCTGGGACACAAAACGCGGTATTTGGACATGCCTTATGGTTACGGCCAGTAGCTCCAGAAGCGTGCGTTAACTGCAACCGCTGGTCGCACCGCAGGTGTCGCATTTCTCGCAGGTTCCGTTCCTCACCATCGTGAAGTTCTGGCATTCCGAGCACATGTTGCCGGTGTAGCCCTGCATGATCGACTTCATCCGGCGGTCGGCTTCGATCTGCTTGGCGTCGGGTTCCGTCGCGGCCTTGGCCTGGGTCGCTTCCTCGGCCGCGGCGTCGGTGAAGAGATCGCTTTCGTCGTCTGCGACATCGTCGGCGAAGTCTTTCGCGCGCTCCTCGTAGTCGCGTTTGAAGGCGGTCGCTTCCTCGCGCAGTTCAGCGACTGCCGGCCGCGCCGCGGCGAGCGCGGTGACGTTCGAGCCGGCGCGAAGGGTGGCGCTGCCACCGGTCGACGCCGATGGCTGGACCACCTGCGGGCGGAAGCCGCGGGTCAGGCCCTTGGAGAAGGCCTGCGCCTTGCCCTCCTTGATGCCCTTGCCGAGGGCGGTGTTGGAGAAGTCCGAGATGTCGACATGGGCGAGGTCGTGGCGCCCGAGATAGGAGATCGCCAGCTCGCGGAAGACATAGTCCATGATCGACGTCGCGTTCTTGATCGCGTCGTTGCCCTGCACCATGCCGGCCGGTTCGAACTTGGTGAAGGTGAAGGCCTCGACATACTCGTCGAGCGGCACGCCGTATTGCAGGCCGAGCGAGATGGCGATCGCGAAATTGTTCATCATCGCGCGGAAGGCGGCACCCTCCTTGTGCATGTCGATGAAGATCTCGCCGAGACGTCCGTCGTCGAATTCGCCGGTGCGCAGATAGACCTTGTGGCCGCCGACGATCGCCTTCTGGGTGTAGCCCTTGCGGCGGTTCGGCAGCTTCTCGCGTTCGCGCGTCACCTTTTCGATGATGCGTTCGACGATCTTCTCCGTCACCGTCGCAGCCTGCACGGCCGCAGGAGCCTGCATCAGCTCTTCGATCGCATCCTCCTCGTCGTCCTCGTCCTCGATCAGTGAAGCGTTGAGCGGCTGCGAGAGTTTCGAACCGTCGCGATAGAGCGCGTTCGCCTTGAGAGCCAGTTTCCAGGACAGCAGATAGGCCGACTTGCAGTCCTCGACGGTCGCATCGTTCGGCATGTTGATGGTCTTGGAGATGGCGCCCGAGATGAAGGGCTGGGCGGCAGCCATCATGCGGATGTGGCTTTCGACCGAAAGGTAGCGCTTGCCGACCTTGCCGCACGGATTGGCGCAGTCGAAGACCGGCAGGTGCTCATCCTTCAGGAAGGGTGCTCCTTCCAGCGTCATCGCGCCGCAGACATGTACATTCGCCGCCTCGATGTCCTTCTTGCCGAAGCCGAGATGCTCGAGCATGTTGAAGGACAGGTCCGAAAGCTGCTCGTCGGAAACGGCAAGCACCTCGCGGCAGAAATCGGCGCCGAGCGTCCACTGGTTGAAGGCGAACTTGATGTCGAAGGCCGACTTCAGCGCCGCGTTCAGCGCCTCGATCTTCTCGTCGGTGAAACCCTTGGCCTTGAGCGAGCCGGGGTTGATCGCCGGGGCCTGGTTGAGGTTGCCGTGGCCGACGGCATAGGCCTCGATCTCGGCGATCTGGCTTTCCGTGTAGCCGAGCGTGCGAAGCGCCTCCGGCACCGCGCGGTTGATGATCTTGAAATAGCCGCCGCCGGCTAGCTTCTTGAATTTCACCAGCGCGAAGTCGGGCTCGATGCCCGTCGTGTCGCAATCCATGACGAGGCCGATCGTGCCGGTCGGTGCGATGACGGTCGCCTGCGCGTTGCGGTAGCCGTTTGTCTCGCCAAGCTCGACGGCGCGGTCCCATGCCGCCTTTGCATGCTCGACGAGATCGGGGTCCGGGCAATCGGCATGGGCGAGGGGAACGGGGTTGACCGACAGCTTCTCGTAGCCCTGGCTCTGGCCGTGGGCCGCGCGGCGATGGTTGCGCATGACGCGCAGCATGTGCTCGCGGTTCGCCTTGTAGCCGGGGAAGGTGCCGAGTTCGCCGGCCATCTCGGCCGACGTCGCATAGGCGACGCCCGTCATGATCGCCGTCAGCGCGCCGGCGATGGCGCGACCTTCGCTCGAGTCGTAGGGAATGCCCGACGACATCAGGAGGCCGCCGATATTGGCGTAGCCGAGGCCGAGCGTGCGGTATTCGTAGGAGAGCTTCGCGATCTGCTTGGACGGAAACTGCGCCATCATCACCGAGATTTCGAGCACCATCGTCCACAGGCGCACGGCATGCTCATAGGCGGCGATATCGACATTCTTCGTCTTCGCGTCCTTGAACTGAAGCAGGTTAAGCGAGGCGAGATTGCAGGCCGTGTCGTCCAGGAACATGTATTCCGAGCACGGGTTCGAAGCGCGGATCGCACCGGCCGAGGCGCAGGTGTGCCAGTCGTTCATCGTCGTGTTGAAGTGCAGGCCCGGATCGGCCGACGCCCACGCGGCATGGCCGATCTTCTCCCACAGGTCGCGGGCCTTCAGCGTCTTCATCACGCGGCCGTCGAGGCGCGCCGTCAGGTTCCATTCGCCGTCGGCCTCGACTGCGCGCAGGAACTCGTCCTTGAGCGAAACGGAATTGTTGGAGTTCTGGCCCGAGACCGTCAGGTAGGCTTCCGAATCCCAGTCCGTGTCGTAGGTCTTGAACTCGATATTGTGATAGCCCTGACGCGCGAACTGGATCACCCGCTTGACGTAGTTCTCGGGCACCTGGTTCTTCTTGGCCGCCTTGACCTCGCGCTTCAGCGCGGGGTTTTCCTTGGGGTCGAAGCAGGCGTCGTTGTCGGCCTCGCAATTGACGCAAGCCTTCATGATCGCCTTGAGATGCTGAGCGACGACCTTCGAACCGGTGACGAGAGCGGCGACCTTCTGCTCCTCCTTCACCTTCCAGTCGATATATTCCTCGATATCCGGATGGTCGATGTCGACGACGACCATCTTCGCCGCGCGCCGCGTCGTGCCGCCCGACTTGATGGCCCCGGCCGCCCGGTCGCCGATCTTGAGGAAGCTCATCAGGCCGGACGACTTGCCGCCGCCGGAAAGCTTCTCGCCTTCGCCGCGCAGATGCGAGAAGTTCGATCCGGTGCCGGAGCCGTATTTGAAGAGCCGTGCCTCACGCACCCAAAGGTCCATGATGCCGCCCTCGTTGACGAGGTCGTCCTCTACCGACTGGATGAAGCAGGCATGCGGCTGCGGGTGTTCGTATGCGGATTTCGACTGTGTCAGCTTGCCGGTGAAGGGATCGACGTAGAAATGGCCCTGGCCGGGGCCGTCGATGCCATAGGCCCAGTGAAGGCCGGTGTTGAACCACTGCGGCGAGTTCGGCGCGACGCGCTGGGTGGCGAGCATGTAGGCAAGTTCGTCGCGGAAGGCCTGCGCATCGTCCTCGGATGCGAAGTATCCGCCTTTCCAGCCCCAATAGGTCCATGTGCCGGCGAGGCGATCGAAGACCTGGCGCGCGTCGGTTTCAGAGCCGTAGCGTTCTTCCGTCGGCAGCTTGGCAAGCGCATCCTCGTCGGGAACGGACCGCCACAGCCAGGAGGGAACGGAATTCTCCTCGACCTTCTTCAGAGCGGCGGCGACGCCCGCCTTGCGGAAATATTTCTGCGCCAGCACATCCGTCGCGACCTGGCTGAACTGCGTCGGCACGTCGATGTCGGCGAGGCGGAAGACGATCGAACCGTCCGGGTTGCGGATTTCGCTGACCGCCTTACGGAATTCGATCTCCGCATAGGCAGACTGGCCTGCCTTGGTAAAATGCCGCTCGATGCGCATGGCCTTCGTCCTTCAAATGCCCGTGTGCCGCTCGTCCCCCGAGATCAAGGCACGATTTCTCTCATCCGGCAGCGCGTCTCATCGCGCAGCCGGCCCGATCCATTTTGCGTTCCTGTGGGTTCATCCCTCGGTGATACGCTATATTGTGGTTAGGCTGGCTGCAAACACTAAATATAGGGTTAACAACACATTTTTACCAGCCTTGGCGGCATGAAAACAGGCATGAAAATGGCCCGCGCAAAGCATCGCTCTGACGCTCCGGAGCCTTTGATTCTCATGTCGATTTTTACAGATTAGACCAAACTAGAGACGCTGGCCTCGCCGCCGCCGCAACGTTTTTTCATTTGGTCCGACTCGATAGGGATGGTCAAGAGGTTGTCTGCCACACAGTGCTCGACACCACATCTTGTGGAGCAGGCTGTGGAAATCGGGGAGAGAGCGAAAGTGCCGCGCGTCAACGGCTTGCGTCGGGTCAACCACGAAAAGTTGTATGTGAGAAAAAAGGGGATGGGTTTTCGGTCGGCTTTTCACCGGGGCGATTCTACACCAAGAATGTGTTGAACGGAGACCGCCGTGCCGTTCATGAAACAATTCAGCGGCTTATGAGTTGTCCCTTACGATGGGACGTCACAACATATTCGAGGCTACTAAATGAATGTTTTGATCAAACGATTCTGTGTTGTCACGGCAAGTGTCCTGATGGCGGGGGCGACCGCGCTTCCAGCGTCCGCCGCTTCTTCGTGGTCGTCCAACGGCGCGCAGGCTGTTCAGGTCCAATATCGCGGTCACAACGGCCGCAATCACGGGCGAGATCGCCATGGCCGCAATGATTTCCGCATGCGTAGCGGACATCCCTACTATCACGGACATCGCGGCTACGATCACTACCGTCACGGCTACCGCCGCTATAACGGCTACTGGTTCCCGCCGGCAGCCTTCATCGCCGGCGCCATCATCGGTGGCGCGGTCGCCAGCCCTCCGGTTAGCAGCGGAAGCGCTCATGTGCGCTGGTGCGAACAGCAGTACCGCTCTTACGATCCTCGGACGGACACCTTCCAGCCTTATAACGGGCCGAGGAAGCGCTGCGTCTCACCCTATTGATTGCAGTTACGGTCAATGGAAGAAGGCGGCTTCGGGGCCGCCTTTTTTCATGTCAGCCCTTCTGGTCCTTCGCGATGGGCTCCTGATAGGTGAAGCCCATGTCCCACGGGAAGTAGATCCACGTATCCTGGCTGACCTCGGTGACGAAGGTATCGACCAGCGGTCGGCCCTTCGGCTTGGCGTAGACCGTGGCGAAATGGGCCTTGGGGATCATCGCGCGCACGATCGCAGCCGTCTTTCCGGTGTCCGTCAGATCGTCGACGATGAGAATCGATTCGCCGTCGTGGTCGAGCAGGGTGGGGGATATCTCCTTCAGCACCTGCATCTCACCCTGCGACGTATAGTCGTGGTAGGATGCAACGCACACTGTCTCGATGAGGCGAATGCCGAGTTCGCGCGAGATGATCGCCGCCGGCACGAGGCCACCGCGGGTGATGCAGACGATCGCCTTCCATTCCTGTCCCGCACCCGACAGGCGCCAGGCAAGCGCGCGCGCATCGCGATGAAACTGGTCCCATGAAACGGGAAACGCCTTTTCGGGAAGGGACATGCCGGCTGCTCCTTGCTGGCGGGGCAGCATGGCTGCCGCTGCAATCGCCGGGAATTAGCGGAAATCGCCTTATGCTGGCAAGCCCATACGCATCGGCTTAGATCTGCCGCCGCAGTCCGGAAGGCCGGGTCTTTATGCCGACCGGCTTCGCTCGGCGAGCATTTCGTGCACCGCATCTTCCGCCGCGGCGAGCGCGGCGTCGTCGCGGCTGCGGATGACGATCTGCGTGGAGAAGGACTTGCCGTCGAAGCGCGGATAGGAGCCGATCGAGACGAGGGGATGGGCCTTCTGGACGGCAGCCAGCGGCAAGCCGATATCGCCCTCGCCGAACGGGCAGTCGACGGCGCGCGAAAGCATTTTCGTGCCGGTCTTGAGCGTTGGAAGAACCGCATCCAGCATGGCCTGGAAGACCGATGGCACTCCCGCCATCACGTAGACATTCTCAACCGCGAACCCGGGAGCCTTGGAAACCCGGTTCTCGATATGGGCCGCGCCGACCGGCATTCGAGCCATGCGCTGGCGCGCTTCGGTGAATTCCAGACCGCGCTCCGAATAGTGGCTCGAGAGCAGGTCCATGGCGGCCGGATCATGGATGCAGTCGACGCCGAACGCCTTTGCGATCGCATCGGCGGTTATGTCGTCATGCGTCGGCCCAATTCCGCCAGAGGTGAACACGTAGGTATGGCGGGGTCGCAGTGTGTTTACCGCTGCAACGATCGCTTCTTCGTCGTCTGCGACGATCCGGACCTCCTTCAGGTCGATGCCGACCGCAGTCATCGTTTCGGCGAGATGGCCGATATTCTTGTCCTTCGTACGCCCGGACAGCAATTCGTCGCCGATCGCCACCATGGCGGCGGTGATGAGCGGTTCGGCAAGGGCGTCTGGAGACATCGCGAAGGATCCTGCGGAGGGTGAGGGCAGATATAGAGGGAATCGGGACCGCCACAAGACGCTCGTCGCACGGTTGCGGTTTGATGAACGCTGCGTTCTGTCATTTTGCCCTGCATCGAAGGCGGGAAGCTGCTAGCTCTTCTGCGAACGCCGCGTCGGTACGCCGGCAGGAAGATCAAGGAGAACTGTAATGGCCAAGATACTCGTGCTCTATTATTCGAGCTGGGGACACATGGAGCAGATGGCGAAGGCCGCAGCCGAGGGTGCGAAAGCGGCCGGCGCGGAAGTCACCGTCAAGCGCGTGCCGGAGACGGTTCCGGAAGAGGTCGCCAAGGCGGCCCACTACAAGCTCGAACAGGACGCCCCGGTGCTGACCAATCCGCTCGAGCTCGCCGACTACGACGGTATCATCTTCGGCAGCCCGACCCGCTACGGCATGATGGCGGCACAGATGAAGAACATCATCGACCAGACTGGCCCGCTCTGGGCGCAGGGCAAGCTCGTCGGCAAGGTCGGGTCGGTCATGTCCTCATCGGCCACGCAGCACGGCGGCCAGGAATCGACGATTCTCTCGTTCCACACCGTTCTCCTGCATCAGGGGATGGTCGTGGTCGGCCTGCCCTATGCCTTCCAGGGGCAGATGGGCGTCGAGGAAGTCAAGGGCGGTACGCCCTACGGTGCATCGACGATCGCTGGCGGAGATGGCTCCAGACAGCCTTCGGCCGTGGAGCTCGATGCCGCCCGCTACCAGGGCGGCCACGTGGCCAAGGTCGCGGCCAAACTCGCTGGCTGAACGACAACGCCGCATGAACAACGACTGACGATGGAAGCCGCGGGCACCGCCTGGGGCTTCCATCGTTTCAGCCTACAATGCCTGTGCGCCGATCGAGTCGAGTTCGGCAATGCTTTTTGCGGGCAGTTCCATCGTGGCGGCCTGAACGTTCTCGTGGAAATGCGCGACGGACGACGTGCCGGGAATGAGCAGTACGTTCGGCGCCCGACGCAAAAGCCAAGCGAGCGCCACCTGCATCGGAGTGGCTTTCAGCTCCGCCGCGACATCGGAAAGCTTTTCCGATTGCAGTGGAGAGAAGCCGCCGAGAGGAAAGTAGGGCACGTAGGCGATGCCCTGTTCGCCCAGCTTTTCGATCATCGCATCGTCTTCGCGGTGGGCCACGTTGTAGTGGTTCTGAACGCACACGATCGCGGCGACGTCCTGGGCTTGCCGGATTTGCGACATGGTCACGGTGCTGACGCCGATGTGGCGGATCAGTCCTTCGTCCTGAAGTTGGCGCATCGTCTTCATCGGTTCCACGATGTCGGTCGCGGGACCTTCGATGCGCAGGTTGACTATATCGAGCCGGTCGAGACCAAGGTTGCGCAGATTGTCTTCCACCGAGCTTCGCAGATGGGCGGCGCTCAGGTCGTGGATCCAATTCGCCTTGTCGTCCCGGTAAGCCCCGACCTTGGTCACGAGCGTTGTGCCGGGATAAGGGTGAAGCGCCTTGGCTATAAGCTGGTTGGTGATGTGCGGGCCGTAAAAGTCGCTCGTATCGATATGGTCGATACCGATCCGCCGCGTCTCCTTGAGAACGGCGATCGCCGCATCTTCGTCTTTCGGCGGCCCGAAAACTCCCGGTCCTGCAAGCTGCATGGCGCCATATCCCATGCGGTGGACGGTTATATCGGTGCCGGGGAAGGTAAAGCGGCCGCCCAGGCGAATGTCGGCTGTCTGCGTCATGGTCGATCTCCTTTATCGGATAGCCGAAAGATTGCGCGTCGGCGTTGTCTGGAAAAGACCGCTAAACCCGGTTAGTCTGTCCGAAAAGCCGGACAGACCTTCCATGCCCAGCCTCGATGATCTGATACTCTTCCAGACGGTCGCGAAGGCCGGCGGCTTCCGCGAGGGAGCACGCCGGCTGGATATGTCGGCCTCCACACTCAGCGATGCGATCTTGCGACTGGAGGCACAGCTTCAGATACGGCTGCTGCACCGCACGACGCGAAGCGTCACGCCGACCGATGCGGGTCGTCAACTCCTGCTTTCGCTCGATCCCGCCTTGGCAGAGATCAGTTCCGCGCTCGACGATGTAGCCAATATGGGCGCCAAGCCGCGCGGGCCGTTGAAGCTCAATGTGCCCGGCGCGGTCATGGTCGATATCCTGCCGCCCCTGATCGAGCGGTTTCTGTCCGCATACCCCGATGTCCGGGTGGAGATCATGGTGGAGGACAGGTTCGTCGATTTCGTCGCCCGCGGGTGCGATGCCGGCATCCGCTATGGCGAGGCGCTGGCGCAGGATGTGATCGCAGTGCCGATCGGCCCTGCGAGACAGCAGGCAGGGGCTGCCGCTTCCCCCGTCTACCTCGCTGCGAGGGGCGTGCCCGACGTGCCGGAAGACCTGCTCGACCATGCCTGCATAAGCGGTCGTTTTTCGAGCGGCAAGCTTGTCCCGTGGGAGTTCGAGAAGGATGGCAGAACCATTGAGGTCGAGCCGGAACCACGCCTGGTCGTCGGTACCGGCGCGGCACAGGCCGCCATCGGGGCCGCCGTTTCGGGCGTCGGCATCGTCTACACCTTCGCGAATTGGCTGCAGCCGCATATCGCTGCGGGCAGACTTGTGCCGGTCCTGCCGGATTGGTGGGCCAGCTTCGAAGGCCCGTATCTCTATTATTCGAGCCGGAGACATGTGCCAGCTGCGCTCAGGGCCTTCATCGACATGGCGCGCACCGGCAGGCCCTAAGCGAACTGTCGTGTTGGCCTCGCCTGGATTTGCATATCGGCCTAGCCGACGATATGCCGTGCTCTCTATCCGGACCTCCGGCACGAAGCGCAAGAGAGCAGGTGGGAAATGTCTGACATGCGGCCGCAGCAGGCGATTCGATACATCGTGGAGGGAGGCAAGCGCCTGTCGGGCTCGATCGAGCCGAGCGGCAACAAGAATGCCGCGCTCCCCATCGTGGCCGCTTCCCTGTTGACCGATAAGCGCGTGGAGCTCTCCAACGTGCCGAGGATCCGCGACATCGAGGCACTGGTCGAACTCATTCGCTCGGTTGGCGCGGAGGCCCGATGGACCGGTCCCAATTCGCTCGAGATCGAAGCGAAGGAGCTTCGGCCTGCCGAACTCGACCCGGAACTCTGCGCCCGCATCCGAGCCTCCATACTGCTTGCCGGGCCGATGCTCGCACGCTGCGGCGAGATCACCTTGCCGCCGCCCGGCGGCGACGTGATCGGCCGGCGTCGCGTCGACACTCACTTCCTGGCGCTGCAACAGCTTGGCGCCACGATCGATGTCGACGGGCAATATTCCTTTCGCGCGACAAAGCTCGTGGGCACCGACGTTTTCCTCGACGAACCGTCGGTGACGGCAACGGAGAACGCCTTGTGTGCGGCCGTCTGCGCCGAAGGGACGACGATCCTGCGCAATTGCGCATCCGAGCCGCACGTGCAGGATCTCGCGCATTTTCTGACCGCGCTCGGTGCCGAGATCGACGGCATCGGAACGAACACGATGACGATCGCCGGCGGCCATCCGCTTTCCGGCTGCCGCCATCGCATCGGCCCGGATCACATCGAGGTCGGTTCGATGATCGGGCTGGCGGCGGCCACCCGTTCAGAGCTGACGATCCGCAATGCCGGCGTCGAGCACCTTCGCTCGACATTGATGACATTCGAACGCCTCGGCGTCGAATCCCGTGTCCAGGGAAGGGACCTTGTCATCCCTTCCGGCCAGAACTTGAGGATTCGGCGCGATTTCGGCGGCCACATCCCCAAGATCGAGGACCAGCCCTGGCCGGCCTTCCCGGCGGACATGATGTCGATCGCCATCGTCACGGCGACACAGTGCGACGGCGTGGTGCTCATGTTCGAGAAGATGTTCGAAAGCCGCATGTTCTTCGTCGACAAGCTGATCGCCATGGGCGCGCGCATCGTGCTTTGCGACCCGCATCGCGCCATCGTCGCCGGGCCGGCCAAATTGCGCGCCTCACGGCTTGAAAGCCCCGACATCCGCGCCGGCATGGCGATGCTGATCGCCGCGATGTGCGCCGAGGGCACGAGCGTCATCAACAACGCCCAGCAGATCGAGCGGGGTTACGAACGCATCGACGAGCGGCTTTGCGCGCTTGGCGCGTCGATCGAGCGCCAGCCGGCAAGGGGTTGAGGGCGCAGCGGTCGCTGCCGCAATCAAACGCCAAGATAGCGCTGCAGAAGGTCCGGCTGGGCCTTGATCTCCTTCGTCGGCCCTTCATGAACGACATGGCCGTTGTTGACGATATAAGCCCGGTCGGCGAGCGCCAGCGTGGCGGCGATGTTCTGCTCGACGAGCACGATCGTCTGCCCTTCCTCGACAAGCTTGCGGCAGGCGCGCATCAGATCCTGCACGATGACGGGGGCCAGTCCCTCGAACGGCTCGTCGAGAAGAACGATCTTCGGGTCGCGCACGAGCGCGCGGGCGATCGCCAGCATCTGCTGCTCGCCGCCTGAAAGGTCCGTGCCACGACTGCGCTTGCGCTCGGCAAGCCGTGGGAAAAGTTCGTAGATGCGCTCGATCGGCCAGGCATTCTCGGCCGTCAAACGGGCCAGCACGATGTTCTCCTCCACGTCGAGGCTGCCGAAGACGCGTCGCTCTTCCGGTACGAGTTGCATGCCTTTCTGGGCGATGACATGCGCCTTGCGGCCGGCAAGGTCTTCGCCGTCCAGCTTCACCGAGCCGGAGCGTGGCGTCACCATCCCCATCAGGCTCTTCAGCGTCGTCGACTTGCCGGCGCCGTTGCGGCCGATGAGCGCGACGACCTCGTGGGCCTCAACCCGAAGGTCGATGTCGAAGAGGATGTGTGAATCGCCGTAATAGCTGTTCAGCTTGTTGACTTCGAGCAGGCTCATTCTTCGTGCACCCCGCCGAGATAGGCTTCCTGGACGGTCGGATTGTTCTTGATTTCCTGCGGCGTTCCTTCGACCAGAACCCTGCCTTCCTGCAGAACGGTGATCGACTCCGTGAGCTCGAAGATCGCATCCATATCGTGATCGATGACGATCATCGTACGGCCCTGCCTGATCGACTTGAGGAGCTTGACCGTCTCCACACGCTCGCGCGGGCTCATGCCGGCGAGTGGCTCGTCCAGCAGCAGGAGCTTCGGCGACGTCGCAAGCGCAAGACCGATCTCCAGCCGGCGCTTCTCGCCATAGGCGAGCTCGGAAACGAGATTGTCGGCACGCTTGGTGAGGTTCACGAGATCGAGCGTCTCGGCCACGGTTTCTTCGATGCCGTCGATATGGCCGACACGGCGCAGCACGTCCATCTTGAACGGGCCGCGACGTTGGGCTGCGGCGGCGATGTTGAGATTGTCGCGCACCGTGAGGCGAGAGAAGAGCTGATTGACCTGATAGCTCTTCGTCAATCCGAGCTGGCACACCTCGGTCACGGAAAATCCGGTGATGTCCTTGTCCTCGAAGACGATTTTCCCGGCCGAGGGAGGCACTTCGCAAGTCAGCATCTTGAAGAAGGTGCTCTTGCCCGCGCCGTTCGGACCGATGATGCCGCGCAATTCACCGCGTCTGACAGTGAAGTCGATATCGCTGTTGGCGAGAAGGCCGCCGTAGCGCTTGGTCAGGCCGGTGGCAACGAGGATGGGCTCTCCATGCTCCACCGGCTCGATGTCGCCCGTCGGGACGGCGGCTGCGGCAGGTACGACGATGCTCTCTTCAACCTCTTCCACAGGGGCGGGCTTGCCGCGGGACAGACGGACGAGGTCTACGACACCGCCGATGATGCCGCGGCGCAGGAAGACCACCAGCAGAACGAAGACGACGCCGAGCGCAAGCTTCCATGCTGCGCCGAGATTGACGGTGCTTTGCAGAAAGTCGCGCAGATAGAGCCACACGGCCGCCCCGACGAGGGGGCCGAACAGCGTGCCCAGACCGCCGATCACCGTCTGCATCACCAACTGGCCCGACGTGTCGAAGGCGAAGGCATCGGGGGGCATATAGCCCTGCAGGACGCCGAGCAGGCCGCCGGCAAGGCCGCCATAGGCGGCAGCGATTACGAAAGCGAGCAGCTTGTAGCTATGGACATTGTGTCCGACCGCCGCGGCCCTCAAGGGATTGTCGCGGATTGCGACGAGGACCAGGCCGACCGGAGACAGGACGATGCGGCGTGCGATTACCATGCCGATCAGGAAGCAGACGGCAAGGAAGCCGTACATCGTCCAGCCGGAGCCGATATGGATGGTCGTGAAGCCGAGATAGAAGGTCGGTGAGGGGACGCCCGGCAAGCCGTTCTCGCCGCCCGTGAAGGCCGAGAGCGGCGAATTCTCCAGAAAGAAGAAGACTTCCGCGATCGCGACCGTGATCATCGCGAAATAGATCCCAGTGCGCCTGAGCGCGATCAGCCCGACGAGAACACCGACGGCCGCGGCGAAGACCGTGCCGATCAGGAGAGCGAGGATGACGCTGGTCATGCCGGTCTGGGTCAACAGATAGGCGGCGACGAAGCCACCTGTGCCGAAGAACGCCGACTGGCCGAACGACAGGAGGCCGGTGAAGCCGAACAGGATGTCGAAGCCGATGCCGAAGAGACCGTAGATGAGGATGCGGCTCATCGTGTCCTGGGTGAAGCCGAGATGCGGCAGGACGAAGGGCGCGACGACGAGGCCGAGTGCCGTCAGGACGTCCGGCCCCCAGACGCGGAATGCGGAATTCTTGGTCGCCATCAGTCGCGCCCCTTGGCACCCAGCAGCCCGTAGGGGCTGACGACGAGCACGAGCGTCATCACGGCAAACAGCATGACCTGCGAATAGCTCGGGTTGACCATCGATGTCAGCGACAGGATTTCGCCCGCGATCAGCCCGCCGAGGATCGCGCCCGGAAACGAGCCGACGCCGCCGATGACGACGACGACGAAGGTCTGCACGAGGATGTCGGTGCCGATGTCGGGCGTGATCGGCGCGACGGGCGCGTTGACGATGCCGGCGAAGCCCGCCGCCATCGCGCCTATTCCGAAGACGATCATGAAGACGCGATAGACGTTGATGCCGAGCGCATCGACCATGCCCGCATCCTCGATGCCGGCCCGCACGATCATGCCGAGGCGGGTGCGGTAGAGTACGACGTAGAGGATGAGAAGCGCCACCGCGACTATGGCGACGACGGCAAGGCGGTAGGTGGGATAGATCATGAAGCCGAGCGACGTGATGCCGGACGCCCATGAGGGGGAGGGAACCGTCAGCGACAGGCTGCCGAAGCCCCAGCGGACGAGTTCGACGAAGACGATGCCGAGGCCGAAGGTCACGAGGATCTGGTCTTCGTCGGGCCGGTCATAGAAATGGCGTATGACGACCCGCTCCATGATGATGCCCACGACGAGCACGAAGAGCGATCCGCCCGCCACGGCCAGGATATAGGAATTCGTATACTGATAGGTCAGCCAGCCGGCATATCCCCCCATCATGAACATGGCGCCATGCGCCAGATTGAGCACGCCGAGCGTGCCGTAGATGATCGTCAACCCCGAGCTGATCAGCGCCAGCAGCGCGCCCAGCACGAGGCCGTTGAACATCTGTGAAACGAGAAGGGGCCAGTTGAAGTCCAAGACAAGCCTCTCTTGGTGTTGGCGTTGCTCAACGCGAATTCTTTCCTCGCCGGCCGGTTGCCGCGGTTCCCCGGCGCTGCGAAGAGGAGATATCTCCGATCGAACGGGCGCCGGCCTCTCATCGCTCCATGGTGGAGGGAGAGGCCGGCGCAGTCACCTCTATCAGGTGTAGTCGCCGAGATGGCAGCCGAAGGCATCCGGCTTCTGCATCAGCGGGCCGCCTTCGATGGTTTCGATGACATCGAAATAGTCGTCCTTGCTCTTCATGTCGCTGGCCTTCTTGCCGCGAACGATGGTCACCGGACGGATGAGCTGATGATCTTCCGGGCGGAACTTCACCGTTCCCGTGAGCGACTGGAACTCCGCTCCCTTTTCGTAGGCCTTGATGACGTCCGGCGGATAGAAGGAGCCGGCGCGCTCGACGGCGTCCGCCCACATGGCGACCTGCAGATAGGCCTCGGCCGCGCCCCATTCGGGGTTGGCACCGCCGAACTTCTTGCGGAAAGCGTCGTTGAACATCTTGGAGAGCGGGAACTTGTCCTCCATCGTCCACCAATAGTCCGTACCGGCATAGACGCCCGCAATCGTATCGGCGCCGACCTGTTCGGCGACGAAGGGTGTCACGTAAGGCAAAGCGAGCGTCATCTTGTCGAGGATGCCGAACTGCTTCGCCTGCTTGATCGAAAGAACCGAGTCGCGGCCGAAATTGATGTTGACCACGACATCGGCGCCGGAGTTGGCGACGTTGAGCAGATAGGACGAGAAGTCCGTCGTGCCGAGCGGCGAGAGCTGGTTGGTGACGGCTTTCCAGCCGCCCTGCTGCTCAAGCGCCTTCTGCGTCGATTCGCGAACCGTGTGGCCGTAGGTATAGTCCGGCGTCAGGAAGGCGATTTTCTTGTTCTTGCCGAGGTTCTTGATCAGGACGGGCGCGATCGCGTTGGCGGCCGTCTCGGCGTAGAAGCATGAGCGGAAGGAGTAGCGCGCGCAGTCCTTTCCGGTCGTATCGTTGGAGCCCGAAATACAGGGCAGGTAGATCACCTTGTCGCGCTGTGCGAGCTTGTTGATGGCGACGGCCACGGCGCTCGACACCGAGCCGGTGATCATGATCGCCTTGTTCTGCGAGATGAAACGGGTTTGTGCCTGGACGGCGGTGTTCGGCTTTGCCTCGCTGTCGGCGATTCCGTATTTCACTTCCTTGCCGAGGAGGCCCTTCTTGATGTTCGGAGACATCTTCTTCAGAAGGTCGTTGCCCTCGTTGAGATGCTCGATCGCCAGTTGATAGCCCTTGATCTCGTCCTCGCCCTGGGCCGCGTAGGTGCCGGTGCGCGGCGTACAGATGCCGACGAAGACCGAATCGCCCGAGGTGCCTGCCGGGTAGCTGCCGAGCGGCCCCTTGTCCTCGGCGAAGGCGCCGCGCAGGAACATCGGCGAAAGCATGCTCGATGTCACCGCCAGGCCCGCGCCGGCGGCAAGCACCGAACGGCGGGTCAATCCGCCAGCCGGCCGTGATTGGTCATTGTTGTCGTCTGTCATGACTTTCCTCCCAAAGAGTTCCGTGTCCGGTGTTGCCGACCGGGCAGAAGCTGCACGGCTGCGATCCTTGTTCCTCCCGCAGCGGCAACGCCTTTGCCCGACGAGCCGGAGGCACATCAGGCATCGCGCACATTTGGAACGCGCCCGCACGTTGCGTCAATTACACTTTGGTTCTGGTTCGGTCCGGCCTCGCCGCACGGGAAAGCTTGATCGTCATGCTTATTCCCGCTAGCAGGGTTATGGATGCGGGCGTGGCGAAACCGGTAGACGCAACGGACTTGAACGCTTGAGTGCCCGGCGGGAAACCGCCGGTGCAGAACTGCTCAAATTCGGGGAACCCTTTCAGATGGCGATCCCGAGCCAAGCCCGGCCCGAGCGACCGGGAAGGTGTAGAGACTAGACGGGCAGCGCCTAAACGCGGGGATCGAAATGCTTCTCCGCGCACGGCGAAGGGATAGTCCAGACCACGAACGTCGCGAAAACGGCGGCGGCGAAAGCCGAAGTGGTACGAAAATCCGTAGGGGGAAACCCCGTGGGGGTTCGATTCCCCCCGCCCGTACCAGTCGCCGCCGAATCGATCGAGGACCCTGCGGCGTGTCACCGCGTTTTCAGGTATGAATCGATCTTCGCATAGGTGTTCGACGAGCGCCCGAGCCTCATGCCGAGATACGGGAATTTCAGCCAACTGACCTCGCCGGACAATTGCCCGAATTCAGCGGTGTCGATCGTCATATGGCTGCCGACATGCGCCCCGATGTCGAGGCGGAGGTAGACATGCACGCCGCTGTGGGAAATATCCGTGACGGCAGCGGGCGTCTCCCGCCCAAGACAGCGTGCCGTTGCCCTTATCTTGCAGGGCGTGCGAGATTCCATGCGCAGTTCACGGCCCGGTGCCATGGCGGTTGCCTTCCCCGCATGCAGCAGTCGACGACAGTCTCGCAAAGCCTGGTAAAAACTCGATTAACCGGCCGGTGCGGCCTTCCGGAGCGCCGAAGCAGCCTCAGCGAGTGTCCATGGCGGGCGGTCGGGGAGGGCGATAACCGGTTTCGGCCGAACAGGGTCCGGTATATGCGGCTTTGCGCGAAAAAGATGCCGTGCTAACAATTGGCAATGAGTTCGTTTCTGAAGAAGATTTTCGGCGGCAAGAGGGAAGACGCGCCTGCGGCTCCCGGAGCCGTCCATGAGTCGGAGTCCTACAAGGACTGCACCGTCACCCCGACGCCGCTGCGCGAAGGCTCGCAATGGCGCGTCGCCGGCAGGATAACGAAGGCGATCGGCGGCGAGACCTTCGAGCGCACCTTTGTACGCGCCGATCTGCTCGGCTCGGAGGACGAATGCGCGGCCTTCAGCGTCCGCAAGGCGCAGCAGATCATCGACCAGAACCCGATGCTCTTTTCCGGCGAGAAGACCGGTACGGCCTGACGGGAGCTATCTCCCGTCTTGCGCAAATGGCTG
>Ga0164242_10003651_pt1 | contig 17472 bp, 14 predicted proteins | sample OricomgcompostMG_FD_108783 | JGI IMG/M metagenome (GOLD analysis project Ga0164242, IMG submission 108783) | Miracle-Growth compost microbial communities from Emeryville, California, USA - Original compost - Miracle growth compost (MG) ...
CATGCCTTCCCACCAGACGTCGCCGTCGTCGGTCAGCGCGACGTTCGTGAAGATCACGTTCGCCTTCAGCGTCGCCATCGCGTTGTAGTTGGTCTTTTCGCTCGTACCCGGCGCGACGCCGAAATAGCCGGCCTCCGGGTTGATCGCGCGCAGCCGGCCGTCCGGGCCCGGCTTGATCCACGCGATGTCGTCGCCGATCGTCGTCACCTGCCAGCCGTCCATCGTGGCGGGCGGGATCAGCATCGCGAAGTTGGTCTTGCCGCACGCGGACGGGAATGCCGCCGCCACATGGAACTTGCGTCCCTCCGGCGAGCGCACGCCGACGATCAGCATGTGCTCCGCGAGCCAGCCCTCGTCGCGGCCCATCGTCGACGCGATGCGCAGCGCGAAGCATTTCTTGCCGAGCAGCGCGTTGCCGCCGTAGCCCGAGCCGTAGCTCCAGATTTCGCGCGTCTCCGGAAAGTGGACGATGTACTTCGTATCGTTGCACGGCCACGCGACGTCCTGCTGGCCGGCGTCGAGCGGCGCGCCGACCGAATGGACGCACGGCACGAACTCGCCGTCCTCGCCGAGCACGTCGTACACCGCGCGGCCCATGCGCGTCATGATCCGCATGTTGACGACCACGTAAGGGCTGTCCGACAGTTCGACGCCGATGTGCGCGATCGGCGAGCCGAGCGGGCCCATCGAAAACGGCACCACGTACATCGTGCGGCCGCGCATCGAGCCGGCGAACAGACCGTCGAGCGTCACGCGCATTTCGTCGGGCGCGATCCAGTTGTTGGTCGGACCGGCGTCTTGCTCGTTTTGCGAGCAGATGAACGTGCGATCCTCGACGCGCGCGACGTCGGACGGCGCCGAGCACGCCAGATACGAATTGGGCCTTTTTTGTGGATTGAGCCGGCGCATCGTGCCGGCCTGGACCATCTGCTCGCACAGGCGGTCGTACTCGTCCTGCGAGCCGTCGCACCAGACGATGCGTTCGGGCTGCGTATGCGCGGCGATGCGCTCGACCCATTCGATCAGCTTGCGGTGGCGGACCCACTCGGGGGCGTTGGCTGACGTGTGGATCTGGAGGTCGGGGTGGTTCATGGGACTGTCTCCGTTTTGGCAGGGCTGAAAATCTGGCCGGCCTGCCGACGCCGCATGCGAGAGGCATCGCGGTCCGCCGGGCGGGGCTGCGCCAGCGGTTCCGCAGGGGTCGTCAAGGCCTTGCAGCAGCGGGTTCGCAACCGTCTGTAAAGCGGCTTGCAACGCGACCCGACATGCTGATAAAACAACGTGAATTCGCGGCTCGTGCGCGTGTCCTGCATTTTCGCATTGACGCGCCAGAGCAATTGCGATGCCCGCCGAACACCCGTGTGCGCGACGGACACACTGCCAGAACAGGTTGGTATAGCAGCTTGTCCGCCCCCGCACATAGTGGGAGAACCCCCAGCAAAGCCGCAGTCGCACGTACAGAGCGTGCGCTACCCGACACCAGTGCCATGAAAATTGCCATCCTTGACGATTACCAGGACGCCGTCCGCAAGCTCGACTGCTTTCAACTGCTGGCCGACCACGAGGTCAAGGTCTTCAACAACACCGTGCGCGGCCTCGGCCAGCTCGCGAGCCGGCTGGCCGAAGTCGACGCGCTCGTGCTGATCCGCGAACGCACGCGCATCACTTCGCAACTGCTCGACAAGCTGCCGCGCCTGCGCATGATCAGCCAGACCGGCCGCAGCGGCAGCCATGTCGACATCGACGCGTGCAGCGAGCGCGGCATCGCGGTGCTCGAAGGCGTCGGCTCGCCGATCGCGCCGGCCGAACTGACGTGGGCGCTGATCATGGCCGCGCAGCGGCGCATTCCGCAGTATGTCGCGAACCTGAAGCAGGGCGCGTGGCAGCAGTCGGGGCTGAAGACGTCCGCGATGCCGCCGAATTTCGGCCTGGGCCAGGTGCTGCGCGGACAGACGCTCGGCATCTGGGGCTACGGCAAGATCGGCCGGCTCGTCGCCGGATACGGGAAGGCGTTCGGGATGCGCGTGCTGATCTGGGGCCGCGAACACTCGCAGCAGGCCGCGCGCGAGGACGGCCACGACGTCGCCGACAGCCGCGACGCGCTGTTCGAGCAAAGCGACGTGCTGTCGCTGCATCTGCGAATGAACGACGAGACGCGCGGCATCGTCAAGCAGGACGACCTGATGAGGATGAAGCCGACCGCGCTGTTCGTGAACACGAGCCGCGCGGAACTGCTCGAGGAAAACGCCCTGCTCGGCGCGCTGTCACACAACCGGCCGGGGATGGTCGCGATCGACGTGTTCGAGAGCGAGCCGATCCTGCAAGGCTACAGCCTGCTGCGGATGGAAAACGTGATTTGCACGCCGCACATCGGCTATGTCGAGCGGGAGAGCTACGAACTGTATTTCAGCGCGGCGTTCAGGAACATCCTCGCGTTCGATGCCGGCGATACGTCGAGCGTCGCGAATCCGCAGGCGCTGCACGGCGGCCGACGCCGGTGACGGGCGCCTTTGGCGCGCGGCTGGCCGTGCGTGTACGAGAAATGGCTTGCAAGAAGCACGAAAGTGCCGCATAATCTCGCTTCTGTTGTGGGGCGTTAGCTCAGTTGGTAGAGCAGCGGACTCTTAATCCGTAGGTCGAGTGTTCGAGTCACTCACGCCCCACCACCGAATTTTGCTGTAGAAAATCAAGCACTTGCGCGAAAGCGTCGGTGCTTTTTTTCGTCCATCGGTCCGGCGCGGGACGTCAAAAACTGGCCTTTGCCGGAAATCTGCCGGAACGGAAAAATCCAGACCAAGCGATCTCAATCTTTCGCATGGAGTCTGGAATGGCATACATCAGTCAGCGCGGGGAGTTCTGGCGAGCAGAAGTCCGCCGGCGCGGGTACAAGCCCGTCTATCACACGTTCGACACGAAGCAGCAAGCTCAAAAATGGGCGCGCCGCGTTGAAGGCGAAATGGACGCCGGGTCGTTCGTGGATCGCACGGAAGCTGAGCGCACGACATTGGCCGAGGCGCTGAAACGCTATCGCCAAGAGATCGTCCCCGAAAAGCGCCATCCCTATCAAGAGCAACGGCGCATCGCCAGATGGCTGGATAACGACCTATCGTATCGGACTCTCGCCAACCTGCGAGGCACTGACTTTGCCAGGTATCGAGACGATCGACGCGCGGATGGTCGGGCGGAGAACACGATCCGACTGGAGCTTCAACTTATCCGCCATCTTTTCGAGATAGCGCGCAAGGAATGGGGTATGGAGGGACTTCCAAATCCTCTCGACAATATCCGCAAGCCATCGGGCAGTCGAGCACGCGACAGACGCTTGCGTCCGGGCGAGTTCGGGAAGCTCATTGCCTTATTGTCGGCCAGTCGTAATCCGTGGGTAGCGCCCGCCTTCGAGCTGGCAATCGAGACAAGCTTGCGTCAAGGGGCGCTATTCAGCCTGCGATGGGAATGGATTGATCTGGCTGCCCGAGTGATCCGCATCCCCGTAGAGGCACGTGGCACGGATAACAAGGGAGTGCCGCCGGTACTACCGCTATCGACACGCGCGGTCAATGTATTCCGTAATCTAGCCGCCATATCGGAAGGTGCCGACGCTCGCCTCTCACGCTCGAACTACGGGCCGCCGGACATCAGGCATGACCTATCCGGGCCAGTATTCGCAACCAGCGTGAACGCCGTCATATGCGTCTGGAAACGTACCCTTCGTGACGCAGCCAAACACGATCCGGAGATACTGACGCTGCGCTGGCACGATCTACGTCACGAGGCCGCATCCAGACTTTTTGAAAAAGGCCTGCATCCGCTGGAGGTCGCGTCTATAACCGGCCATCGCAGCATGCAGATGCTGAAGCGGTACACGCACCTTAAGGCAGAGAGCCTGCTGCAAAAATTAGGATAGAAGGAACCGGCCGAAATGGCGGCCGGCCCGAGCCAGCCTACGTTTTCGGCCGATAACTTGTCAGTAGCAGTATCAAGACGACGAATATTCCAAGGTGCAATGCGAACGTCCAGCCAGCATGCGAGCCTGGAGTATTCCACCGCCATAGCATCAGCACGAATTTGAAAAAAACATCAACGCTGATAACCCAGCGAAGGATCGGCCAAAGCATCGCGACGGCAATTGCGAAGATGGATAAAGCTTTGTGTGTCCACAACCAGATCGCTGCGTGATTGCCCGGTGACGAACCATCATTGCCGGCGCGAGCGCCGACAGCAGCCGATCCGCGCTGGAGACGTGAGGCATTCGTATTCGTCATCTTCAGGCCTTTAGCTCTCGTACTTGCTTCGATTGTTCGTCGCAATCTTCGCCGTGAGCGCGCTCATGTTCGACGTATAGGCTGCACAAGTCGACGCATCCAGATAGTCGGTTTGACCGGACGCCAGTGGAAACCGCTGGTAGTAGTCCGAGTGGTCGCCACTCGAACATGCGGTGACTGCGTTCATCTGCTGCACGATGCTGGTCACGCCATCCTGCACCGAGATTCCTCCGGTCATCGCGGCGACGGTAAGCGGGATTGTTTCGTCAAAGACGTTGTTCGACCACTGACCGACGTTCACGGATTGCCCGCTTTGATCGGTTACGTTGTCTTGCCCGGCAAGGGCCGTGGCAATCAGAATCCGAAGCGTCGTGTGCGATGGCAAGTCGTACTTCACGCCGTAGTATTCGAGCGCCGTGAGCGCATCCGCGTAAGCGTTCAACACGTCTTGCGATGAACCGGGTGTGATTGCCAGATAATCGACACCACCATGCGTCCGACTGGACGAGTCGATCACGTCGAGGCCGGTCACGAGCTGGAGCGCCACTGAGGAAGCTGTTGCATAGGCTTGCAACAAGGTTTTGCCCTGCGCCGTGAGGTACGAGATACGCAGTGATGCATAGTAGGTGAGCGGCGTCATGACGAAGGTATTGAGCGTCGTCGTGACATACGGCGCGACCAGTTCCAACGTGTCGTTCTTCTGTGTCGAGCCGTCTGCTTCAGATGCGAAGGTCCCGCCGGTCGCTACTAGGCGGATCATGCCAGTAGGAATCTGCGTCAACGACATGGTAAAGGTGCCCGACAAATCGGTTGCGGCCGAGCCAATTGCGTTGCCATTCGTCCCATCAGCATTGAGAACGTAGGCGGTGACGATCGCTCCAGCCGTCCGGTCGTTGACCACCGAGCCAGAAATTTGCTGTGTAGGCAATCCGGGGGCTGGCGCGTTGGTGTATGGATCGGTTGCACTCTGCACGGTCGGCGTGGACGATGAGGTCGTTCCGTTTGGCGTCGAACCTACCTCGCTGCTGTCGGCACCGTCACTGCCTCCGCCCCCGCATGCAGCCAATGCTCCCGCCGCCAAAATTGCCAGCGGTATCATCCACCGTTTTGCCTTCATCTAATTGCCCCGTCGCGTGATTTACCGGACTGATTTCCCCGGCACCGATACTAAGAAAGTCTTAGTGTACGCGATGGCGATGACTAAGAACATCTTAGCCTTTGAGGGAAGGCTAAGGCATGGACTTGGTGGCAAAGCGGCTTAAGGCCGCTCGAAAGAAAGTCGGCCTGTCGCAAGAGCGTTTGGGGGTTCTAGCCGGCATCGACGAGGCATCCGCAAGCGCGCGGATGAACCAGTACGAAAGGGGCAAGCACGTCCCCGACATCGGAACGGCTCAGCGCATCGCCGATGCGCTGAATGTGCCGCTTGCCTATCTATATGCGGTGGGTGACGACGAAGCCGAACTGCTGCTGAAATTCCACGCTCTATCGGTAGATGGCAGAGAAAAGGTCATCGCATTCATTCATGGCATGAACGCATAGCGCAACCGCGCTCTCTCTAAGCCAGTGCTTTTTCGGGTATCGTATATTCGCGGTTGATTTGCTACGGCGCGATGCAGTAATTTGACAGGAATTGCAGGGCTACGGGATGCCTCCGAACGGTCGAGGGTGTATGAAAACTCGAAACCAATCGGTTTTCAGGTGTCTCTTTATCCCTCGCGAACCGCTTCGAAGCCCATACGCGGCGATATGACGAGCTGAGCTCATCGGCTGACTCGCTCAGCGCGAGTTTTCACACACCTTCCGCCACTGGGCGCCACTCGCGGCATCTTCGCGCTGACATCCAAACCGCCGTTATGCAGTTAGAACCGCCTCTCGAATCCCAATGATGCATATCGCATCATTGGCCGTGCCGCTTTGTGCTAAAGTCGCTCCGGCCCGTTGAAGCTTAGAACGTGCTCGAATACGAATTCCCCTCCGCGATTTCGGGCGTGAACCGGGCCTTTGTATCGAGCTGAAAACTCTTGCATCATTCTCTGCATTTTTGTGTTAAAGCCAGGATGCTCTGTACAAAGAATAAGTGCAGCTAGAGAGCCGCATACCAATTCGTTCTTGACAGCGAAATCGGCGGTAGCACGCACTTGCTCTATAGCGTGCATTACATCTCCGCCCTTTAATTCAAGAAAAACATCGCCGGAACCCGGCTTCGAAAGCATCCAGTCGGCGGCGGTCGAATTTTCCATATAGCCGCCATCCATTCTCCGCTTGATATGCTCTTTCCGCTCCGGATTCAGGAAAACCGCATGCCGTACGCTTCTCTTGTCCGAAAGCTTAATTTTACTGACACTAATATGCTGTTCGTTCGGATTTTCTTCAATGGCTTTCTGCTTCCCCTTCTTAGCAGGACGCTTCACGGCCCGAACTTCAGGTTTGGAAGCAGGAAGTTTCGCCTTGGGTACGGGTTGCCTACTCATCGCATCACCTCGAGAGACAGCAGCTGAGAAAACTCTCTGGCGATGTCTCCAGAGACATCATCTAAATAGTCAGCCGCAATCAACCCAGTATCATCCATGATATTATTTAGATTACCATCAATGATGGCATAAGCATTCACGGATTTCGGCTGTAACCATGATGTTTCCGGAACTATCTTCATCAGATCAATATTAGAGTTTGGCTTTGTGATGCGCGCAAGACTCCCAGCCTTTATAAGATTGTTAAATTTCGCCAAAACATATGGGCTATGTGTGGTAAGCAGCAAATTATTGAAACGACGACGGGCGACAAGCGCCGCCAATATCTCCACTAATTTGTTCTGTGCACGCGGAAATAAATGAGCTTCCGGCTCTTCGATATAAATAGTGCGGCGGACAGCACGAGTCCCGCCGACGGGGCCTTGCGCTCGCGCAACCCCACTAGGCAGCATCGCTCGAATAGCAACTGCAAGGGGCAGAAGCTCCTGCTGACCAGACGAAAGGGCTGAAAACGGAATTAGCCTACCATCTGCTGCCTCAACATATTCTTTACCGCCCTCCGTTTTTAGGTGACCACCTAATATTTCCGAAAATAGAATTCCCGCAAGCGAAGATTGTGATACCTCAGCACCGGGCATTCTCCGAATATGTCGCTCACGAATAGACGAAAATCTCCGACCAAATTCCAGTGTTACAGGGTCTAGAATTCCACTGTGCTCAAAAGCAACCAACGCCTTCCCTACGCTAGTAAAAAACGATCGACCAGCCGGAACAAACAATTGATTTTCAATCAAATCTCGCCCAAGCCATTTTCTCAAATTCATCGTTGCACTGTTCTTAAGGCGCCAAAGCAACTCAAAATCATAATATCCAGCCTTTTCTTCTGATTTTGCCTCTGCCTTTTTAACTGCCGACAAAAATTGCTCGTGAGAATTTTTGTAGAACAACACAAAATCCTCACAAAACTTTATGCGCACTCGCTCAGTCTTTCCGACTCGTGTAATGTTCATTTTGAACTCGCTGAGTTCAAAATCAATTGAAAATCTCTTGCCTCCCCATGCTGAAACGGGAAACCATTCGACGAACAACGCCGCAATGCGCCGCTCCAAAACTTCGAAGCTAAGTCTATCCTCAATGGCGAAGCGGTCGTAATCTGAAATTATGCTCGTGCAAAAATATATTAATTTTGATAAAACGCTCTTTCCACTCGCTTGTGGCCCAATGACCAAAGTGAGGGGCGCAACCTCAAGGTTGGCATTTTTAATGCACGAAAAATCTTTGACAATTATTTTTTGCATTATATATATCCGTGGATACTTATTTGGCCCAGCAGGAATTGTACAGGGCAAATTGGTTTGTGCAATATTTTGCTTAACAAGTGCGCCGAAAGCAGCTTTGAGCAGATTTGCAGCGTCACTTCCACAAGATAAGCAGCCAAACGGTTGCTCGGCGGCTCGGATAGCGCTCACTGCGATCATTCGTACCCGCTGGTCTTTCCCGTACGAGCATCAAGCGCGACAGGCTATCGTCGACTTTGTGCGAGCAAATCCGCTTTGAACGCGGACGCGGCCATTACTGCGAGCGGTATCGACGGACTTCAAGGGCGGAAACGCGCCAGCCGACTAATGTTGGCAATGGCGCTTTCCGCAATGCAGCAAAACCCATTGCAGAATGTGGATGTTTTCTGAATTTGCGTTTGGTGAAAGCAGGTTAGACTGCAAACATGAGTACGCCCCTTTCCCCTCGCGTTTCCGAATTCGAGACCGTCGAGCAAGAAACAAACTACACAGCTTGGCTGCAATCCAAAGTAACGGATAGCCTAGCCGATGCGCGTCCGGCCGTTCCGCACGACGAGATTGAGCGTCGCATGGCCGCACGGCTCGCGCAACTCCGCCAACATAGTAAGGCCTGATCAAACTCGCCGTACCACCTCTAGCAGAGCACCTTGTAGGCGCACGATCCTGTCCAACACACCCAAGACAATCCGCCGTGTCTGATCGGGAGCATTCTGTCCCAACCTGTCATCGTTCATCAACCAGAGCTTCAGCAAGCCGCCTAGCCGGCCTTGGTCAGCATTGACCTTCGCTAATTGGCGAACGAGTTCCGCGTCGATGACGCCTTGAATCTTGTAGCTCATACCGACATTGCGCAGGTAGCTCGACACGCTCAGCCCGGCAGCTCGCGCATTAGCTTCGATTTGAGTTTTTTCTTCTGGCAAGCACCAGACCCGGATAGGTTGCTGCTTCCTGCGTGGCGTGACATCACTCATTTGGCGTTCATCTGTTCGTTCGTCGGCGATCGCCGCCCGACCTCGCAGTGCAAGACCGGCCGTTGAGCGCGCAGCGCGAATAAGGTCGAAGTGATGTGGGACTGCGCGCTTGCGCGTAGGCCTACATCACCTGTCTTGCCCAGCCTTATACCACGACATATCCAAGACAAGTCGGACATGCATCAAGAAAAATCAGCCGTATATTCAAGATCACGAACAAGATTCCCGCCGCATATCCACGACAGCATCAAGATTTTCCACGTCATTCCGAGAGGCCCCTCGCTCATCGAGACGCCATTGCCAAGCCCCATACAGACCGGCATGGTGCCCAGTCGATCTTGAATATAAAAAGTCCTCTCGTTTGTAGTTCATCTGCGATCTACTTTGGCCGGGAAACAGCTCATAGGCGACCAGCCTGCCGAAGCGAAACAGCTCACTCACGATCCAGTTCATCCGTGAGCTGTGAATAAGTTCGAGCTGACTCTGCTTCGCTATCACCGACGACACCTGCACGGTGTAGGACATCAAACATCATCCGGCGCATATCCGGCTGCATCATCTCCAGCGTCGCATGAAGGTCAGCGAGCTCTTGCGCATTGATGACAACCCCGCCTGCCTCAACGTGGTTGATATTGATTTGCAGCCGTTCGATCCGAACATCGGGAGGCACGATCCCCGCGCGCAAATGCTCCGAAACAGGCTTCACAAGCTTCGGCACGTATCCCCACGACGCATTGCCGACGTAGCTGCCATCGTCGTCGTGCAAGCGCCATTTTTCCCGAAAGCGATATTCATACGCCTTCCCGCGGCGAGCTTTCGACAGGCACTCCAGTCTCTCCAGTCGGGCAATAGCTCGCTTCACTGACGACTGGTGGACGCCGGCCTTCCTGGCAATGGTCTGGTACGCCAAAGGTCCGGCAACCCCGGTCTCGCCATTGGTGTGCGTCTTGATGACAAGGTAGACCTTGACGGTCGCTCCATCCATCTGCGACAAGATTCCGCTCTCGACCAGTGAGCGAAAGACGTGAAACCAGCCTGTTTCGGGTTTAAACACAAGCGTCGCGGCCTCGAAATCACTCATCGCGACTTCCCGACCTGGGGCGACCGATTCGCGGCTTTCGCGGAGCTTCCTTCGTCGCCGACTGTACGCCAGCTACGATGCTAATTTGCGACGCTCCATTCTCCCCCGGCCGTCCTCGCGCTGTTCCTATCAACCAGATACGTATGTCCCCGACAAACCAGCAAGATCGACGTTTGCCGGGAAACGCCGTAGGCGGCAGTTCGTCGCGATAGACCATCTGCGTCACCGCCCCCGGCGTCGTTGCAAGCAGCGTCGCCAGCTCGGATCGGTCGATTACGGCCTCGTCGGCCATTCGTGCAAAGACAATACGAAAGTCCTCGTTTGCCTTCTTCATCAGAGATTGCTCCAGATTTGCCGTAGTAACATCGGCAATCTAGATTTCGTATTGCCTGCTGGACAGGGCCAGTTTTTGATAACGCAGATGGCGAACATAGGACCGAACCGGGGCAGAGTGCTACGCGCTGCGATCAACCGCTTCGCATCGGTTCTCATCGATGAAGCAAGAACCCTTACTGGCTTGTCGTATCCCGATCTCGATGAGGCCCTTGGCCTCGAAGGCGGTCAATCCTACCGCTACTCGCTATACCCGCGAACCAGAAAAACTCGATCACCCCAAGCGGCCTCGATCCAGACGCTGGAAAACCGGGTAGCCAAGCTGCTGAAACGGCGTGCGCATCGGCTGGTCATCCAGAACAACGCGGCCCGAAGCCAAGGGGGAGACAAATTCGGCGGCTCACCAAACGCCCCACTAGGTCTTGATGGCGCCGTGAATACCGATCTTCAGATTGCGTATGAACATGACTGGCCGACATTCCGCCGTCTCAAAGGCCGGCCGGCAATGGAGCACTATCTTTGGCAATGGGGCATCTTGTGGGACACAGACCGTCTCCCCCACCCGTGGTCGAGAGAGCTTTTCGGGATACCTGCGGACATGCCAGTGGAAGCATTCCTACCGGCGCTGACGACGGCGCACATCATGGTTAGACGAGACGCGATCGCACAACTCGCTGCCGGAAATTTACCGGAATTCCCCAGTTACGAGGAGACATTGGCAGTTGCACGTAGTCACTGTTTTCCTTGTTAAATCAAGTGATTACGTGTAACGTATAAGGCGCTTGGTTAGGCTCTTAATCCGTAGGTCGAGTGTTCGAGTCACTCACGCCCCACCAAAGAATTTAAAGGGTTAGCTTCGGCTAACCCTTTTTTGTTTCTGGCCCCGCAACTACAGCGCAGTTGCCTGTACGAATCGAATATGCGAGCACGGGGTCCAACCGTGAAGCATCCGCAGCGAGCTGCTCCGGGGCGAGACGAGCGTTACGCTCAACCATCGCCCGCCGTCCGATACCCACCAATCTCTGCAACTCATGGGTAGGCGTCGCCGCCAAGCCTTCATACTGGCCGAATGGACCGGTTACCCCCAGAAAGTAAAGATTCGCTGCGAGTGCTGGCGCATCTGCCGCTTGAGCACGTCCATCGCCATATCCCTCAATGGAACAGGGAGGCGGTTCCTGGACTGAGTACGCCTGATCCAGGCGTAGCGCAGTTCGAAATTCACTTGCGCCCAATCCAGCTTGAGAACGTTGCCCTGTCTCACGCCCGTTACCAAGGCAAGGCACTTCCTGGATCACGAAAACCGGTGCGTCCGGGCGCATGACGTCGACGGCTCGATCGGCCAGCTTCCGCTTGCACCGCGCGCCTACGACCTACCGCAATCCCTTGTCGACCATGCTGGCAGGTTGATCACGCATGGCGAATGCCAAGATGCGCGCTGGCGCAATGTCCATATTCAACCCGAGGTACTGAAGACTCCTATATTGGCCATCCGGCCAGTTCGCACGGACGATCCCGAACGTCCGCGCTTTACCGAAAACCGTCGTGGCCGCAGCTACCGCTTCATCGCACCCGTGCTAACGGCTCTCGCCGAGACGTTCCCGCAGTGAACCCGGGCGGCCACGGCGCCTTCGTTGGCCGCATGTCGCAACTGAACCGGCTGAGGAAGCGAAGCTGTCCGACGAGGTACGCGACGGGCCGTCGCGCATCGTCTTCATCGCCGGTGAGCCGGGCATTGGCAATACAACACCCGTCAACCGGTTTCTGGATTCGCTCAGCGAGGATTCCACGGTGCTGACGTCACTCAGGCAGTGCGTGATCGAGCGTCCTACCCGGTACTCGATGCGCTCATCGCGTCAGGTTCACTTTCGCGAGATCGATCAATTCCTTGCCGTTCCCGTTCATTACCGCTCTCATCATGAAGAGGCCGAAGTGCCATGCTTCGTCGATGGTTGTCTTCGGCGGCATGATCAGTTCCTGGCGCGCGCTCACGACGTCGACGAGCGCGGGCCCGTCGTGCGCCAGCGCCGCCGCAATCGCGCCTTCGAGTTCCTGCGGCTTCTCGACGCGAATACCCTTCACGCCGACCGCCTCGGCCATGTGGGCGAAGTTCGGGTTGACGAGGTCGGTACCGGTATCGACGAAGCCCGACGCGCGCATTTCGATCTCGACGAAGCCGAGCGTGCCGTTGTTCAGCACGATCACCTTCACCGGCAGTCCGGTCTGGATCAGCGTGATGAACTCGCCCATCATCATCGTGAAGCCGCCGTCACCGGACATCGAGATCACCTGGCGGCCGGGGAACGCCGCCTGCGCGCCGATCGCATGTAGCATCGCATTCGCCATCGAGCCGTGATTGAACGAGCCGACGAGCCGACGCCGGCCATTCAGCTTCAGGTAGCGCGCAGTCCACGCGACCGGCGTGCCGACGTCGCAGGTGAAGATTGCGTCGTCGGCCGCGAGCTGACTCACGAGCTTCGTCACGTACTGAGGATGGATCGTGTCGCTCGACGGATTGCTCTCCGCGAGCGAGTCGAGATCCTCGCGCGCCTGCCGGTAGTGCCTGAGCGCACTGTCGAGGTGGGTCGAATCGATCTTTTCGTCGAGCACGGGCAGTAGCGCCGCGAGCGTATCCTTGACCGTGCCGATCAGGCCGAGATCGAGCGGGCAGCGGTTGCCGAGCGCTTCGGGCCGCACGTCGATCTGCGCGATCTTCGCGCGCTCCGGGTAGAACTGGCGGTACGGGAAATCGGTGCCGAGCAGCAACAGCATGTCGCACGCCTTCATCGCGGCGTAGCCCGACGCGAAGCCGATCATTCCGGTCATGCCAACGTCATAGGGATTGTCGTGCTCGATGTATTCCTTGCCGCGCAGCGAGTGCACGATGGGCGCCTTCAGGCGCTTCGCGAGCTCGATCACTTCGTCGTGCGCGCCCGCGCAGCCCGCACCGCACATCAGCGTGACGCGCGACGCCGAGTGCAGCATGCCCGCGAGGCGCGCGATCTCGCTGTCGGTCGGACGCAGTACCGGCGGCGATGGCACGAGCCACGGCGCGACCTTCGCGTCGGTCGCCGACAGCGCGACGTCGCCGGGAATCACGACGACCGCCACGCCGCGCCGACCCACCGCGGCGCGCATCGCGCGGGTCAGGATCTGCGGCAACTGCTCGACCCTCGACACGAGTTCGACGTAGTGACTGCACTCCTTGAAGAGCGTTTCCGGGTGCGTCGCCTGAAAGTAGTCGATGCCGATCTCGGTGCTCGGAATGTGCGCGGCGATCGCGAGCACCGGTACGCCACTGCGATGACAATCGAACAGCCCGTTGATCAGATGCAGGTTGCCTGGACCGCAACTGCCCGCACACACCGCGAGTTCGCCAGTCAGATGCGCTTCACCGCCGGCGGCGAACGCCGCGCCTTCTTCGTGCCGCACGTGAATCCAGTCGATCTCGCCAGAACGACGGAGAGAATCGGAAATGCCATTGAGTGAATCACCGACGACGCCATAAATGCGTTTCACGCCGGCATGCGCCAAGGTCTCGATGACGTAATCTGCTGCGGTGGTCATGTCGTGCCTCCGATCAGAAAAATCGCGCTTCACAGTCAAGGTGATGACTTGCTTTACCCAAAGTTATAGACGTCGACATCGAACATTTCAGTTTTTTCACTCACAGGAAGTTCTGCTTCACTATTTCGGGCAGATCGTGGCCCTGTCCGTGTACTACGGCCCGGCCGAATACAACGCGATGCCGTACGCCGTCATGTCGCAGTACACCGTACCACTCGAATGGATCGCCTTGAATTCGTGACAGGCGCTCGATCGCGGCTTGCCTCCGGGAGGGCGTCGACAATAACCTTCGTGCTCCTACAGCGCCCTTTCACGCCACGAACAAGCCTCAACACTTCCAGTTGATGTGCGATATCGAGCGCGGAAACGGGCTCATCGAGCAGCAGACATTCGCTCTCCTGCGCGACCAGCATTGCAATCCAGGCCCGCTGACGCTCCCCTCCAGATAACCCGTCCATCGCACGGCCCACAAAGCACTCGATGTCGGTCAATCGCATCCCTCGCCCGAATCAGGTTGCCTTTGCATGCTCGCTCCCAGCCGTCGGGTCATGACGGAGATATTGTCCTTCGCCGGCCTCGACGACCTGACCATAATCGGGTTTGACGTAACGATCTGCCTACCGCCCCCTGCCCGCCCCCGCCCTCCGGCACAGGAACACCACCGCGAGCGAAATCCCGCCCGACGCGATCAGGTAAAACGCCGGCGTCAGGCTGCTGCCCGTCACGTGCGTGAGGCCGGTGACGGTCATCGGTGCCATGCCGCCGAACACCGTCACCGCGATGTTGTACGACAGCGCGACGCCGGCCGAGCGGTGGCGCACCGGAAACAGCGTCGCGAGCATCCCCGGATGGGGGCCCGACATCGCCGCGAGAAACACCGTCGCGATCATCTGCGCGGTGAACAGGCGCGCCTCGCTCGGTGCCGATACGACGTAGTGGAACAGCGGATACGCGCAGACGATCCACGCGATCACCACCGGATAGAACAGCCGGTACGCGCCAAACCGGTCCGCGAGGCGCCCCGCGACCGGATACAGGAACAGCGTCACCACACCCGACACGAAGGTGCCGAACAGCGCGTCGGCGAGCGGCAAATGCAACTGCCGCTCGACGTACACCGACATATAGGAATGCCACACATAGGTGCTCGCCGTGCCGACGATCACGATGCCCATCGCGCACAGCGCCGCATGGCCGTTCTCGCGGAAGAATTGCGCGATCGACGTGCGCGGCGGCGCGCCGCCGGTGTCGGCGAGCCGGGCGAATTCCGGCGACTCGGCCACGCGATGCCGGATATAAAAGCCGATCGGCGCCGCCAGCGCGCCGACGATAAACGGCACCCGCCAGCCCCACGCGGTCAACTGGTCGTGCGTCAGATGCGTGGTCAACAAAAATCCGCAGCCGGCCGACAGCAGGATCGACAGCGCCTGCGCGGACATGTTGAAGCTGCCGTAGAACATCCTGCGCCCCGGCGGCGCGTATTCGACCAGCAGCGCGGCGGTCGTGCCGAACTGGCCGCCGACCGACAATCCCTGCAGCAATCGCGCGAGCACGACGAGAAGCGGCGCCGCGACGCCGATCTGCGCGTAGCCGGGCACGACGCCCATCAGCAGCGTGCTCGCGGCCATGCAGACGATCAGCAGCGACAGCGCATTGCGCCGCCCGGCGCGGTCCGCGTACAGCCCGAACAGCACGCCGCCGATGGGCCGCACGACGAAGCCGACTGCGAACGTCGCGAACGTCAGCATCAGCGACACGAAGCCGTTCTCGCTCGGGAAGAACACGTGCGCGATGGTCCGGGAGAAATACGCGTACGCGAGGAAGTCGAACCATTCGAGCCCGCTGCCGAGCATCGACGAGAGAACCGCGCGCCGCACCATCGCGGGGCTGAGCGTGGAAGGGGACGAACGGGTGGACGGGGATGACGAAGGCAGTGACGGGGAACTCATGTTGGCTTGTTGTAAGTTTTAACGGACAGGAGTCCGTCGTATCTGGCGTTTTGCGGACACGAAGCCTACCGCAACTTTAAGCGGCTACCCAGTCGATGCTTCCCGGACCGCAGCGGCAACGGGCGGCAACGGCAGCGCGCGCCGGCCGTCGCGCGCGTCAATCGTCCATCACCCGCGCCTTCACCTTGCGGCCCTTGATCTTGCCGAGGTTCAGCCGTCGCACGGCCTCGCGCGCCAGCCCGCGCTCGACCGCGACATAGGTCGAAAAGTCGGTCACGTTGATCTTGCCGATCTGCGCGCCGTCGAAACCCGCGTCGCCGGTCAGCGCGCCGAGCACGTCGCCCGGCCGGATTTTCTCCTTGCGCCCGCCGAGAATCTGCAGCGTCTCCATCGGCGGCAGCAGCGGGCCGTCGCCGGCCGGCGTCAAGCCGGCGAGCGGATGCCACTCGACCTCGCGCCCGAGCGCCTGCTCGATCGCGCCGACGCGCCCCATCTCGTTCATGCTCGCGAGCGTGAACGCCCAGCCGTCCTCGCCCGCGCGTCCGGTGCGGCCGATCCGGTGGATGTGAACCTCCGGATCCGGCGTCACGTCGACGTTGATCACCGCTTCGAGTTGCGACACGTCGAGCCCGCGCGCGGCCACGTCGGTCGCGACGAGCACCGAGCAGCTACGGTTCGCGAACTGGATCAGCACCTGGTCGCGATCGCGCTGCTCCAGCTCGCCGTGCAGCGCAAGCGCGTGAAAGCCCTGCGCGCGCAGCACGTCGAGCAGGTCGCGACACTGCTGCTTCGTATTGCAGAACGCTATCGTGCTGACCGGCCGGAAGTGGTCGAGCAGTTGACCGACCGCATGCAGGCGCGAGGTTTCGTCGACCTCGTAGAAACGCTGACGGATCCGCCCGGTCTCGTGCGCGACGTCGAGCTTCACCTGCTGCGGCTTGCGCAGGAACTGCTGCGCGAGCTTCGCAATGCCTTCCGGATACGTCGCGGAAAACAGCAGCGTCTGACGGTCGGCCGGGCACTCGCGCGCGACCGCCGCGATGTCGTCGAAGAAGCCCATGTCGAGCATCCGGTCCGCTTCGTCGAGCACCAGCGTGTTCAGCGCGCCGAGCTTCAGGTTGCCGCGCAGCACGTGGTCGAGCATCCGTCCCGGCGTGCCGACGACGACGTGCGCGCCGTGTTCGAGGCTCGCCGCCTGCGGACGCATCGCGGTGCCGCCGCACAGCGTCAGCACCTTCACGTTTTCCTCCGCGCGCGCGAGGCGGCGGATTTCCTGCGCGACCTGGTCGGCCAGCTCGCGCGTCGGGCACAGCACCATCGACTGCACGTCGAAGCGCTTCGCGTCGAGCCGCGCGAGCAGCGCGATCCCGAACGCGGCGGTCTTGCCGCTGCCGGTCTTCGCCTGCGCGATCAGATCGTGGCCCGCGAGCGCGAGCGGCAGGCTCGCGGCCTGGATCGGCGTCATCTCGTGGTAGCCGAGCTGCGCGAGGTTCGCGAGCGTCGCCTCGGGCAGCGCGAGCTGCGAGAAGGACGCGGAGGGCGC
>Ga0164242_10003652_pt1 | contig 17472 bp, 16 predicted proteins | sample OricomgcompostMG_FD_108783 | JGI IMG/M metagenome (GOLD analysis project Ga0164242, IMG submission 108783) | Miracle-Growth compost microbial communities from Emeryville, California, USA - Original compost - Miracle growth compost (MG) ...
AACCTCGGGGTAGGGGTTGAAGTGCTGGTGGTGGGAGTCGGTGTGGACGAAGCAGAGGTCGCCCTTCTCCCAGTCGTAGCGCTTGTCGTCGTGGATCTCGTAGCCCTTGCCCTCCAGGATGTAGAAGGCGGCCTCGTTCTGGTGGCCGTGCCCGTTGTTGGCGCTGTCGCCCGGGAACTCGTTGAAGTGCACCTGGATGGTCTGGGTGAGGAAGGGCTCGTCGCCGGGACCGATGCGCCACCACGTCCGCGTCTTCGCCGAGTCGCCGGAGTGGGCCACGCTGTCACCGGTGTCGGTGACGATCGTGTTGTCCCGCACGCGCGGGGCCTCGAGCTGCGCCCTGCGGAACTGGTTGAGCGTGTAGGTCTCGGAGTTCATCCCCCGGACGAAGGTACGGGTCTTCTTGGCCATGTTCTCTCGCTTTCGAGCAGTACGCCTGAACAGTGCGAGCATAGGACTAAATGTCTTACCAATCCAGTCTCAATGTGAATCGGCGCACACCTCTCCCTTGCCGACACGCCGCCGTTCGGGCTATGGTCTTACCAATAGACCTCTAGGAGATTCCATGACCTCGACGCGCACCGGAACGCTCATCGTCGGCGCCAGCCAGGCCGGCGTCCAGCTCGCCAGCTCGCTGCGCGACCTGGGCGACGACCAGCCGATCATGCTCGTCGGCAGCGAGGCCCGGCCGCCGTACCAGCGCCCCCCGCTCTCGAAGGCCTACCTCGCCGGTAAGGCCACGCCCGAGGCGCTCGAGTTCCGCGCCCCGGCCTGGTACGCCGAGAAGAAGGTGGACCTCCGCCTCGACACCAAGATCGAGAAGCTCGAGCTCGACGAGCCGCGCGGCGGGTCGGGGATCGCCACCACCCGCGCAGGCGAGCGGATCGGCTTCGCCCGGCTCGCGCTGACGGTCGGTGGCCGGGCGCGCCGGCTGCGGCTGCCGGGCGCCGAGCTCGACGGGGTGTGCTACCTGCGGCACCTGCGCAACGCCGACGACCTCCGCACCCGCCTCGAGGCGGCCAACCACATCGTCGTCATCGGCGGCGGCTTCATCGGCCTGGAGGCCGCGGCGGCGGCCACCGCCGCCGGCAAGGACGTCACCGTGGTCGATGTCGCGGACCGGCTCCTCGGCCGCGCCGTGGCGCCAGTCGTCTCCGAGTTCTACCTGCACGCTCACCAGCGTCGCGGCACCCACGTCCTGCTGAACACCGGCATCGCGCAGATCGAGGGCGTCGAGGGACGCGTGAGCGGCGTACGCCTGGCCGACGGCACCGTGCTGCCCGCCGAGATCGTGCTGGTCGGGATCGGCCTGGAGCCGCGCACCGAGCTGGCCGACCAGCTCGGCCTCGAGGTCGACGCCGGCATCGTGGTCGACGAGTTCGCCCGGACCACCAACCCCGCGATCGTCGCGGCAGGTGACTGCACGACCCTCCCCCACCCGCTCAACGGCACCGGCCGGGTCCGCATCGAGTCGGTCCAGAACGCGATCGCGCAGGCCCAGACCGCCGCGGCCACGCTGCTCGGCAAGCCGCAGGCGACGCGTGCGGTGCCGTGGTTCTGGTCCGACCAGGCCGACCTCAAGCTGCAGATCGCCGGCCTCTCCCAGGGCTACGACCAGGTCGTCGTGCGCGGGGAGCCCGACAGCGAGCAGTTCTCGGTGCTCTACTACGCCGGCGGCCGGCTGCTCGCGATCGACGCGGTCAATGCCGCGCGCGACTTCATGCTGGTCCGCAAGCTGCTTGGCCAGGGGGGCACCATCCCGGCCGAGTCGGCGGGCGACACCTCCCGGCAGCTCAAGGAGCTCGTCTAGCCGAACCCTTGACTAATGGTTTGACCTTAGTCCTTAATGGAGTGTCGGACGTCACACCGGCGCCACTGCGGCGCCGGATTATGGCCCTAGAAGGACACCGCATGAGACATCCTCGCTCCACCACCACCCGCACCGTCGCCGCGCTCGCCGGGGTCGCGCTAGCCGCCACTCTCACCGCATGCGGCTCCGATTCAACCAGCTCCACCGACTCCGCGAGCAGCGGCTCCTCCTATGACTCGATGAGCGTCGCCGACCTCGCCAAGGCCGCGAGCACCGAGGGCAGCGTGACGTGGTACGTCGCGATCGGCGCCGACGACGTCGACCCGATCGTCAAGGCGTTCAACGCGACCTATCCCGACATCCACGTGAACGCGCTCCGTCTCAGTGCCGACCAGATCCCGCCGCGGGTGATGACCGAGCAGCGTGGCAAGAAGTTCAACGCCGACGTGATCACCGGCGACGCACTGCACGTCGTGCAGCTGCTCCACGCCAAGGCGCTCGAGCCGTACACGCCGCCGGACGAGGCGCCGCTCCCCAGCGGGGTCTCCCTGCCTACCGGCTACCGCGGCGTCTCCTACGCCAACACCACTGCCATCGCCTACAACCCGTCCCGCATCAAGAAGCTCGGCCTGCCGGCGCCGACCTCCTGGGAGGACCTGACCAAGCCCGCGTGGCGCGGCCAGTTCACCATCGACCCGTCGGCGGTCAACTGGTACGACAGCCTGATCCAGACCATGGGTCACGACAAGGCTCTCGACCTGCTCAAGCGGCTCGGCGCCAACGACCCCGTACCGGTGGAGAGCCACAGCGAGGCTATGGCCGACGTCGCCTCGGGCGAGCCCGCCGCCGGCGCGACCATCTACGGCTACATGGCCGCCCCGCTGGCCAAGACCGAGCCCGACAAGGTCGCCTTCGTCAACCCCGACCCGCTGCCGGTGTCGCTCAACCTGACCGATATCGGACGCAATGCGCCGCACCCGGCTGCCGCGCGTCTCTTCGATGACTGGCTCGTCTCGCAGGCCGGGCAGCAGAAGATCATCGACCTCTCCGACGACACCTCCACGCGTACCGACGTCAAGAACGACGCCAGCGTGTGGGACCCGGAGAAGTGGAAGCCGGCGTGGAGCAACCCCACCCTGAGCCCGGACGACTACAACACCGAGCTCGCCGAGATGAAGTCCGCATTGCACGTGGTCTGACCCACCCGCTCGTCCGCCTCCGTCCCTACGAAAGGACCATGGATGACCATCCAGGAAGACACCGGCCAGGAAGACACCGGCCAGGAAGATGCCAGCCAGTCGGCAGAACCGGCACCGCACCTCTATCACAGCCAGAAGAACCGGATCTTCGTCCGGGCGATCCAAGGCGAGTACAACCTCAACGCCGAGCTGGAGCGACTGCGCGCGCAGCCGCGGGTGCGCAAGGCCAGCGAGATCAAGTTCGTCGACGGCCCGCAGGCCTACAGCCGGCACTACGTCGAGCCGAAGGACGGCATCAGCCAGCTCTTCCACATCCACCTCGAGGAGTACGGCCCGGGAGGGAAGTCGCAGAAGCACGGTCACGTGAACGAGGCGGCCTTCTACATCCTGGACGGCGAGGGCTACGAGGTCCACGACGGCATCCGCTACGACTGGGAGGCCGGTGACATCGCGATCGTGCACAACAACTGCGTGCACCAGCACTTCAACGCCTCCAACGAGAAGCCGGCCCGCGCGCTGGTGCTCAAGACCAAGCCGATGTACCTGTTCATGAACATGCTGTTCCAGAAGCAGGTGGAGCCGCGTCATACCGAGCCGGCGCCGGGCGGCGAGGACTTCACCGCCCGCGAGGAAGAGCACGACCACAACCACCCGGAAGGGGGCTACTGAGATGGCTTGGAGCGAAGCAGGTGCCTGGATCTCCGGCGAGGAGAACGCACCGCTGTACGCCAATCTGCTGGCCGAGGCGACCGAGGCGCCGGCGCGCAACGCCGGCCGCCGCAAGATCCTCAAGCCGTCCGACATGCCGTGGGAGATGTCGCGCCAGGGTCTGCTCAAGCACCTCATCAACGAGGACATGAACACCCGCATGGAGACGGTCGACGCCTACATGCAGATCATCCCGGCCGGGAGTCGGTCGGGACGGCACCGTCACCTCGCCGAGGAGTGCCTCTACGTGCTGGAGGGCCGCGGCTACGACCTGCACCAGGACTGCGACGTCGAGATCACCGACGAGTACTTCTGGAAGCCGCAGGACGAGATCAAGCGGTTCGAGTGGGAGGCCGGCGACGTCATCTACGTGCCGCCGAACACGATCCACCAGCACTTCAACGCCGACCCGGAGCGGCCGGCGCGACTGATCTCGGTGATCAACCGGATCTACCGGCACACCGGCCTCAACGATCTCGAGCAGTATGAGGACGCGCCGGAGTATGAGCCCGGCGTGGTCCTCGACGCCGAGCGCATCCGCGAGTACCTCGCCACGAAGGTCACCGCCGAGGCCTGATCGGCTGCAGCTCAACGGCGTGGGGCCACTGGATTCAGCGATCCAGTGGCCCCACGCCGTTTCTGCTCTCTCGTCACGACCGACCGCGCGACCGGTCCCGGGCTGCCCGCGTGGGGCGGTGCCTGGACCGGGACCGGTGGCGCCGATCGCTGCACGTCGTACTCAGGCGTCGGGGTCCTCGTCGTGGACCAGCTTGGCGATCCGGTCGACGGTGATGCCGGGCATCAGGGAGTAGACCAGGTCGGTGACCGGCATCTCGTAGCCGATCGGCTCGGCCATCACGTGGGCGTTGTCGATGTCCTTCTTCCACCAGGTGAACCTCATCTGGTCGATCTCGGCGACCGTGCGGCTCTGCGCCGGGCTGTCGGCCAGGGCCGCGCGCAGCTTCGACGGCGCGACGCCGAGGCGCTGGCCGAGCAGCAGCGACTCGTGTACGCCGGCGATCTGGATCCAGTGGCACATGTTGTTGACGGTCTTGCCGACCTGGCCCGCGCCGAGGTCGCCGAGATGGTGGACGGCCTTGCACCACGGGTCCAGTCCCGGACGGATCCGCTCGAGGACCGCTGCGTCACCGCCGACGAGGAGGTTGATCTCGCCGGCGTCCGCACCGCGGACGCCACCGGTGAGCGCGCCGTCGAGTACGTCGACCTCCACCGAGGCAGCGGCTGCGGCGATGTCGGCGCAGGTCTGCGGGGTGACCGAGGCGTTGATCATCCAGACCGAGCCCGCGCGCGGGTTCGAGAGCAGGCCGTCCTCCCCCAGGCACACCTCGCGGACGTCCGCATCGGTCGGGACGACGATCAGAACGAGGTCGTTGTCGGCGATCTCGGCGAGCTTGTCGGTCGCCGTGGCACCCTGTCCGACCACGGTGGCGACGGCCTCGGCGTCGAGGTCGAGGACCGTCGTGGGGTGGCCGGCCTTGAGCAGGTACTCGGCGATCGGCCGGCCCATGGCGCCGAGGCCGATCACGCCGACGCTGAGCGGAGCAGTGGAAGTCATCGTGATTCTCCTTGTGTCTGGGAACGGGTTCAGGAACCGGCGTAGAGGGAGCCGCCGTCGACGAGGATGTCGGCGGCGGTCATGAAGCCGGCCTCGTCGGAGGCGACGAAGGCGACCGCATTGGCGATGTCGGCGGGGACCGCCCCCCGGTTGAGGACGTTGTCGCGCTTGCGGCCCTCCGGCTCGACGTCCTGGCCGACCGGTGAGCCGACCTTGTTGGGGACGACCGTATTGACCCGGATGCCGTGCTCGCCGAGCTGGGCGGCCACCGAGCGGGTGAGGCTGAGCACCGCGGCCTTGGCGGCGGCATAGGCGGTGGCGTTGACCCGGGCGCGGTAGCCCGAGGTCGAACCGATGTTGACGATCGCGCCGCCGTTGCCGGCCGCGACCATCTGCCGGCCGGCGTACTTGCTGCACAGGAAGACGCTGTCCAGGCAGACCCGCAGCACCTGGTGCCAGGTGTCCTCCTCCAGCTCGAGGACGGTCGCGCCGCGGTCGGTGATGGCGACGTTGTTGACCAGGACGTCCACGCTCCCGAAGGTGGCGACGACGTCGGCGACGAGCTGCTGCACCTGCTCGGAGTCGGACACGTCGCAGCCGAACCACTGCGCGGAGCCGGGATGGTCGGCGTTGATCTTCTGGGCGACGGTGGTGCCGCGGCCCTCGTCGAGATCGACGACGGCGACGCGGGCGCCCTCGTCGGCCAGGCGGTGGGCGATCGCCGCACCGACGTTGCGGCCCGCACCGGTGACGATCGCGGTCTTGCCTTCGAAACGCTGCTGCACGTTGCTCTCCTTCATGAGATGCGGGATGTCACACCGAGACCGAGCGGGAGGCCCGCTCGCGATCGGTGGCTGGCTGGTCGACCTTCCACAGCGGGCCGTCGGGGACGATGACGACGCCATAGCCGTCGAGCGCGCCCTGCGGGGTCACGTAGCCGTCGAGGACGTCGTCGAGGACCTTCTCGGCCGGGCGGTCGAGCGGGTTGCCGTAGCCACCGGCACCGGTCATCTCGCGCCGGATGATGTCGCCGGGGTGGAGCCGGTAGTTGCCGTCCTTGGACAGGATCACGTGCTCGTGCGGCGTACCGGGATTGACCACGGTGGCACCGGGCGAGCCCGGCTGGCCGCCGTCGCGGCCGACCGGCGAGGACAGCATCTGGCCGACCCGGCTGCTGAACTGGCCGTCGCCGAGCATGCGGTACTCGCGGACGTAGGCGAGGCCACCGCGGTAGCGACCCGCGCCGCCCGAGTCGGGGACCAGCTCGAAGCTGACCAGCTCGACCGGGAACTCCGACTCGATGATCTCGATCGGCGTGATCGTGCCGTTGGCGACATGCGCCTTCGATCCCGAGACCCCGTCGCCGTCCACGCGGGCGCCGATGGCGCCGGCCGGCAGCTCGTACTGGACGCGCGGGAACCGGCCGCCGTCCTCGAAGTGCGAGATCGTGCCGCTGATCCCGCGGCTGCTCTCCGCGATCCGCGCCAGCGGCAGGAACTCGGCGAACGCGTCGAGGGCGGCCTCGACGGCGACGTTGGCGATCGGCATGTAGGTGTTGACCGGTGCCGGGAAGTGCGGCTCGACGACCGAGCCCGGGCGGGTGGTGCTCTGGACCGCCAGCGTCAGGCCCTCGTTGGAGGGGAGGTCGGGGTCGACCAGGCACTTCAGCACGTAGGAGCACACCGCCCGCACCAGCGGCGGGCGGATGTTGTAGGGGCCCGCGACCTGATCGTCGGTCGCCGACCAGTCGAAGCTCGCCTGGTCGCCGCTGATGGTGACGCTCACCCGGATGGTGATCGGCCGGTTGTCCTCCAGGCCGTCGCTGTGCAGCGCGGCGCTGCCCGAGTAGACGCCGTCGGGCCACTGCGCGACGGCGGCACGGACGCGCTGCTCGGTGAGCAGGTAGAGCCGCTTCGCCGCAGCCGCGACCACGTCGGCGCCGTACTTGCCGCACAGGTCGGCGACCCGGGTCGCGCCCAGCGCCGTACAGCCGACCTGACCACTGAGGTCGCCGAGCACGAGGTCGGGGGTGCGGCTGTTGGCGCGCAGGATGGTGTCGACCTCCAGCACGGCGCGACCCTCCTCGACGAACCTCACCGGCGGCAGCAGGATGCCCTCGTGGAAGATCTCCCGCGCCTGGCCCGAGCTCGATCCCGGCACCATGCCACCGATGTCGGACTTGTGGGCGATGCTCGCGCTGAAGCCGAACAGCTGACCGTCGACGACGATCGGTGCGATCAGCGCCATGTCGGGCGCATGCGGGCTGCCGCCGTAGTAGGGATGGTTGACGATGAACGCGTCGCCCGCCCTCAGCGTCTCGGCCGGATAGAACCCCAGCAGGCTCTGGACGCATGCCGGGAACGCGCCGAGGTGCAGCGGGAGCACGGTGAACTGGGAGAGCACTCGGCCCTCGGGGTCGAGGATCGCGCAGCTCGCGTCGCGCGACTCCCGCACGATGGTCGAGTAGCCGGTGCAGAACAGCGAGTTCTGCATCTCCTGGACGATGCCGCCCAGGGACTGGCTGATCACCTCGACGGTGATCGCGTCGACGGCGGGGATGGTGTCGGTCATCGGTTGTTCTCCACAATCAGGTTGCCGCGGTCGTCGACGGTGACTGTCTGACCCGCACACACCACGGTGGTGGAGTCGTACTGGTCGATCAGGGCCGGGCCGTCGAAGGTGTGCCCGGCGCGCAGCTTCTCGCGCTGGTAGACGGCGACGGCGAACGGAGTCTCCGAGACGTCGGAGAAGTAGGCCTCGCGGGTGCCGACGATCGCGTCCTCCACGGGCCCGGTGGCCTTCTCGAGATCCGCGAGCTGGATCTGCGGTACGACGCCGAACGCCTCGACGCGATAGTTCACGATCTCGACCGGCTGGCCGGGCGCCGCGTGGCCGTGGCACTGCTCGTGGATCCGGTCGAAGTCCGACCGGATGGCCGCGATGTCGGCCCTCGAGGTCGGCAGTGCCGCCAGCGGCACCGGATTCTCATAGCCTTGGCCGGCGTAGCGCAGGTCCGCGTAGTAGCGGAACGTCATCTGCTCCTCGGCGAAGCCCTCGGCGGTGAGCTGGGCCCTGCCCTGGGCGGCCAGGTCGGCGAACAGCGCGGTCATCTCGGCGGGGTCACAGCTGTCGATGTTCGACAGCCGGCTGCGCAGGTAGTCGTGCTTGACGTCGGACATCAAGAGACCCAGGGCCGAGAAGGCACCCGGGTACGTCGGGATCACCACGCGGGCCAGGCCGAGGTCCCTCGCGATCCGGCAGGCGTGCAGCGGCCCCGCGCCGCCGAACGGCACCAGGGCGAACTCACGCAGGTCGAAGCCGCGCTCGGTGGAGATCGACTTGACCGCCTCCCCCATCTGGACGTCGATGATCTTGACGATCCCGTCGGCCGCCTTGAGCCGGTCCATGCCCAGCTTGTCGGCGATCTCGGTCTGCACCGCCTTCTCGGCGAGCGCCTTGTCGATCGTCATCGCACCGCCGAGCAGTGCGCCCGAGTTCAGGTAGCCGAGGACCACGTTGCAGTCGGTGGTGGTCGGCTTGGTGCCGCCGCGGAGGTAGCAGGCCGGCCCGGGCACGGCGCCCGCCGAGGCCGGACCGACGTGCAGCGCGCCGTACTCGTCGACCCGCGAGATCGTGCCGCCACCAGCGGCGACGGTGGTGATGTCGAGCATCGGGATCGCGATGTCACGGCCGTCGATCTTGGAGCGGTCGGTGATGACCGGCTCGCCGTTCTGGATCAGCGCGACGTCGCAGCTGGTGCCGCCCATGTCGAAGGTGATGATGTTGTCGTTCCCGGTCGCCTTGGAGAGCGCGGAGCCAGCGGTCACGCCACCGGCAGGCCCGGACAGGATCGTGCCCACGGCGCGGCCCGAGGTGCTGGTGAACGGCGACGACCCGCCGTTGGACTGCATCGTGAACCGGGCGTGCGGGGCGACCTTCAGCGCGTCGAGCTCGTCCTCGAGCCTGTCGACGTAGCGACCCAGGATCGGCGAGACGTAGGCGTTGATGACGACCGTGGAGAGGCGGAAGTACTCGCGGATCTGCGGCAGCAGCTCCGATGAGGTGGACACCCACCACTCCGGATGGAGCTGCTTGAGCCGCTCCTGCACCCGGCGCTCGTGGTCGTCGTTCATGAAGGAGAAGAGCAGGCAGACGGCGACCGACTCGACGCCCTCGCGCTCGAACCGGGCGACGATCTCCTCGATCGAGGACTCGTCCAGGTCGATGCGCACCCCGCCGTCGGAGCCGATCCGTTCGGTCACCTCGGCGGTACGCCGGCCCGGCGCCAGCAGCGGCGGCTTGGTGTAGGCCAGGTCGAAGACGCTGGGACCGTACGGACGGCTCTGCTCCTGGGTCTCGTAGATGCCCTTGAAGCCGCGGGTGACGACCAGGCCGACCCGAGCGCCATTCTCCTCCAGCAGCGCATTGGTGGCGACGGTCGTGCCGTGGCAGAAGAAGACGATGTCGGCCGGCGAGACGCCGTCCTTCTCCAGGACGTCGAGGCCATTGAGGATGGCCTGGCCGGGGTCCTCGGGGGTCGAGGGGACCTTCAGCACCCGGTGCTCGCCGGTCTCTTCGTTCAGCAGCACGAAGTCGGAGAAGGTGCCTCCGGTGTCAACTGTCAGGCGATAGCGCGCCATACATCCTCCAAGGTCGGGTGGAATGGGGGTGGAGAGGGAGTCAGCGCGCTCACCGGCGCCAGCGCAGCAGTCGGCGCTCGAGCAGGGTGACCAGTCCGATCCCGACGAGCACGAGCAGCATCAGCAGGATGATCCCGGCGTACACGCCCGGGGAGTCGAACAGGTCGGTCGAGTTGCGCACGTAGTAGCCCAGGCCGCTGTCGGCGGCCACGAACTCGCCGACCACGACGCCGATCATCGCGAACGACACCCCGGCCTTGAGGCCGGCCAGGATCGGCACCGTGAGCTGCGGCAGGACGAGCTGGCGCACCATCGTCTGACGGCTGGCACCCATGATCTGCAGGGTGTTGACCAGCCCGTTGGGGATGGTGCCCATGCCCATGTAGACGTTGTAGAACATCACGAAGAACACGGTCATCGCCGCGATCGCGATCTTGGATCCGAGCCCGATGCCGAACCAGAGCAGGAACAGCGGCGCGAGCGCGATCTTGGGGATGCTGTTCAGTGCCGCGAGGAGCGGCTCGATCAGTGCCGCCGCGATGCGCGAGGTGCCCAGCGCGACCCCGACGATGACACCGCCGGCGACGCCGATGACGTAGCCGATGATGAGCTCCTCGGTCGTGATCCCGAGGTCGGACCAGACGTCGCCGCTCGTGAACAGGTCGACGAGCCGATGGGCGACGGCGGTCGGGCTGCTGATCAGATAGGCGGGCACGACCCGCCCGGAGAACAGCTGCCAAGCGGCGATGAGCACGACCACGATCAGCAGACGGCCGGACAGGATCCAGGCCGTCGCCGGCACGCGGAGAGCCCGAGCCCGGGCTCCTGCCTCGACGTCGGCAGACTCGGCCGGCGCGCGGGGGTGGGAACGTTGCATGACGCTCATGACGTCTCCTCTCAGATCTCGCTCTTGAACAGCGACCACAGCTCGTGGTGCAGCTCGCCGAAGCGGGGGTCGGAACCGATCTCGTAGACGTTGCGCGGCCGCGGGAGATCGATGTCGACGATCGCCTTGACCGTGCCGGGACGCTTGGTCATCACCACGACCTTGTCCGAGAGCGTGATCGCCTCGTTGAGGTCGTGGGTCACGAACAGCACGCTGCGCGGCTTGGCCGACCACAAGTCGAGCAGGACGCCCTGCAGCACCGTCTTGGTGATGGCGTCGAGCGCTCCGAAGGGCTCGTCCAGCAGCAGCACCTCCGGGTCGTAGACCAGCGTGCGCGCGATCGCACACCGCTTCTGCATGCCGCCGGAGAGCTGGTGCGGATAGGAGCTCTCGAAGCCCTCCAGGCCGACCAGGCCGATCCACTCGGCGACCAGCCGCTCCCGCTCGCTCTTGGCGAAGCCACGGATCTTGAGCGGCAGCTCGATGTTCTTCGCGGTCGTCAGCCAGGGCAGCAGGTTGGAGTCCTGGGTGACATAGCCGACCTCGGTGTTCACCTTGGTGACCGGCTTGCCGAGGGCCTGGATCCGACCGGAGGTCGGCCGGAGCAGACCGGCGACCATGTTGAGCACCGTGCTCTTGCCGCAGCCGCTCGGCCCCACGATCGAGCAGAACTCGGTCGGCCCGATGTCGAAGCTCACCGCCTCCAGCGCGTTGAACGCGGGCTGGTTGGGCGGGGCGAAGCGCTGTTCGATGTCGATGATGCGGATCGACGCCTGCTGCTCCGCTCCCCCGTGCCGGCCGGACGCGATGTCGATCGTGTGGGTGGGCTCGGTGACCGACATGTCAGTTGCTCCCCGGGGCCGTCTTCGCGGTGTCGATGTACTTGTTGGTCCACAGCCCGTCCTCCTGGGTGTCGACCGTGCCCTTGAGCTGGCCCATCTGCTGGGCGACCTTGACGGCGTCGTCCCACATCGGCTGGGTGAAGGTGCCGTTGGTGGTCCACTCGACCTGCTTCAGGCTCTGCATCAGCTCGTCCTTGGAGTAGGACGGGAAGTGCTTCTGCTCCAAGGCGATGACCTTGTCCGGGTCGGTCGCCATCAGGTTCTCCGCACGGGCGAGCGCCGTCGCGACGGCGGTCGCGGTCGTGGAGTTGTCTTTGGCCCAGGACGGGTCGGCGATGAGGATGTCGTAGGCCATCTCCTTCATCGCCGGCACCTCGGTGGCGTTGGCCACGATCTGGCTGCCGGCGTTGTCGGCCATGTAGTACGTCGAGGGCGGGGAGCCGACGAACACCTGGAGGGTGCCGTGGCCGAGCGCGGCCGAGCCGGCGGCGTCCGAGCCGACCGTGACGAAGTCGACCTTGCCGGGGTCGGCGCCGTTCTGGGTCATCATCAGCTTCAGCACCGAGGTGCCGGTGGAGGAGATGGCCGCGTCCTTGGCGCCCTCGAGGCCCTTCATCCGCTGGGCCAGCGACGCGGTCGAGGTGATGCCGTGCTGGCTGGCCCAGTCCTTGGTGGCCACGATCTGGACCGAGACGCCGTGGTCGAGGCTTGTCACTGCCTGCAGCTTGACGCCCTGGCTGGCGGCGAGCAGCAGTGCCGTGGAGGAGAGGGTGGCGAACTGGATGCTGCCACCCTGGAGCGCGGCGGCCGCCTGGCTGCTGCCCTGGAGCAGCGTGGTCTTGACGTTGACCCCGGCATCCTTGAAGTAGCCCATCGACTCGGCGACGTCGACGGCCGAGAAGCCGATGGTGTCGACCGCCTTGCCGACGGTGACGGTAGGCAGCTTGCCGCCTGACCCGCCGGAGGCCGAGGCGCTGTTGCCACAGGCCGTGAGGCCGAGGCCCGCGAGCAGGAGGACTGAGGAGAGCGCAGCCGTCACGGACTGGCGATTGCGGCGGTGGAGCGACATGGAAAACCTCCTAGAGGAATGCCTGGACGTGTCGTTCGGGACGGGCTCGGTCGGCCCACATCCGGCGACGCTAGTGGCGCAGATCACAATGGTCAATCCATTCGCGTGACATTTTCCAAACATTTGCGAATGCCTAATTCGTGGCATGATGCGAAAGCCGGCTTACGTAAGCGCGGTGAACGATCTGGGGTTGCGCGTCGCTGCCCGCACCAGGCCGAGAGAACGGATAGGTTGCAGTCATGCCCGACCAGGACACGTCCTTGCTCGCCCAAGAGCTCCGCGTCGCGGTCGGCCGGGTCGCGCGCCGGCTTCGGCGCATCTCGGCCGAGGAGGATGCGCCCGGCTCGATCAAGTTCAACGAGCTGCTCGTCCTCGTCCGGCTCGCCCGGGACGGGGCCTCATCGCCGAGTGAGATCGCGCGCCACGAGCAAGTCACCTCGCAGGCGATCGCCGCGGTGGTGCGCAGCCTGGAGGCCGCCGGCCTGGTCACGCGCGACGCCCACTCCACCGATGGTCGACGTACCCTCGTCACGATCACCCGGGCCGGACGGGCAGCGGTCCACAGCCACGACCAGGCGGCCTTGGACGCGATGGTCGAGGTCCTCGGCGACTACTACTCCTCCGGCGAGATCCGCCGGCTGGAGTCGGTGCTGCCGCTGCTCAACCGGTTGGCGGACCTCATCTGAGAACGGCGAAGGGCGCCGACCGGATCCTGGGATCCAGCCGACGCCCTCATGCCTGGGGCAGCCGCCGTCAGCCGACGTCGTCGAGCCCGCGCAGCGCCAGCGACCCGACGTGGTAGCGCCAGACGACCTGCTCGTTGAACGCCGAGCCGAGGTCGGGCAGGTCCACCCGGTCCCCCTCCGGTACGACGTCGGGCTGCCCGCCCAATGCGGCGACACCGACAGTCACCCGGGCGAGCTCGTCGATGTCGAGCGCACGCAGCACCGCCTCCACGGGGTTGCTGCCGACGGTGACCACGCCATGGCCGAGCAGCAGGCAGGCGGGCCCGTCGCCCAACGCGGCGGCAAGCGAGCGTCCGGCCTCCGCCGTGCGCACCAGCCCACGGTGCGGCCAGACCGGGATGCCGTCGGCCGCCATCCGGAAGGCCGGGATGTTGAACGCCCCGACGATCGGGCGCAGCGGCTGGTCGGCCAGTGCTGCGACGACGGCGTTCACCGGGTGGGCATGCACCACCGAGTCGACGTCGGGACGAGCACGCAGGATCTCTGCGTGGATCGGATACTCGTTGGGCAGGCGGTAGCCATCGCCGACGTCACCGCTGTCGTCGAGCCCGACGACGCGGATGTCGTCGACCTCGGTGAACAGCAGACCGCGCTCGCGCGGACCGCGGCAGCGCACCAGCACGCGGTCGGGCTCGCCGGGCAGTCGCACGCTGACGTGGCCCAGGATCGGCGTGGTGGCCCCGGTCGCCGCGAGGATGCGGCAGCCGAGCGCCACCGTCCGCCGCAGCTCGAGGAGCCCCGCCTCGTCGTACCCGGCCATCAGATCACGAACGATTCGAGCGACTCGGGCGCGAACAGCTGTTCCGGCGTGCGGAGGCTGCGGGAGAGCCCCTGCTCGTGGTGGTAGCGCAGGAACGTCTCCAGCACCCGCCGGTCGGCGTCGCCGAGGCCGTAGGACCAGAAGTCCTGGCCCATCAGGGCGCGGGCCTCCTCGAGGTGCACCATCAGCCACGGCTCCATGAAGCGCAGCGCCGAGGCGTCGTAGATCCGGGCGTAGGCCTGCCGCTTGGCCTCGGTCAGCGCCTTGGTGAGCGACTGGGCCACCCAGCGGTGGCGCTCGTAGACCTCGCGGCGGATCGCGACCACGTGCATGATCGGGAAGATGCCGGTGGTGGCGTAGTAGTCCTTCTCCGCCGCGACCGTGTCCGGGAACAGCCGGGCCACCCGCCCGTCGCCGGCCCCGAAGGAGCTGGGGATGCGCGGCGAGAGCAGCGCGTCGATCTCGCCCTCGGCGAGCATCTGCGACAGCGTCTTGCCGGCGGGGATCGGCTGGACGTCGAAGGGCACGTCGATCTTGCCCTTCTCGATCCGGCCCGGCGTCTCCTGGCCACCGGTGTGGAAGGTCGACGCGCCCAGCGGCAGGTCGTACTCGTCGGCCAGGATGCCGCGCTGCCACACCACCGCGGTGAGCTGGTACTCCGGCATGCCGATCCGCTTGCCGGCCAGGTCGGCCGGCTTCTCGATGCCCGCCGCGGTGTTGACGAAGATGCCACCGTGGCGGAACTGGCGGGAGGTGTAGATCGGCAGCGCCACGAACGGCGACTCCTCGCCGGCGTCCAGCGCGTTCAGGGTCGCGGTGTACGTCGAGAGCGACATCTCGGCGACGTCGAACTCCCGGTGCCGCAGCATCCGGAAGAACGTCTCCTCGACCGGGAGCCGCAGGTAGGTCACGTCGATCCCGTCGACGGCGACGCTGCCGTCCTCGATGCCCCGGGTGCGGTCGTAGTCGCCACAGGCGAAGGTGAGCTGGAGCTTGCCCATCGCGATCACCGCCCCTGCGCCGTCAGGCGCCGGTCGAGTGCCGGGTAGACCCGGCGGGCGTTGCCCTCGGTCACGGCCGCGTAGTCGGCCTCGGCGAGGCCGGCGCCGGTGACGTACTGCAGGGTGTCGTCCCAGCCGATCCCGGTCGCCGGGTCGGCGCCACGCACCGCGCCGAGCATCTCGGAGGCGAACAGCAGGTTCTCGGTCGGGATCACCTCGGTCAGCAGATCGATGCCGGGCTGGTGGTAGACGCAGGTGTCGAAGAAGACGTTGCGCAGCAGCTCGCTCGGGTCCTGCCAGCCGTTGCGCACCGCCAGACCGCGGTAGCGACCCCAGTGGTAGGGCACCGCGCCACCGCCGTGCGGCAGCACCAGCCGCAGCCGCGGGAAGCGGTCGAAGAGGTCGGAGGCCAGCAGCTGGACGAAGACGCTGGTGTCGGCGTTGAGGTAGTGGGCGCCGAGGGTGTGGAAGTTGGGGTTGCACGCGGTCGAGACGTGCACCATCGCCGGTACGTCGAGCTCCTCAATCACCTCCCAGAGCGGGAACCACGACTCGTCGGTGACCGGCTTGCCGGCCCACGTCCCCGACGGGTCGGGGTTGACGTTGACGCCGACGAAGCCGAGCTCGCCGACCGTGCGGCGTACCTCCGCGATCACCCCGCCCAGCTCGCCACCAGGGGTCTGCGGCAGCTGCGCCACCGGCGCGAAGTGCTCCGGGAAGAGCTCGCTGACCCGGTGGACGAGGTCGTTGGAGGCCCGCGCCCATGCCTCGGCCGTGGCCGGATCCGGCACGTGGTGCTCCATGCCGGACGCCTTGGGCGAGAACAGCATGACGTCGCCGCCGCGCTCGGAGAGCACCTTCAGCTGGTTGTTCGCGACGCTGTCGCGGACCTGGTCGTCACTGATGGCGGCGAGGGTCGCGGCGGCGCGCTCGGGGTCGGCGAGGTGGGCCAGCTGAGCGTCGCGGAACGCCTGCAGCTCCCCCGGCGCCGTCGTGTAGTGGCCATGGATGTCGATGATCACGCCTGCTGCTCCTTCGTCCAGGTGTCGTAGTCGACGTAGCGCGTGCCTGCCTTCTCCAGCAGCGGCCGCATGTTGTTGACGTCGAGCGCGATCTCGCCGGCGGCGTACCGCGCCCGCGAGACGGCCTCCTTCTCCTCGCGCGCCTTCGATGCGGCGAGCACCGCTGCCGCCTTGAGGCGGGGTACGACGACGACGCCGTCGTCATCGGCGATCACCACGTCACCCGGATGCACGAGCCGGCCAGCGATGCTGATCGGGACGTTGACGTCCCCGATCGTGCCCTTGACGGTGCCTTCGGCCGAGACGGCCTTCGACCACACCGGAAAGCCCATCTGGTTGAGGTCGGCGACGTCGCGGACGCCGGCCTCGATCACCAGGCCGCGCACGCCGCGGGCCTTCAGCGAGGTGGCGAGCAGGTCGCCGAAGTAGCCCATGTCGCAGGGCGCGGTCGGCACCACGACGAGTACGTCGCCGGCCGAGCACTGCTCCACCGCGACGCCGATCGTGGTGTTGTCCCCGGGCGCCACCGTGGCGGTGACGGCGTTGCCGGCGATCCGGACGCCCGACTGGATCGGGTTGAGGTGCGAGCCGAGCAGGCCGGTGCGGCCCTGGGCCTCGTGGACCGTTGCCACGCCGTACTCGGCCAGGGCGTCGACCACGTCCTGCTCCGCGCGCGGCGGGTTGGTGACGACGATGCTCATCGAACCGCTCCGCCGGCCTGGCCGATCAGCTCGGGCATCATCGAGATGTGGATGGCGTCCTCGTCGGTCTCCCCCGCGAGCACCCGGATGGCGTGGTCGACCTGGTCGATGCCGTAGCGGTGGGTGGCGAGCTTCTCCAGCGGGTATCGACCCGAGGCGAGCTGGGCGACGGCGAGCTCGCAGGCCTTGAACGAGTGCCCACGCGCGGACTTGATCGTGATCGCCTTCTCGGTGACCTGCTTGACCGGGAAGTCGGGGAAGGCGGCCAGCTCGCCCTGGATCAGCAGGGTGCCCTCGCGCCGCTTGAGCACGTCGATGCCCAGCAGGACCGGCGCGGTGCCGGCCCGCGACGTGCAGTCGAGGACGTAGTCGAGGCCGCGACCGTCGGTGAGATCCATGATCTTCTCGCGCGGGTCCTCGGTCAGCACGTCGATCACCTCGTCGGCGCCGAGCTCCTTGGCGAGGTCGAAGCGGCGCTTGTCCCGCGTCGTACCGGACATGATCACCTTCGA
>Ga0164242_10003653_pt1 | contig 17471 bp, 14 predicted proteins | sample OricomgcompostMG_FD_108783 | JGI IMG/M metagenome (GOLD analysis project Ga0164242, IMG submission 108783) | Miracle-Growth compost microbial communities from Emeryville, California, USA - Original compost - Miracle growth compost (MG) ...
AATTTTAAAGGAAATAATCCCCATGCTTTTGCATTATCATGAAGCCCGGTATAACTATTCAAATCCAGGGCACCGGTAAGAGTGAATTTATCCTGGCTGATAAAATTCATATCTCCATGAATTTGCAAATTGCTCAATTTACTTTCGTTAACTAACACGAAGCTTTTACCCGAAAGGGTATCATTTACAAACAAAGGCATGTTGGTATAAGAAATGAAAGCCGCCTTTGCGTTAAAGCTGAAATGCTTGCCAACAGTGGCTTTGATGCCGCCATAATATTGTATTTCTTTTGTATTATTAAATGAAATTGGATCCTGCATGTATGGATTTTCCCCACTTAAGGTCCGGAAACTGTTAGGAATAAATCTTCCAACCCAGCCAGCCTGGATCATTAAAACTTTTTCTTGTAGTTGAGCTTCTCCATATATATTCGGCAATACAGCAAGGTCATTATTATTCCATGAAGGAGTTACGCCGCCATGAAACGTAAAGCGATCGCTATAATAAACCAATTCAGGAGCTAATTGAAATAAATTATTTGATACAGATGTTGTAGAACCTTTTAGCTGGTATTTATCAAAATTTCCAAGTGCAGCAACCTTTACCGAAACTGCATCTGAAAACCTTTTCTCCACCGGCAAATTCAGAATCAATGTAGTTTCGCTTGCTTTATTTTCTCTTGAAAATTCATGTACTTCCAAATGAGGATCATAGTTAAATCCAAGTTCATTATTAGCAATATTTCTAAAACCAACTTTTGCGGAAAAATCCTGGTAGCTTCTTCTGATATCTGCTTTTGCAAAACTATCCAACGAATGGTCGTAGCCATATAAATAATGTTCATGCTGGGCAAATGCAACAGCAGCATAAGTTTCATGTTTTGCGGAAAAAAGACTTCCTGTTCCTTTTAAATTTATTTCACTAAAATCCTGGTTTTGAATTTTACCTCTTGAAGAAATATAATTACCATAAATATTTCCAAGATTGTGTTTGCCATCACCAAAACTAAACCCACCGGAAATATAAGGTGTTGATAAATTGCCATAACCAAGCTTTAGTTCATTTCTGTTACCTAGTTTTAAGGAAGTATCTGCTTGTAAAGAAAGGGGTTTTAGTGAAACAGGTTGATACGAAAAAAAGAGATTTTCAGGAGGAATATTATAAGCAAGTTTTGGGTGGGAAGTATCCGAAGAAATCGGGGATGCATAAAGATTAATTTTCACGGTATTCCGCAAGGATGGTTTGTAAGAAGAAGTGATTTGAATTGTTTGCCTCCTTGTTGTATCCTGCGCATATAGCGTGGAAAATAAAAAACAAATTGGCAGAATAAAAATTAGTTTATTTAATGAGTTCTTCATGATCTATATTTTAAAAATCGGCTTTTAATTTATCGTTTATTTACTGTTAGCTGGTGAAGTTTCTACTTTTGAATTTTGTTGTTCTTCACTAATGGCAGCATTTAATTTATCCTGTGCTTCTTTTTTTAAATCAGGAATGGTGGCATTGTCTGCAACACTTTTGTATGTTGCTTTTGCATTAAAATAATCTTTCTCCTTCAAATAAATATCACCTAAAAGAATATATGCTTTTGCAACCCAATAATCATAAGAACCGGTTACTTTGATCACATCAAGTGCTGCTTTTTCCGCAGTAGAAAGTTGATTCAAAGTATAATAACAATTGGCAGTTTCGTAACGTGCTTCAGCTCCCCATTCAGATTTGTTAACCGCTGAAACCTGTTTAAATGCTGCAATTGCTTCATCACATTGATTGTTTACCTGCAATGATTTTCCTAAAACTAAATTAGCAATTGCTTTATCATCAGTGCTAATTCCTTTTTTAGTAAGCAATTCTTTAGCTGTGGAATTCGCTTGTGCAAAATCTTTTGTTTGATAATAGCTTCTTACCAATCCACGCAAGGCTTCCAGGGTATTTTCAGGAGTCGTAGCAAGTTCAAGAAGTTTGGTAAAATAAATTGTTGATTGCTTGTAATCTTTTAATTCAAAATAATAAATTCTTGCTGTCGCAAATGCTGATCTTTCTGCATAAGGACTGTTCCCCTGGTTTACAACAGCATCATAACCAGCGACTGCATTTTGCCAATCTTTATTTTTTGAATAACATTCACTCTTATAAAAATTTGCATTTAAAGTGTAAGCACCCTGGGGATATTTTGTAAGATAATTATTGAATGAGTTGATCGCATCCGCACAATTGTTATTGGTATACTGTAATTCTGCGGCAGCATAAGTAAGGGAATCTGCTTCGGTAATGCTGATCACTTTTCCTGCCTTTTGAACAAATGCAACGTAATCGTTTGGTTTGCCCATTTCAATATAAATATTCTTCATGTTGTCGAGCGCTTCATTCGCCTCCTCCGATTGCGGATATTGGTTTATCAGTTTTTGATAATCATTCAAAGCTTCTGCATTATTATTTAGATTATAATTGGCAAGACCTAATTTCAAATAAACTTTCGGATATTGACTGCCCGCAGATTTAATGTTCAAAATTTTATTCAAATAAGGAATCGCATCTCTAAAGTTTTCCTGCACCATATATGCATTGGCAATTTGCATATAAGATTCCGCCACAAGATCACTTTCTGGGTAACGCTGAGTAAGTGTATTAAATGTTTTAATTTTTTCTGAAGGATTATTAATTCCATTAATTAAAGCAACCTGATACAATGCATAATCACTTTGTGACAAACCATTGTCTATCACATTTTGATACATGCTTCTTGCAGTACTATAATTTTTTTCCATGAAATAAGAATCAGCTGCTCTTACATATGCATCTTGTTCTAATGTTGAAGAGCGGGAAGAAATTACAGGAGCAACTGATTTAAAATTTGCAAGAGCCTGTCCGTAATTTTCCAGGTTCAAATAACTATACCCAAGAACATATTTTGCATCTGTTGGATTTGCTTCTCCCTGGATTCCTCCATATTGCAAATAGTCGGTCATATACTTTACTGCTTCATCATAACGGTTAAGCCTATACGCAACTTCGGCTTTCCAGAAATCAGCGAATGGCAATACATTTCCTGCATTTGGATCTTTAATGATTTTAGTTAATAAATCATCTGCCTCATTTAATTGCTGGTTATTGATGTATTGTGTAGCATGCCCAAAAAGTATCTTTGGATAAATTCTTTGCATTGTTGGAGTAGGTGTTCCAAACGACTGGTAAAGAGATAAAGCCTCCGCGTAATTGTTAGTATTTGCTAAAAGATTAATAATAATTTCTTTTCCTTCATTTGCATAAGCAGAAGTAGGATATTGTTCAAGAAATTTATTCATGGAACTTAATGCAATATCCTGGTAACCCAATTCATACGAAAGTTTCGCATAATTAAATCGCGAAATTTCTTGTTGTTTCCTGTTGCTACTGTTGTCTGCGCTATAAAGAAATGCGTTTCTTGCGCTTTCTTTTTGCCCGGTTTTTAAATAAAGATCTCCCAGCAAATACATTGAATTTTGCCCTAAAGAATCTTTCTCATTGCTTAATTGTTTAAATCCCTCAATTGCTTTCTGAACCTGGTTTGCATCATAATAACAATAGCTTAATTCATACATAATTTCTTTAGAAACTTTGTCGCTGTTTTTTACATAAGATTCTAACAAAGGAAGTGCTTTTGCAAATTGTTTTTTCTCAAAATAAATTTGTCCCATTAAAAGATTCAACTCTTTGCGATTTGACAAATCATTTTGATTCAGCTTGCTTTCTCCATATCTCAAAGCCTGATCTTCATCTCCCTGGAAATAATAGATTTGGGCGATGTAGTAAGGTACAAGACTTCTGTATTTTGGAATAGATTCAACAGTTTGAAAAGCTTTTAAAGCATTTTTGTAATCACGATCCTTATAACTTAAATAGCCATAATAATAATTGGCGTCGAAATAATATTTATTATCCGGCAATTGATGAATTTCATCAAACAACGGTTTTGCATTATTATATTGTCCAACATTGAAATAAGAATAAGCTAATTCAAATTTTGCATCAGCAATTTGTTCATTACTTAAATTGTTATAGCCTGCTCTTTCATAATAAACTACTGCACGTGCAAAATCATTTCTTATAAAATAATATTGGGCTAAATGAAAACTCATCAATTGCTGGCGAGGTTCATTATTTGCGGCATCAATATAACGTTTTGCTTCATTCTCTGCCACCTCCTGGTTTAATTTTAATTCACAAACAATAAAATAATATTCAATATCCTGGTTTAAATAGGCATGACTGCTTGTTGTGTTTTCCGGATACTTGTCTAACAAGGGTTTGAGCAAAGGATAAGCTAGAGTGTATTCGCCTTTTATGAAATATTCTCTCGCATCTTTGAAACTTTTTTCAGGATCGGTTACTTTATAATTGGCCTGTGAAAAACAGGTAAAAGAAAGAAGAGTAAATGCAATGGGAAGAAGGAAACGGGTCATTAAATGTAGTTTTAATTTTCATGATTGAATTAAAAAACAAACAAATCAAAATGATTTAAAATTTTGAATCCAGCAAAAATACATTCACGATTTGAGTATCAGTAATTCAAATATATTTGAATGATTTTAAAAACACTTTAAATTGCGCAAATCTTTGTTAATACAATTGTAAAAAAATGTTATGAGTAAATTTCTTTCAACAAAATATTCGGCAGGAGCCTTCAATTTAGGAATGCTGGTTTTGAGAATCGCTACAGGATTGTTACTTGCCAACCATGGGTATGCCAAGCTCGTCAAATTCAATGGACTTAAAGATAAGTTTATGAATTTTCTACATCTCGGTTCCACAACTTCCCTTTCGCTCATCATCTTTGCTGAATTGGTTTGTGGCATATTATTGATCCTTGGGTTGTTTACCCGTTTTGCATGTATTCCAATTCTTATAGGAATGGGAGTAGTGGTTTTTGTTGCTTCAAACGGACACATATTTGCAGAAGGAGAAAGGGGAATGGTATACCTGGCTGCAACACTAACGATTTTATTATGTGGGCCTGGAAAAATAAGTGTGGATGGTATGATTGGAAATTAGATGTTGAAAATAATTTGTGTTTTTAATCAAAAATTAAAATCTTGTTTACTTCCAAAACCCAAATAAGAATTCATTATGCCTTAACTGACCAGATGGGTGTTGTTTATCATGGTCATTATGCTCAGTTTTATGAAATAGGAAGAACAGAAGCCTTGCGAAGTCTTGGTTTGACTTATAAAGAAGTTGAAGCAATGGGGATAATAATGCCTGTTACTGAAATTCATAGCAAATTTATTCGTCCTGCATTATATGATGATTTAATAACCGTGGTTACCACGGTAAAGGAAATGCCTCTGCATCACAAAATTATTTTTCACAGCGAAATTTTTAATGAAAGGGATCAATTTCTAAATGTCGGTGATGTGACATTATATTTTATGGATGCAAAAAGCATGAAACGTGTTGCAATGCCTGACATGATCAAAGAAAAATTAGCTGAATATTTTTCCTGACCCTTTTTCAAAAAGTTTTATTCTTTCTTATAAACCAATCCACTTTTATTTGTCATTTTTGGTACTTTCTTTAAATGAAATTTCATTTGGAATGTTTATTGTTATTGCTGTTTTCAAAAATCTCTTAATATGAATTTTTTAAAAAAGTGGATATTCATCTTCATGCTTTCCTTTCCGTATGCGGGATTTGCGCAGGATACTTTGGTTAATAAATTGGACAGTCTTACAAGGAAGAAAGACAGTGTCGGCCAACAAACTAACATTATCAAACCACAGGCATACAATAAGAAAACTGATTTAGACTTTAAAAGTTATTTCGTTTTATTGGGCAGTAGTCTCAAGCAGGAATTTACCAAACCTTTCCACATGTCAAAAAAGGATTGGAGGAACTTTGGAATTTTTGCAGGTACAGAAGGTGCGCTTTTTATAGTAGATAAACCAATTCAAAAAGCAGCATTAAAATTAAAAAATAGAAATACCCGTGTGAATAACGTTAGTAAATTCGTCACGAATTTTGGAGGACTTTACGAAGGATATACTTTAGTTGGAATAGCGGGTTACGGTTTGATCTTTAAGAAAAAGAAGATGGTAACCACAACTCTTTTAGCAACTCAATCCTACATTACAGCCGGTGCATTACAAACAGTTTTAAAATTCCTGGTAGGAGAGACAAGACCTTCTTATTATGGTCCTGATGAAGTTGCTTCCCCAAGGTTTCTTGGACCTTTTTCCAAAACCCAAAGAGACGTGAACGGAAGAAAAACGTACAGTTCATTTCCATCTGGTCATACCACTGTCGCATTCGCTGCTGCGACTGTTTTCGCCTCAGAATATAGAGATAAACCGATCATTCCGATTATTGCCTACAGCGCTGCTTCTTTGATCGGAATTAGCAGGATCACAGAAAATATGCATTGGGCAACAGATGTTTTGGCAGGTGCAGCTTTAGGTTTTCTATCAGGAAAGCAGGTAGTTAATAATTATCACAGGTATGCAAAATTAAAAGCACCTGAAATTACAAAAAATTCAGTTTCATTTACTTTACATTATTCCTTTGGGCATTTAGAACCCGGATTGGTTTATAAATTTCGCTAAATTAAAATTGAACAAATCTTATTATTATAAATTTTATCCAAGAATATTATGCAAAATATTCTCAGAGAAAAAAGTGGCTGAAACCTTTTCAGCTTGTTGTAGAATCTGTGGAATTGTGAGTTGATTTTCTTTACAAATTGAATAAACTAATTGCTCCACATCTTCTTTTGTTTTATAAACGTCTGAAATACTTTCTTCGAGGATTTTAATTCTAAGTCCGCTATCTTTTAATATTCCCAATTCAGCAATTATCCAACTCAATGCATAAAAATAATTCTTGTGAAGCATAATGTGGTATTGCAATTGACTTCCATCAGGCATTACATTGAACGGAGAATTTATAATTTCAGGGGTAAGATATTTCATTAGGAATTCCTGCGGTTCTCCTTCGGTTTTTAATTGCATTAATCCACCTAAAGCTTGCGGATAAATACTTAGCCATCTTAATTGGCGCCTTAATTCATGCACATCATTTTCAATGTCACAAAATTTGAAACTTTTTCTTTTGTATTTTTTAACCACCTTTTTTATGTCCTCCTGGTAAACATCTAAGATGGCTAAAGAATCATTCTTTTCATCAAGCCATTTTACTTCATCCAGTTCTTTCATTATTTGCAAAAGCCTTTTTTGATTTTTACTAATCCATTTCTCGTCTTTCAGAAAATCTTTTAAATCGTCAAGCTTTCTTTCTTTTTTTTCTTTTAAATAATTAATAAGTGATTCAGGAATATTCTTTTCATTTTTAAACTCCTTATAAAAACCATCATAAAAATCAATTTCGCCGAGACGGTCTTCCATGTCTTTAAAAAGCTCATTTAATTTTTTTAATTTTTTATGATCCGTGATTTTTTTATAAAGCCTGCTTAAACCTTCAAGCATGAAAAGAGGTGTACGAATATCTTCCTCATAGACAAGCTGTGCCGGATTTTCAGCAGATCCAGCTTTGTCTAAAATTTCATGAATTTTGTTTAGGTAGGTGATAAAACGGGATTTTCCAATCGGAATATAATTATTCATTTATAAAAAATTTATTCATGAATTTACAATAAAATCTTTGGATTAAAACTTTCAACAACAATGTTTAACCGCAACCTTCTTTTTTGCAATTTTCATTACTGTATTCTGTTTCCAGGGTAACATGCTGGATATTCATGTGTTGCAATAAATGTTTAAGTTGATTTTTAATGGAGGTTACTTCATCATTATCTTTGAATTGATCAACTACCAAATGCGCGGTCATTGCGTTTTCTGTTGTGCTTATTGCCCATACATGAATATGATGAAGGTTTTTTATTCCGGCAATTTTTTCTGCCTGGTTTTTAATTTGTTCAAGGTCAATATCCTTTGGGACCGCATCGAGGGTGAGTGCCACGCTTTCTTTTAATAATGCCCATGTACTCCATAAAATAACTATTACAATAATCAAACTTGCGACGGGATCAATCCAGTATAAACCGGTAAAATAAATCATAATACCCCCAAACATAATTGCAAGACTTACCAAAGCATCGGCCATCATATGCAGGTAAGCGCTTTTGATATTCAGATCATGTTCTTTATTTTTTAAAAATAAAATAGCAGTAATAAAATTGATTACAATCCCAATCCCCGCTACAATAGCAATGGTTTTTCCAGGTAAAGGAGTTGGGTTTGAAATTCGTTCAATTGCCTCATAAGCAATAAAAGCAATTGAAATTAATAGGATCATTGCATTGAGCAAAGCCGCTACTATAGTCGTTTTTCGGTAGCCGTAAGTGTATTTGTTATTTGCTTTTACTTTTAATAGACGAAATGCGAGTAATGATAATCCAAGGCTTCCAACATCCGCCAGATTATGACCAGCGTCTGATAATAAAGAAAGCGAATGGATAGAAAAACCAATGACAGCTTCAATTACAACAAAAAGAGAATTTAGCAAAATGCCAATTACAAAAGCACCGTTTACATTTGTAAGTACCGCAAGATGACTATGGTCGTGATGTGAATGATTGTGTTCCATTTTTGAAAGTAGCACTGTAAAAATAATCAAATTATGACTCAACGTGACTTTCATATGTTTTACAAAAGCAAATGAAAGATTGCTGAGAATAAAAAATTACTTGTTCTGAAAACCTTACCAGAAGAAACTTTTATTTCGTTTTCTTTAAATGATAATTCTTGCTTAATGCCCCTTTAATTTCCTTTTTATTGCCATCTAAAATAGCGATTACTGAATCTGATTTTATTCGATAAAAAATTTTTGTAGACTTTCCAGGAAAAGAAATCGTGATTAATTTGTTCGACAAACTCCACCTGCCCGTATCAGAAAATGAAGAATTTCTTTCTAAATATTTCATGTTTTCGATAAAAGTAGAATCAGTATTAAGGTAAATATTTATTTCTATTCCTGGGCAATCGGCGCATGGAATAACGTTGGACCATTTTCCTGAAAAATTATTTTCTGAGGAAACTTCTTTTGATGAATCAGTCTTTTTTGAATTTACTGAAACTGTTTGTGAATCATTATTACAGGTAACTTGGAAAAAAGTAACAGCAACGAATATTGAAAATAATTTGAGATGATGAGACATTTTTTTTGTAAAATTAAAAAAATTCAGAAGCCCAAATTTTTAAAAAATTATTTATAAAAAAAACCGGATCAATTGATCCGGTTTTTTTTGAATAAGAAATCTCTTATTTATTTGCTTACAAAATTTTTACCATCCTATATTATCTTCCCTGGCTCCAGCTTCTTGATCTTCTGAAACCACTATGAGAAGCGGGTTTACGGTTCATTGGATTATTTGCAATTACGGGTGTTTGAACAAATTGAATGACACTTGCATAAGGATGATCTTCTACAACAGGAATCGTCTTTTTGATCAGTTTGTTAATGTCACGCAGGTACGCTCTTTCTTCCATATCGCAGAATGAAAGTGCTGAACCAAAATTTCCAGCGCGGCCTGTACGGCCAATTCGATGTACATACGTTTCCGGAATATTCGGTAATTCAAAATTTATTACATGACTTAAATCTTCAACATCAATACCTCTTGCTGCAATATCTGTTGCTACTAACACACGAATCTTTCCTTCCTTAAAATTATTTAAAGCCTTTTGACGCGCTGCCTGTGTTTTATTCCCATGAATCGCATCAGATTTGATATTTGCACGATGAAGTTCTTTGGCTATTTTGTCAGCGCCATATTTTGTTCTTGTAAAAACAAGAGCGTTATTAATGGTACCATTTTTCAAAAGATGGATCAGCAATTGTCTTTTCTCATTTTTTTCAACAAAATAAATATGTTGGTCAACGTTTTCTGCTGTTGATGAAACGGGAGCAACTTCCACTTTAACCGGATTATTTAAAATAGAGGCTGAAAGTTTGGTAATTTCAGGTGGCATTGTTGCAGAAAAAAATAAAGTTTGTCTTTTCTCAGGGAGAATACCAATAATTTTTCTTACGTCATGAATGAAACCCATGTCAAGCATGCGATCAGCTTCATCCAGAACGAACATATTTATACTTTTCAAATTCACAAATTTCTGAGAAATCAAATCCAGTAACCTTCCGGGAGTTGCGATCAGAATATCAGTACCCCGTCGTAATTCCTGAGTTTGATGAAACTGTGAAACTCCGCCGAAAATAACCGTATGTTTGATTCCGGTATGTTTCCCATAGGCTTCAAAGCTCTCATCAATCTGTATTGCTAATTCGCGTGTAGGTGTAAGGATCAAGGCTTTTATTCCATAATTAGATGATTCTTCTTTTTGCTGTAACATCAGGTTTTGAATGATTGGAATTGCAAAAGCAGCAGTTTTACCGGTTCCGGTTTGTGCGCATCCTAAAAGATCCTTTCCACGTAAAATATAAGGAATAGATTGTTCCTGAATTGGTGTAGGTTCGGTATAACCTTCGGTTTCGAGCGCCTTCAAAATGGGCGCTATTAAATGTAATTCTTTAAATAACAATTTTATTGTTTTAATGTAAATGATAACTTCCCTGAAAATTTTTTCTGAAAGTTTGTTTTGTTTGTATGCTCAACGACCTATGACTTGATGAGCTTTTGCTAAAGAGGATCCAGTCTGCTAAGAAGGAGAATAATTGTGCAAAGATATTGTTTTTCATTGGTGAATGCTATAACGTTTTTTAAAACATTTAATTTTAACGTAATCAAAAAAAAATTTCATTTGTAACTTTAACCATCGAAATTTTTGAGAAAATGAAAAAGAAAAAGATTACAAAAAACATAATTGATGTTAGAAGGCCGGATGAATTTTCTAAAGGGCACGCTAAGGGAAGTATCAATATTCCTTTGCAGGAAATGACTGAAAGACTTGATGAAATCAGGAAAATTGAAGAACCAATTGTAGTTGTTTGCGGAGGCGGTACCCGTCATGTAAAAGCATTTGAACTATTAAAAGCAAATGGAATTGAAAGTGAAAAGGGGGGAGGATGGAAAGATTTTGATATTGACTGATAACAGCTGGCTTAAAATGAAATCCTTAATTTCTTTCCACAATTCTCTGCACAAAATTTCTTTTCAAGAACTGGTTTTAAAATAATTTTTTTAAAATTGAAGTAAAGAATTATTTAGATAACATCGGCACCCTTTCAAAAACTAAATATCCCCAGGCATTGAGATAGACTGTTTTGTTGATTTCAAAATTGATATCTGCTCCTCCGAAAATATTAGTGAAAGTTCCTTTTACATTTTTTACTTCAAAATTTAATCCTTCCCCGGAACAGTTTAAAATTACTAATACCTGGTCAGATTCATGTTTGCGTAAATAAGAAAATACTTTGTGATCATCAGGATGCGAAATAATCCGGGTAAGTACATTTGGATCTCCGGCACGAAGAGCTGGGTTGTAAGATTTAAGAGTCAATAGTGTTTTATAAAATGAATGTAATTCAACATTCTCGTTCCAGTCGATATGGTCCTTTTCAAAAAATTGTAAGCGCTTTTTATTTGGTAATTCCTGTCCTGAATAAATCAATGGAATGCCGTCCCAGGTGCACGAAAAAACGGCGAATAATTGTACTGCATCTCCATACTTTTCATACTCAGTTCCATTCCAGCTATTTTCATCATGATTTGCTGTAAAGTACAGCCGGAAAGCACTGCACGGAAATTCAGTTACAGATTTATACAATACAGTTAACAGACTTTGAAGGTTCATTCTGCCGTGATAAAATTCTTCTGAAGCATGCATCCATCTCCAGGTATAAGTGGCATCAAAAACCTGGTGATATTCAGGCTCTTCACATTCTCCCAACCAAAAAAGTTCATCCTTTAGTTTACCTACTTTCTTTTTAGCATGAATCCAAAAATCCAAGGGAACCAGATGAGCCATATCGCAACGGAATCCATCTACGTTATATTCTTTAACCCAGTACTTTAAAACATTTGTCATCTCTTTCCATACTTTTGGCTCATCATAATTTAATTGTGAAACGTCGCTCCATCCATGTGGATGAAGAAAGCCATTATTCTCATCGCGAACGAAAAAATCAGGATGTTCTTTAATCCATAAATGATCATTGCCGGTATGATCAGCAACGAAATCTAAAATGATTTTAAAACCTAAATGATGTGCTTCCTTTATTAAATTTTTAAAATCGTGAACTGTTCCATATTCCGGATTTATTTTTTCATAATCTTTTGCAGCATAATAACTGCCCAAGTTTCCAAGGCGCCCTTTATCGCTAATCGGAGTTACCGGCATAAACCATAAAACCTGAACTCCCATATCTTTCAAACGTGGTAAATGTTTTGCAAATGCATTGAAAGTCCCTTCCACAGTATATTGGCGGATATTAACTTCGTAAATATTCGTTGAATAACTCCATTTTGGATGTTGGTGATTCAGCTTCTTATCAGGCATAAATTCATTTAGTTAAAAAAAATAAAATTAATGATTATTATCCTAACACCTGATTTGCTTGAAATGTACTTTGTAACTTTGAACTTTGAAATCAGAAGAAAATGAAAAAGTTTAATGTTCCGGTAATGTATCGAAGCGGATTGATTACTGCAATCAAAAACCGGAGGAAAATTGATGACAAATTAAAGAAAGATTATTCACCGACTTTATTGGATTTTGGGGAAGTTCAAATATTTCTTGCCCGTCATTTTGGATTTTGTTATGGGGTTGAAAACGCAATTGAAATTTCATTTAGAACAGTGGAAGAAAATCCTGCTAAAAAAATTTATTTGTTGAGCGAAATGATCCATAATCCGCAAGTAAACGATGATTTACGTAATCGTGGTGTAAAGTTTATAATGGATACAAAAGGAGATACAATAATTCCCTTTGAGAATCTTCAGCGTGGTGATATTGTAATTGTTCCTGCTTTTGGAACCACTTTGCAAATAGAACAAAAGTTACTAAATGCAGGAGTTGAAATTGAACAATATAATACCACGTGCCCTTTTGTAGAAAAAGTTTGGAACAGGGCACAGGCGATTGCCAAAAATAATTATACGGTTATTGTTCATGGAAAACCACAACATGAGGAAACACGTGCAACCTTTAGTCACAGCGCAGTTCATTCGCCAACAGTTGTTGTCAAAGATATGCACGAAGCCATTGCTCTATCTGCATATATTCTTGGAAGAAAAGATCCTGAAAAATTTTATACGGAGTTTGCCGGTCAATATTCGGAAGGCTTTAAAATTGAAACCGACCTACAAAGAATTGGTGTGGTAAATCAAACAACAATGCTCGCAAGTGATACACAAGATATTGCTGAATTTCTAAAAGAAACTATGGTTGAGAAGTATAATTTAAGTGAATCAGATATTGCCGACAGATTTGCTGATACAAGAGATACACTTTGCTATGCTACAAACGATAACCAGGGTGCTGTTTATGCTCTGCTGGATACGCCTGCTGATCTTGCAATTGTTCTCGGTGGATACAACAGTTCGAACACTTCCCATTTAGTTGAATTATGTGAAGTGAAATTGCCAACTTATTTTATCAGATCTGCAGATGAAATTATTTCTTCAAAAGAAATAAAGCATTACAAAATGCATCGAAAGGAAGAAGTAACGACACTCTCTTATTTGCCTGAGAAAAAACCTGCAAAAATTTTAATTACCAGCGGCGCAAGCTGCCCGGATGCAATGGTGGAAGGGGTTATAAAAAAAATTACAGGATTTTTTAATTGTTCAAAAACTATTGAAGACTTAAAGGATGAATTTGAAAACATTTCTACTAATGTAAAAGAAGTTATCGTTTAGATTGAGAGCGCTAAGTATCTCAAAAAAATAATTCCTTACATTCATAAAATTTTTTTCAAATCTCATTTATGAAAATTAAAAAGATCATTTTCTTTGTATCTGTTATTTTTTCCTCTCCAGTTTTCTCTCAGCCATTATTTACTACAACCAACATACAAGAGGCTTATACAAATGAAACACGCACAACCACAGGTAAGCCAGGTAAAGATTATTGGCAAAACAAAGCCAATTATAATATCAGTATTAGTTTTGATCCTTCCACACAATTATTAAAAGGAAGTGAAACTATTTTTTACGAAAATAATAGTCCCGATACTCTGAAAGAAGTTATCATCCGGTTGTATCCCAATTTGTATAAAAAAGGAGTGGAGCGTTTAAGTCGTATTGCTGAAAAAGATTTAAACGACGGAGTACAAATTGAATCATTTAGAATTGCAAATGAAAGTATTACAAATTTTCAGGACCGGAAGAAGGCGTATATGAGAAATACGCTTCTTTATATCCATCCTGATGAACCGCTCCTGCCACATTCAAAAACAAATTTTGAAATTAGTTGGCATTATTATGTTAATACCGGCTCGCCTGTGCGAACAGGAATGGTTGACAGCACATCCTATTTCATCGCTTACTTTTTTCCACGCCTTTCGGTTTACGATGATATCGATGGTTGGGATAAATGGAGCTACAATGGTTCACAGGAATTCTACAATGATTTTGGAGATTTTAATGTAACGATTATGACGCCAAAAAAATATGTCGTTTGGGCAACAGGTGACCTCCAAAATCCTGCCGATAATTTCACTTATAATATTTTGGATAAAATAAAAAATGCTTCCCTTAATACAACCATTATTCATGTGATTGATTCTACTGATTATCTCAGGAAGGATGTTTTTAAAAGTGATGCAACCGGGGTATGGAAATTTTCAGCAACCAATGTTACTGACTTTGCATTTGCGTTAAGTGATCATTATTTGTGGGATGCAAGTTCTGTTTTGGTAGATTCCGCAACAGGACGTAGAACCGTTGCAGAAGCTGCTTACAACAATATTCATAAAGATTATTTTGATGTTGCCAACCAGGCACATCAAACCGTTTATTTGACAAGTCATTATTACCCTAAATATCCATTTCCATTTAATCATATTACCGTTTTTGATGGTACCGATCAGATGGAATATCCGATGATGGTGAATGACAATCCAACTCTGACTCATAAAGATGCTGTTCAATTAACAACTCATGAAATTTTTCATTCTTATTTTCCCTTCATGATGGGAATCAATGAAACTCAATATGCATGGATGGATGAAGGTTGGGCAACAATCGGAGAGTCCGTTCTTTCACCGATAATGGGCGAACCTGAGGATGAAGGGATTTTTAGTAAAACCCGTTATGAACGGATATCGGGAACCGATGCTTATGTGCCTTTGATCACCAATACCAAAGAATATTCCAGTCCTGCTTATGCTGCCAACTCATACGGAAAAGGTGGCTTGTGTTATTACGTTTTACAGGATTTACTGGCTGATGAAATATATTTCAAATCACTTCATCAATACATGAACGATTGGAAGGGTAAACATCCTACTCCGTATGATTTCTTTTATAGTTTTAATAATACAAGTGGAAAGGATTTAAACTGGTTTTGGCAACGATGGTTTTTTGGTTGGGAATACCCTGATCTGTCAATAAAAAAAGTTGAAAAGGATAAAAATAATTTAAAAATAACCGTAGTAAATAAAGGCGGTTTGCCTGTTCCTGTTTCTTTAAATTTTATTTCTAAAGATGGTACTAAATCTTTAGTAAAATATACGGCTGAAGTTTGGAAGGGTGGAGAAAAGGAAAAAATATTTTCTATCAAAAAGCCTTTTTCTACAATTTCAAAAATTAAATTAGGTAATGAATTTATTCCTGATAAAGATGAAAGTAATAATATGTGGAGTGGAAAATAGAATTGGTTTTAAAAATAAAAATTCGCTTTATTTGTTTAGGATTTAACTTCTCAAGAAAATATTTTTAAACAGAAAATTGAAATTCTGATTCATGTTCCAAATCCTCATAAAAAAACTTGCTTATGGCGTTCTTGTTTTAGCGGGTGTTGTGATTGTGGTTTTCTTTATTTTTCAGGCTTTTGGCGATCCTGCACGTATGGTTTTGGGACAAACAGGAGATAAGCAAACAATGGACAACATACGCAAGGAATTGTACCTCGATCAGCCAAAATGGAAACAATTTGTTTTTTATGTTAATGATATTTCGCCTATCGCCATTCATTCAAAAGAAGAAATCAAGAAAAAAGATTTACATGGTTTTTTTATTCCAATAGGTGGAAATGAAAATTTTGCTTTTAAAGTTCCTTATTTAAGAAGAAGTTATCAAACCAAGAAACCGGTAACAGAAGTTTTAATGGAAGCCTTGCCAGGAACCATTTTGCTTGCTTGTGCTGCAATGTTATTTGCAATCATTTTTGGAATTTTTTTGGGAATCCTTGCGGCAGTCAAACAAAATACGTGGTTAGATACCACTTCAGTTTTTGCGAGTGTAATAGGGATTTCAGCACCTTCGTTTTTTATGGCAATTGTAATTGCTTATGTATTTGGATTGGTCTTACATAATTATACCGGCTTGCCACTAACAGGTAGTTGGTTTAATATTGACCAGGTGACCGGAGAACGTTATCTCACTTTGCAAAATCTCATTCTTCCAGCATTGACTTTAGGCATTCGTCCATTATCTATCATCACACAATTAACCAGGAGTTCCATGTTGGACACGCTGAACCAGGATTATATCAGAACGGCATATGCAAAAGGATTGTGCAAAAGAAAAGTTGTTTTACATCACGCATTAAGAAACGCTATAAATCCAGTATTGACAGCTATTACAGGCTGGTTTGCAGAATTATTGGCTGGCGCTTTTTTTGTGGAGTATATTTTTGGATGGAAAGGAATTGGTAAAGTAACAGTTGATGCTTTGGAGAAATTAGATTACCCCGTTGTCATGGGATCTGTACTTTTTGCAGCGACAATTTTTATATTGATCAATATTTTAGCAGATGTGCTTTATGGAATTATCGACCCAAGAGTAAAGATAAGATGACGTTCATTTTCTGAAATATTCCAACACAATAATTGCAATGCCTAAAAGGATTTCAAACCACATTATATAGAATAAATATTTTGTAGAAGGACCGACTTTTATTCTTGAATATAATCTACCCAAGCCTGAAAAAATAACAACAAGACCAATAAAATAAATGAGCGTATTTATTTCATGAACATTAATAACAACATAAGCCATCAGAAATCCGAGGGCAAAATAAATACCGCTTAAAAATCTAAAAAGATTATCTAACGTGGGTTGTGGAGCAGTAGCTTCAGGTAAAAATGAAGTTGTTCCTTTAATTAATAAATTCATTCCACCTGCTAAACAAATAAACGCTACAAGGCCTAATAAAATTTGCAATGCGATTTCCATGTTCTTGTTTTATGTTGAAAAGAATTAAATGCAAATGAAAATTAAACCAAATAAAAATTCTGTTACAATAATTACTTTATCACCACTTCCTTAATCACTTTTTCCCCAAGCGCTTCATTTACTCTATCGATAATTTTTGCTTTTTGATAAATTAATTCATTTTTTAATGGAGCAACATTAGTAG
>Ga0164242_10003654_pt1 | contig 17470 bp, 13 predicted proteins | sample OricomgcompostMG_FD_108783 | JGI IMG/M metagenome (GOLD analysis project Ga0164242, IMG submission 108783) | Miracle-Growth compost microbial communities from Emeryville, California, USA - Original compost - Miracle growth compost (MG) ...
CAGCCGTTGCCATACAGAAAGGGCACCTCGAACATCGGGAAGAAATCACCGTACACCGCATAGCCTTCCGCCTTGACCGGCAGGCTGCGGCTGCCGCCCGGCATCAGCGACAACTGCACGGGATACAACAGGGTTTGCCGCTTCGCCGCGTGCGCACGCATCAGTGCCATCGCGTCCACGTAGTTCAACGCATAGGGCGGTTCGCCCCGAATATTCTGCTGCGGGCCCCAACTGTCGATCTGCGGCGTGAACAGCTGCGCCGACTTGTCGGGAATCGGGTTGCCCGACACCGCGCGGAACACCGAATACGTGATCATCGACGCCGCCACGCCGAATCCGATCGCCACCACCATCAGCGCGGTGAGCGCGGGGTTGCGCTTCAGGCTGCGCAAGGCGAGGTCGATGTAATACGCGAACATTACGCGCCCCCTGCTTGATCGTCATTCCGGAGCGGGCCGCAGGCCCGAATCCGGAATCGGTTTGGCGTGGGACAAGTACGGCGATGCCGATGAAACCGATTCCGGGTTCCATCGCCGATGAAGCTGGCGATGGCCCCGCAATGACCATTCGAGGGCTGACCGGGCTTCTCCATCACACGCTCCGTGTCGCCTCCACCGGCGACACGCGCGATGCGCGCCGGGCCGGCGCAAACACCGCGCTCTGCCCCAGCATCAGCAGCGCGACCACGCCGACCAGCACGTACAGCAGCGACATGCGGTCCATCGCAAACTGCTTCATCATCCAGAGGTTCAGGCCCACGGCCAGGATCGCGCCCAGCAGCACGCCCACGCCGGCGATCATCAGGTTCTCGGTCTGGAAATAGCGCAGGATGTCGTTGCGCGTCGCGCCCAGCGCGCGCCGGATGCCGATCTGCTTGCGCCGCTGCCCGACCCAGAAACTGGTGAGCCCCACGATGCCCGCGGCGGTGACGCACAACAGGATCAGGCAGATCACGCCCATCAGGACGGCCATGCCGATGTCGGCGCGATATGCGCGTGCGCGGATTTCGGAAAACGGCATGATGCCGACGCCGATGTTCGGCTGGTCCTCCAGCACGCGCATCGGATTGGCCTTGAACAGCGCCTCGCGGGCTTCCCGCATCGCGGCGTCCAGGCGCCCCGGCTTCGCGCGCACCGCGGTGCGCGTGTAGCTGGAATTGAGGCGTATCGGCTGCAGGACGGAGTTCCACGCGAAGCTGTTGCCCCAGCTTCCGCTCGCGGGAATCTGCATCCGCTTCACGATGCCAATGATGGTGCTCGGAATCGCCTGCCCGTCGAGGTAAACGGTCTTGCCCAGCGCGTCGCCCTTGGGAAACAGCTTGTCTCCGAGGGCCTTGGTGACGATGATCATCGCCGGCTGGCCGACGCCGCGGAAGCCGCGGTTGGTGATGTCGCTTGCGGTGAAATTGCGGCCCGCGACCAGTTGCAGGCCCAGCGTCTTCAGCATCTGGTCGTCGCCGAAATAGTAGGCGGCGTGTTCGGTGCTGTGCTGCTGGTCCGGCTTCAACCCGACGCCGCCCGTCCACGACGATTGCAGCAGCGGCAGCGAACTGATGGCCGCCACCGACTCCACGTCGGGCAAGCCGCGCAGGGTCTCCAGGTCGCTGCGTTGCATCGCGTCGAGTTTCTGCACCGACTCGGCATCGTCGCCGCTCGGCGCACCGACGTAGGCCTGCTGGATCAGGAACAGGTTCTGCTCGTCGAGGCCGGTTGGCCGGTTCACCCGATCGACCCGCTGACCGATGATGAACACCGCGTTGCAGACGATCGCGAGCGTCAACGCGATCTGCAGCGTGATCAGGGTGACGCCGGCCTTGTGCTTCTTCAGCGCCGCGAGAATGGGATGGAGTGTCATGGCGCGATCCTCAGTTCGATTTCAGCTGCCACGCTGGCTGCACCGCCGCCGCGCGCATGGTGGGATAGAGACCCGCCAGCATCGTCGCCACGATCGCGACGATGAGCGTCGTGACCAGCAGCGAAACGTCCAGGCGGGCCAACGCGGCAATGTCGCGCGGCAGCACCCAACTGACGCTGCTGATGCCGAGCCCCGTCAACACCAGGCCCAGCACGCCCCCCGCGAGCCCGACCATGCCGGACTCGACCAGGAATTGCGTGTAGATCTCGCGCCGCGACGCACCCAGCGCCCGGCGCACCCCGATCTCGCTGGCCCGCCGCAGGAACTTGGCCAGCAGCAGCCCGGCGGTGTTCACGAGGCACACCAGCAGCAGACCCAATGCCACGTAAAGCGAAATCTTGGTGTCGGACGGCACCACGTGCTCGTGATCCAGCCACGCCATCAGGTTGCGGAGGCGGTTGTTGGGCGGCCAGGTGAAGCGTCCCGCCTGCTGCTGGGCGGCGGCGTAGTTGTCCAGGTACTGCCTGTACTGCTGCACGGCGGCCGCGTCGTCGAGTTGCACCATGAACGCGATCCACACGCATTCGGAGTGCTGCAATCCGACGAAGCCCGGTTCCTTCGGTGTCTCGACGCAATTGGTGTTGCCGTTGTTGTTCATGCTGTTGGCAATGGCCGTCGTGAACGGGACGAAGATGTTGCCGCTGCCTTCACTGAAGCCGCCGGTATTGACCACGTCGTAGAACTGCGGCTGCGGGTGCCAGTCATCGAGCACGCCGACAACGCGGTACTCGTGGCCATCGATGGTCAACGTCTTGCCCACGCTGTCGCCGCCACCGAACGCCTTTTCATTGAGATGGCGGCTGATCACCGCGACCTGCGCGCGATGGTCGTCGTCGGCCGCGCTCCAGCCGCTGCCGTACTTGAAGGTAACGTCGAGCATCGGGAAGAACTCGCTGTAGACGGCTTCGCCGATCGCGGTGATCGGGTGCTGGCCCACGCGCTGCGGCGTCACGGCCGCGCCGATCTGGTACATCGCGGACTGGTATTTCGCGCGATGGTCGCGCATCAGCGCGACCGCGTCGGTGTAGCTCATCGCGTCCGGCGGTTCGTTGCTGGTGTCCTTGGGACCGTGTCCGGCCGGACCCCAGTTGTCGATCTGCGGCACGAAAAGCTTCGAAGATTTCCACGGAATCGGATCACCCGACACCGCGCGGAACACCGACCACGTCGTCATCGACGCAGCCACGCCGAACCCTATGGTGATGATCATCAGGCCGGTGAGCGCCTTGTGTCGCTTCAGGCTGCGCAGCGCAAGATCGAGGTAATACGCAAACATGTCAGGTCGCTCCAGGTTTCCGTTGCTCCCTTTGGAGGGAGGACTTCAAGCTCATACCGTCCGCGTCGCCACCACCGGCGGCACTGCCGCGGCGCGCAGCGCTGGACCCAGCACCGCCACTTGTCCAATCAGCCACAATGCAACCGCACCGATCGGGAAATACATCCACGGCAACCGTGGCAGTTCGTAATGGCGCATCAGCAGCAGGTTGATGCCATAGGCCAGCGCCATGCCCAGCACGATGCCGATCGTCGCCAGCAGGAAATTCTCGGTCTGGAAGTAATGCAGGATGTTGGCGCGCGTGGCACCCAATGCCCGCCGCACGCCGATGGTGCGGCGGCGCTGCGCGACCCAGAAACTGGCCAGGCCGACGATGCCGAGACTGGTGACCAGCAGCAGCGCGACGATCACGCCGACCAGCAATCCGGTCATCGCACGGTCGCCCTGGAAGAATTTGGCGCGTGCGTCGTCCAGGGTGCGCTGCTGCCGGAAAATGCGCTTCGTGTCCAGCTTCTTGAGCGTGGTCACTGCCGCCGCAATGACGCGCTCGCGCTGGCCGGGATCGGTGCGCAGCGCATAGGAGCCACCCCCCGAAAAGCGCAACGGCACCACCGTACTCCATTGGGCGGCATGCTCGCCTTCGGCCAGCGAGGGACGGATCAGGCCGGCCACCACGCCTATCACCCGCAGGGGCGTTTGCGGATCGAAATAGATCGTCTTGCCGAGCGCGCTTTCGCCCGGCCACAATTTTTGTGCAAGCGCGCGGGTAATCACGACCACGTGCGGCGCGAGCTTCGGATCGCGGATCGCGTCGCGGTATTCCACGTATTCGGACGGATCGAAATCGCGGCCTGCAACGAGCCGCGTCCCCAGCGTCTTCAGCACGTCAACGCCGAAATACATCGTGGCATTCAGCGTCGGCTGGGTCTGGGTGGCGGAAAGAAAGATGCTGTTGTTCCACGACGAGTCGGTGAAGGGCAACTGGTTGATGCGCGCGACCGCCTTCACCCCGGGGATGGCGCGCAACGCAGCGAGTTCTTCTTCTCCGCGCGCCTTGGCGTCGGGACGGTCGCCGATATCCACCACCTGCACCTGCACCAGCTCGTGTTGGGCCACACCGCTCGGCAGGTCCATGCGTTGCAGGCGCTGGCTGATCAGGAACACGGCGTTGCACACGATCGCGCAGGTCAGCGCAATTTCCAGCACGATCAGCGACGCGGTGATCTTGTGCCGGCGCAACGTGGCGAGGATGGGCAGGATGTCCATGTCAGTGGGCCTTCAGTTGCAGTGCCGGCGAGATCCGGCAAGCCCGCCATGCCGGCAGCAGGCCCGCCAGCAAGGTGGCGCCGATGGCCACCGCAAACGTGACCACCAACATCAACGGATCGAGATGGGCGAGCCGGGCGTAATCCACCGGTTGCTGGCGTACCAGCCAGAGACCCAGCTGGGCGAGCAGCAGGCCGCCGATTGCGCCGGCCACCCCGACGATGCCTGCCTCGATCAGCAATTGCTCGAATACCGCGCGGCGCGCGGCGCCGAGCGCCCTGCGCACGCCGATCTCGCCGCCCCGGCGGAGGAATTTCGCCAGCATCAGGCCGACGGTGTTGACCAGGCACACCAGCAGGAATCCGAACGCCAGCCACGTCTGCAAGCGCACGTCGCCCGGCACGACGTGGCTGTAGTCGAGCCACTGCATCACGTTGCGCAACCGCACGGTGGGCGGCCGCTCGAATCGGCCCAGCGCCTTCTGTTCCTGCGAGTAATGGGTCAGGAACGATTTGTAGGCGGCGGCATCGGCAGGCGTGTCGAGTTGCACCCAGAATTGCAGCCAGGTGCACGGCGCCGTCTTCATGTTGTCCTGGCCGCCCGCGCCCCAGCAGTCAACGGAGCCGCTGTGTGCATACTTCAGCTCCTGCGAAGTGGAGAGCGGCACGAACACGTCCTCGTTCTCTCCGTATTGGCCGAGGTACAGATCGTAGAAATGCGGGCTCGGCCGCCAATCCCCCAGCACCCCGATGATGCGCAGATCAACGTCATCCGCGCGCACTGTCTGGCCGACGCTGTCCTTCCCGCCGAACAGCTTGTTGTTGAGCGAGCTCGATATCACCGCGACGCGCGCCGCCGCCTCGTCTTCCGCCGCGGTCCACGGCCGGCCGTACTCGAAGGGTGTATCGAACATCGGAAAGAAGTCCGCCGTGGTGTAGCGGGCATCCACGTAGAAGGGATCGAGATTCGCCTGTGTCGGCTGCACCGGTACCTGGCCGCCGGTCATCAGCGCCTGCCGGTGGGCGCGCTTCGCGCGCAGCAGATTCATGCCGTCGGTCCAGGAGACCTGGCCGGGTGGCTCGCCACCAGGCTGGTAACCGTTCATGTCGCGCGGATCGATCTGGGGGTAGTACAGGTGCGCGCTGCGTCCCGGCAGCGGGTCACCCGACAGCACGTGCAACACCGTCAAAGTGGTCATCGACGCGCCGATGCCCAGGGCGACCGCCACCACCATCAGCGCGGTGAGCACCTTGTTGCGCTTCAGGCTGCGCAGCGCGAGATCGATGTAGTAGGCGAACATGTTTCGTCTTCGTTCCTGGTTTCAGGGGCCCCGACGTGCCCCGCCCGCCTTTCCCCGGACGGATCCGGTGGAAAGGCCTTCAACGCGCGCCACACCCCCGCCACCGGCGATCGGTGGCGCAGGCCAGCCTCAACCAGCGTCCCGGCTGGTCGGCTGCGCGGCGAACGAGTAGTACGGCATCACGAGCGCCGACTGGTTTCCCGCGGAAACGGCGGCCTGGCCTCCGGCCGCCGTGCCGGCATGCAAGCGCCCGACCGCGCGAAGCTGCTCGGCACTCGGACGCACGTTGATGACGGGCAGCATCACGGCGCTCTGCGCGGAGGCTGCCGCCGCGGCGGCGCTGGCCACCCCGGTCGTCCAGCTGTGGAACCAGCCAAGCACTGCGCAATTGATGGCTATGGCGACGACGATGGCGATGAGTTTCTGGATGTTCATGGTTGCGGTCCTCGATGTACTTCAACGTCCCCTGTTGGTGCTTTGAACGACATCCCGTTGCCTGCCCGGCCACCCGGCGCGTTTCAACCCGCGCCGGTTTCCGCCGTCGCTTCGCTGCGGCGGGTGTGGGCGTGGAAACGGGGCTCCTCGGCAATGTCCACGGCCTGGCCGTCGATGATGTGCACGCTGCGCTGGGCGCGCAGGGCCAGTTCGGGATCGTGGGTGACCATCACGATGGTCGCGCCCTCGCGATGGATCTCTTCCAGCAGTTCCATCACGCTGCGCGCCATCTGGGTGTCCAGGTTGCCGGTCGGTTCGTCCGCCAGCAGCAGGCGCGGCGAACCAGCCAGTGCGCGCGCGATCGCGACGCGTTGCTGCTGGCCGCCCGAAAGCTCGGCGGGGTAATGCTTCATGCGCGAAGCCAGGCCCACGCGTTCCAGCGCCTCCTTGATCCGCTGCTGGCGCTCGGCGGACTTCATGCCGCGATAGCGCAGCGGCACTTCCACGTTGTCGTGCACGTTGAGATCGGGAATCAGGTTGAAGCTCTGGAAAACGAAGCCGATCTTCTCGTTGCGGATCTTGGAGCGCGCGTTGTCACCGAGGTTGCTGACATCGACACCGTCCAGCAGGTATTCGCCACCGGTGAAGCTTTCCAGCAGGCCCGCGATGGTGAGGAAGGTGGTCTTGCCGGAACCGGATGGCCCCATCACCGCGACGAATTCGCCTTCCTTCACGTCGATGTTGAAATCCCGGAGCGCGTAGGTTTCCACCACTTCGGTGCGGTAGACCTTGGACAGGTGGGTCATCTTGAGCATGGTTGTTTCCTCAGTGATGGAACTTGATGTCGGTGACGGAAGTTGGATGTCGGTGATGCACGGTTGGTTTAGTTGGATGGAAATGGAAGCAGGAAGCGGAGAACGGGTATGCAAGCCGGCCAATCCAGGGACTTCTGCACCCGTTCCCTCGCTCCGCTCCCTGCAATCAGTCGCTGATCGCGACTTTCGCCGCGCCGTTGAAATTGCTGGTACCGGAAATCACGATCCTGTCGCCTTCCTTCAGGCCTTGCAGGATTTCGACCTTGTCGATGGAGCTCGGCCCCAGCGTGACCGGCGTCTTGTAGGCGATGCCGTCGCGCACCACATAGGCATAGCGGCCGCCCGACTCGTCCACGAACGAACCACGCGCCACGGTCAACACGTTTTCGCGCTTGTCCAGCACGATGCGCACCGACAGCCGCTGGTTCTGGCGCAACTGCTCCGGCTTCTTGCCTTCGAAGCGCACCCGTGCGACCACTTCGCCATTCACCACTTCGGGCGAAATCGCGCTGACCGCACCCTTCCAGTCCTTGCCGTTGCCGCTGATGACCGCGGGCATGCCGGCCGCGAGATCACGCGCGAAACTTTCCGGCACGTTCACCTGCACTTCCAGCGCGGACAGGTCCACGACCGTCAGCAACTTCGAATCCTTGGGAACGGTCGCGGTCTGGGCGATGAAAAGCTGCCCGACCTGTCCGTCGACCGGCGAGCGCACGTTCAATTCCTCGACCTGGCGCTTCAGGTCCGCGACCATCAGCTTCTGGCGCTCGTAGGCCAGCTTCTTGGCCTGGATCTCCAGCGCGAGGCTGGAGTCGTCCATGCCGAGGTTGTCCTGGGCGTGCTTCAACTGGATCTGCGCCTTCTCCAGCGCATCGTTGTGGCGATCCACTTCCAGCTTCGACACCGCGCCCTTGTCGAACGCCTTCTGGTAACGCGCGAGGTCGCGCTTGGCGCTCTGCTCGTCGATCTTGGCGTTCTCGAACGCTTCCTGCAGCTTGGCGCGCTGCTGGTTGGCATCGATCTTGGCCTGCTGATAGGCCACCTGCATCGCGTCGGCATTGCTTTCTTCCTGCGCGAGCTTGTTGGTGAGTTCGGGGCTCGCGATCACCGCCAGCACCTGGTTCTTCTTCACCTTGTCGCCGGCGTGCACCTGCAGGACCACCGCGCCGTTGGCGCGTGCGTACAGGGTCGGGCTGACCGCCGCGACCACGCGCCCGTCCGCGGCGATGTCGCGCACGAATGCGCCACGTTCCACCGTCGCGATCTGCAGACGCGATGCGCTCACCGACGAGCCCGCCGAAAACAGCCGCACCGCTCCGGGTACCAGCCAGACCAGCAGGATCAGCACCGCCAGGCCGATGCCGGCGAAGATCGCCAGCTTCTTCTTGCTGACGCGTTTTTCGATGATGCGGTCCTGCGCGGAAGTGTCGCGAATGTTCATGCCTTTTCCGTTTCCCTGCCGCGTCGTTTCGCCGATGCGGCCTCGCCATCTATTGAGCAAGTGCGATGCCAACCGTCGGCGCCACATTTCGCCAATGGATTCAACAGCTTGAAAAAATCACCGGCACGGGAAAGGTGTCCGCGGACAGTTCGCGGACACCGCGGATAGGTCGTTCGCAAGACCCAGCGACACCGCGGAAGCGGAAGCCACCCGCGTGCCCGGCACCTCGACGAGCCGGCGGGGGGCGAAGCCTCGTGCCTCGAAGAGGAAACTGCCTGCAACCTTTTTGCGCCCTCGAGCATCCTTGTAGGGTGGACGCGCATTCCAACTTCCAGCAGCACGTCGACCCGGACGTCATCGCCCGCCTGAAGCGGGGCGACCTTCGCGCCTTCGAGAGCGTGTATCGACAGTTCGAGCGGGCGGTCTGGACGCTGGCGTTGCGCCTGACCGGGCGCGCCGACGTCGCGCAGGAAGTGCTGCAGGATGCAATGCTGAAAGCCTTCGAACGCGCGCGCCAGTATCGCGGCGAGGCGCCGTTCCCCGCGTGGCTGCGCAAGCTGGTGGTCAACGAATCACTGATGCAGCTTCGCCACGACCGGCTGCACGTCATCGACGTGTTCGACGACACGGTGGGCGACGAGAGCACGCCACAGCCATGGACTTCGGCCGACGCCGCCACGCTGGATCGCGCCTTGAACCGGCTGCCCGACGATGCGAGGGCGGTGCTGTGGCTGTACCACGTCGAAGGCTTCACCCACGTGGAAATCGCCCGCGAGTTCGGGCGCTCCGTGAGTTTTTCCAAATCGCAGCTCGCACGCGGCACCAGACGCCTGCGCGAGCTGCTTCAACCCAGAGTGGAGGACACGCCATGCACGATCGGCTCGACCACCACGGCATGAACGAAATGAGCGACGAAGCCTCCCTGGCCGCGGCGCTGCGTGCGCTGCCGGCAAGCGCGCCGCCACACGAGGCATGGCGCCATGTGTCGGCGCGGATCGGGCGGCGCCGCACCGTGCGCCGGACCGTCTGGTTCACGCTGCCGGCCGCGTTCGCCGCCGGCATCGCCCTGGCGTTCGCGTGGCCGCACCTGCACCTGCACGCGCCATTGCCGCAGGCTGCGCGAATCGCCCAGGCGCCAACGACCGCGCAGCAGCCCGACACCCGGCCCGCGGCCGACGTCGCCGCACTGCAGGCCAGTTCGGCGCAATGGCAGAACTGGGTACAAAGCCTCAGCCGCGATGGCGCCCCGCTGGATGGCCGCGCACTCGCCAATGCCGTGGCGCTGCAGGACCGGATCGGCATGGTCGACCTGCAACTCAGCGCCGCCCGCTCGCCGGCCGCGGCGGCGGACCTGTGGCAACAACGCATCACCCTGCTCCAGCAACTCGGCCTGTTGCACCTGCGACCGTACATGGTTGCCGAACAAACCCATCCCGCACGCAACCGCCTTATCTCCATGTGATCGAGAGAATCGCCATGAAACGAACAATCGCCCTTTGCCTGATGCTGCCCGGCCTGCTGGGTTCCGGCGCACTGATCGCCGCGACGCCGGCTTCGCCTGCTTCCACCGCCGAACCGGTCCACGCCGCTGAACAGCACACTGCCAAGCAGATGGCCGCGCTGCAGGCGCGCATGAATGCACTGGCGGCCCGGATGGCCGCGCTGTCGGCGAAACTCGGCGACGAGGCCAATGCCAGCACGTTGCGCTACCTGGCCGACAGCCGGCGCGGCATGCTCGGCATCGCCGTCAGTACCGAAGACCACGGATTGCGTGTCAATGCGGTGACGCCCGGCGGGCCGGCCGAACGCGCAGGCCTGAAGGCAGGCGACACGATCACCGCCGTCGACGGCAAATCGGTGGGAACGTCCGGCGCATCGTCCGAACGCGCGCTGCGGCGGACCGAGGCCGGCAAACCCGTCAGGCTGGCGGTAGCCCGCGACGGCAAAACGCTGCACCTCGATGTCACGCCAGAGCGAATGCAGCCGACCGACTGGGAAGCCACTTTCCGCGCGGCCCAGCGGGCGGCCGAGCAGGCCAGGGCTTCGATGGAGTCCCCGGAATTCCGGGAGAGCATCGAAAAGGCGATGAAAAGCGCTTCCGCCGAACTCGACCGCGCAGCCATTGCACGCGAGAGCGCAGCCGCCGCACGTGAGGGCGCGGCCGCGGCGCGTGAAGCCGCCGCCAACGCGCGCGAACACGCCCGCGAGTGGTTCCTGTTCTCGTCGGCATGGTGGGGCCTGAACCTGGCGCCCTTGAACCCCGATCTCGGCGGCTACTTCGGCACCGACAAGGGCGTACTGGTGCTTTCCCGCAGCGACAAGCAGTTTCCGGAATTGCAGCCCGGCGACGTGATCACCGGCGTCGGGGGCAAGCCCGTGGCGCAGCCCGAAGACGTCCAACGTGCGCTTCGCGGCGCGACCGCCGATCAGGAGGTCCACATGGCGGTGCGCCGGCACGGCAAGACCCTCGCGCTGAACATGAAAGTGCCGCCGCGCTGGAACCTGCTCCCGCCACCCCCGCCGCCGGCACCGCCGCCTCCGCCTGTGCCATCGACACCATCCAAGGTTGCCGCGCCGCCGGCTCCGCCGTCGCCGCCGCCCCCGCCACCGGTGTCCAAGCAGGCGTCATAGAAAACGCGCACCGTCCGGCGCGACGGCGCACTTCACGTCACGCCCCCGCCGCCCTGCTGCCGGGCGGCGTCGACGTCCAACGGGTGAGGCCTACCAGCAATTGCCGTTGGAATTGGCCGAGGTGTTGGTGGGGTCGGGCAGCTTCTGGCCGGTACTGTCGATGCTGAGCGCGCCGCACTTGTCGTCGCGCTGCGGCCCGCTGGCCACCGGCGTCGCCGTCGCGACGTAACCCTGCCCCGCGGAGGTGGCCGGGGGCAGTTCCAGCGACAACTGGTAATACCCGTTTTCGGACAGCGGCGAGTCGGTGGTGTAGCCGAGCGAAGATGCCGTCAGCGGGTAGTGGTTGAAATCGGTGTAGAAACGCTCTTCCGCCTGCGCAACGTGCAGCAGCAATTTTTGCGCATCCGCGCGACGCGCGCGGTAGGCGTACTTGCCCCACCACGGCACCACGATGGCCGCGAGAATGGCGATGATCGCCACCACGATCATCAGCTCGATCAATGTGAAACCACGTGTGCGTCGCATCGTCATTCGCCCCTGTCACCGCATCAGTTCTGTTGGATACCCTGCCACGAACGACGGCGCCAGATCGGCGCGTCGATCGAAAGGGGCTTCGTCCCCGATGGCGCGAGGGTCGTGCCGGGCAGGTAAGCCTGGCCGCCACCCAGCGCCGAAACCAGGGGCAGGCTGCCACTGGTACGCGCGTTGCTGATGCGCCCGCCGACGATGGGCCAGCCGCCCAGGGACGATACGCCCGCGGGCGCGCCGGTGATCGCGTCGAACGCCATCAACGCACCCTGTGTCGCGGGGTTGCACGGATCGCTGCCTGCAGCGCCAGCAAGCAGTGTTTCGAATACCACGGTATTGCTGGCGAAAATTGCGCCGGGGTTGACCACCACGCGTTCGCCCGAATTGGTTTGCGTGGCACTGGCGGTACCGCAGGCGCCGCCCGTCGCGGTGCACAGGTTGATGAACCAGCCTCCACCCTTTGACTGTCCGACCGCGGGTATGGGATTGCTGGGCGTGGCCGACGCCGCGTCGCAGCTGTCGGTGGCACTGCCGGTCACGCAGCGCAGCGTCGCCCCGGCATTGGGATCGGGTGATCCGTCCGGCAGCGTGGCGCCTGCCGGAATCGTGGTTTCATGCAGGTACTGCTGGGTCAAGTCGTCCTGGCTGTACGTGGTACTCGTTCCCACATCCCGGACGCCATAGATCGCCTGCCACGCGTTGCTGCTGTTGTCGCCCGCCCCGAGATATTTGCCGGTGCCGAACACCACCATGAAGCGATTGGTTGAAGGATCGGGGAACAGCCGGGGCATCGTGGTGATGGGTTGCAGGCCCTGGTTGTGGTCGGTGTCCGTAATGCCCTGGTACACCAACGTAACGGTCCAATCCGATACGGTGGTGCTTCGCAGGTCGAACCGCCACAGATTGCCCTGCATGTCACCCGCAAACGCCACATCGTCGATCTGGTCGTTCTGGTAATCACCCATCACGGGCGTGCCGAGGCCGAAACTGGTCACGTTGCCACCGCCGCCGATCAAGGGGATATCCGTCGGCGTCTTCAGTTCCGCGATGACGTCACCCGTCTTCGCGTCCAACACGAACAGCGCGCTGTACGGATTGCCCGCGGAATCCTTGGGTGCCTGCGCCGCGATTGCCAGGCAACTCGCCTTGTCGGCAGTGGGCATGTCGGGCTTGGAGCAATCCGGGAAATAGCCGTTCGGAACCAGCACCACCCATTTGCTGTCGTGGGCGATGCGCCCGATATTGGGCTGCGACACGGTATAGCCGAGGTCACTCGACCGGCACGATCCATAGCTGGGATGGCAGCCGCTGGACATCGTCATGTCGGAATCGAATTCCCACAGGACGTCCGAGGCGGAGAAAGTGGCCGGATCGGTGATGTCCAGGGCATACACCCCGCGGCCGCCCACCCCCACGCCACCGGCCAACAACGTATGCCACGTGTCGTCGAAGAACACATCACGCGTTACCGGTGACGCGTCCACCGTGGGGCGATATTGGAAATCCGTCACGTCAGTCAAATTGCCAAGGTTGGCGTACACCGCACGCGGCACGAACGCCCACAGCTCCTTGCCGGCATCTCCAGTGGGATCGTAGTCGCAACTCGGGGTGCCGGCGGTGAAGGTACATGCCGGCGTGGGCGCACTGAACGCGTGCAGCATGCCGTCGTTGGCGCCTACGTAAACCGTTGGCTTGCGACTCCCACGGTGGGCGAGGAAGGTGTCGTACGACTTGTCATCGTCCGTGCCGTTGCTCGAGCCAGCTGCAGTCGCTTCCGGTGAACCCGATGGAAACGAAAAATAATTGCCGCTGGGATAGCCGACGTACACCGGCTGCGAATGGATGATCGCACCCAGGAGGTGTGAGCGCTGACGATAAGTGTGGTCGCCCTCGTACGACCGATCGCCCCGCAGGTATGCCACGCGATTGGCCAGGGTGTCGTTGCCGCCGGTCACCAGCGCGGGAGTGCTCAAGCCGGCGGTTTCCACGCAGTCGAATGCCGTGCTGGAATCGAACGTGGTGCCGCCATTGAACGTGAAGTTTCCCGTCCCGCAGCCACTCGGCGTGTTGTAGGTAGCGGTAAAGATATTGCGGCCGGAAGCCGCACGTGCGTCGAGGTCGGTGTTTGCATCCCATACCGGGGTCGTGTTGACCGTGCCATCGGTATTCAGGACCACGGCCTGGAAAACCCCGGACCAGTCGGCGTTGTGCCCGACCCGGTAGCTCAACGCACCCACCGTGGCCACGCTGGCGTTGACGGCGGACGGCACGGGGTTGGCCGTACGCGCGGCAATGCTGGCCAACACGCTGGTCAACTGGTCCACCAATTGCTGCGGGTTGCCGGCGCTGAAGAACTGTCCGCGTCCCGCCAGCGCAGCGTGCCACGTGTCGTCGATGTTCTGGGTGACGCCACTCGTACCATTCGAGCGCGGCTGTGGCCAGCCGACGATGTCGTAGGAGTTGGTGACGCCCTTGCGCAGGTCGCAAGCGTCGAGGTCCAGGGGAACCGTACTCTTGCAGTCGGTGTTCTCGGAAAAATTGAGGACGCCACTGACACCCAGGCCGACCATGAACGAGGCCATGTGCGGCCAACTCGCCGGGTCGTTCTTTGGATTGAAGTATTCCTCTGCCGGCAGGTTGTAGTTGAGCGTGCCGTCCGGATTCGTGCCGACCGGGAACGGCAGGGTCACGTTGCCGGCGCCGGGGAACAGTCCGGTGTACGTATCCGGCAGGTATGGCGTCACGAGCTTGCCGTTGGCCGGATCGTACAAATCGGACCGGAGGTTGGTTGCCCAGTAGTCGTAGGCGAGGTCGGACAGCGACACGTAGGTCGGATGGTCCCCGTCGTGTTTCGGGCTGTAAATGGAGGTAACGCCGGGTGTGCCCGGATCGGGAAACGCCACGCCGTCGGGCAAGCTCGAACCCGCGGCGGGCTGCTGCGTCAGGCTCGAAACCGTGCCGCCGTTGTAGTTGGTGTTCCAGAGACCATCGGTCAGCACCAGCGAGAAGTTCTGGCGACAGTACAACTCATTGCCGGAATTGGTGTTGGGGTCGTAGGCGCCATGTTCCGGCGGCTGCCAGTAGGGATCCTCCAGCGTACCGTTCGCGCCAGTGGACGGGGCGCCGCGTTTGAAGAAATCGCCCGCGCGCTTGAAGGCGCCACGCAACGGCGTACCGCCGCTCGCGGGCACCTGGAATATCCAGTTGAAGAAGGCGCTGCGATAGCAATCAGGAGGCGTATTGGTGGCGCCCTGCTGCTGCGTGCTGCTGGGACTCGCGCTGTTGCCCGAGGTGCAGTTCGCCGTATCGACCAGTGCCGAAATGATCGCGCTGCCCGGCAAGTCATAGGTGCTCGAGTTGATGTTCTGCCAGGTCACACGGATGTCACTGCCATAGCCGCCCGTATCGGTCTTGGCGGCCAATGATGCCGAGCCGAACACCCTCGACAGCGCGGTACGCGCCATCTGGTTTCGAGTGTGGTAGTACGACCACCAGTTGGCCCAGTTCTGGTACTGGCTGGCGGGAACCGGCACGGCCGTCCAGTTGCTCCGTGTATACAGGTTGCTCAATCCGTTGGAATCCGGATTGCCATAGCTGTCCACGGTGATCGCGGGACCGGTGTATTCGTAATAGTACGGACCGCCACCCGCAAGAGGACTAGTGCGATCGTAGGGACACGTCCAGCGGTCGTCGTTTGTCGGATAGGCACCGTGCTGGACGTCCCACGTCCTATCCGGTCGGTCGTTCTGTCTGTTGTTGGAGTAGTAACCACTCCCGGTCGGAAACGTGCCCCACACCCATTGGTTCCAGTCCGTATAGCTGCCCGTCCCGTTCCAATACCACCCGGTACCTTGAGTCACCGCTCCGGTGAAATCGGTGGTGCGTCCGGAGCCGCTTGGGTTCAATGGCCGGTTGGCGGTGACACCATCGTCCTGGACCGCGGTCAAGCCGGCGTCGGCGTCGGGAAAATTGGTGCCGTTGGCGTTGATCGGCGGGGTATAAGGAACGTTCGGGTTGTAATAAACCCCGTTCATCACATGCGCGTTGATGCCCGAGCCTGCCGCTGGATTGATTACCCCGGCGCAATACCAGGGCCCATTCCAGCTTCCGTTGTCGAACGGCCGATTGTCGCCCATGTAGTCCCACGCCATGGAGCCCGAATCGTCGAAGGTCACCGCGACATTGGGTGGCACTGCCTTGGTTTGTTCCACCGGCGCGGCGCTGAGCTCCGTCGTGCCGTCGGGCACGATGGGTGCGGCAGCCCTGGCCGGCGGCAACAGCACGAATGGAACGGACAATCCGGCGACCAGGGACAACGCCAGCACCATGGCGGCAGGCCGGGAAGCGAGAATGGTTTGGCGAGTGCTGAACATGGCGGCGTCCCCTCAGGGTTCCCTTATTCGTTCGTTTTTCTTCAGTTGCTGGCTTGCGCGTCGAAGGTGCTTTGCGCCACGCGCACGGTGTTCTGGTTGCCGCCGGTGGCACGCGCCGTGATGCGGTAGATGTGGATGTTGATATGCCCCGCACCGCCATTGTTGGGTCCGGTCACGCCGGACTCGTGCTGCGGACCGGAGCCGGGCGGCTTCACCAGGCCCATGTCCTCGATGATGTAGCGCGGGTTGTCGGCCACGTTGGGACTCGCCGTCGGGTAGGAGCTTGGCAGCGAAAGGCTGGTGTAGCCGCTGTCATCGATGCCCTTGTACTCGATCCCCGTCGTGAGCCACGCGTTGTTGCCGGTACGGAACTGGTTCACCGCTCCGCCCGCCTCGTACAGCGGGGATTCCGGGTCGTACTTGACGCACCCCGTGGTGGCGTTGATGGCGGCTGCGTCGCAATGCAGTGTGCCGCCGATCACGCTGGACGTGTTCCAGATCCGCCATTCCGCGCCACGCAACGCGGTATCCGCACTCATCGAGGCAAGCTGCGCGCTGCGCGTGGCCGCCACCATGCGTTGCTGCAACAGCGAGCCCGACGACGCCCCGATCGCAAGCAGCGTCAGCAGGATCAGGAAGATCAGCGCCACCAGCAGCACCGCACCGCGTTCGCGGACAGGCTGCGGGAATCGGGGTTGGACGCGGTGGACGAACATGGCGGCTGACTCGGTCACGGATTGAAGTTGCGCAGCGCGACCAGCGTGGTGAACTCACGCCGGATCAATTCCCTGGGAAAACCCTGGTCCGCATTCGGCCTGACGCCATGCGCGGTCGGCGCGACAGGCGTGTTGTCGCCGTCGGGGGTGTAGATGTACTTCATCTCGTTGTCCGTCAACGTGTACATCGGCATCTGGCCATCCATGAGGATGTGCACTTCGATGGTCTGCACCGCCCGCCACAGGCAGTGTTTCTCCTGGGGTGGGGACGAGCTGTCGGGATCGAGCATCAGGTTTATCGGATTGCCCGGAGGACAGGCGATGGCGCCGCCATTGCGCGTATCCACCTGGTCGGCAGTGAGGAATTGGGTATTGCCGTTGGCGTCGATGATCCCGTAGCGGAAGTCGAGCCGTTCGACACCCCGCACCAGTTCACCGGCGCCCGCGACATCCTCCCGGCCATTGACGCGACGAACCAACGCGCCGGTGGTGTGTGCGCAAGGGGTGCTGCCGTCGGCGCAAACCACCTTCAGGTAGTACGTGACGGTCTGGAAATCATTGGTGAAGTCGTAAAGCCGCGGCGCCGCACCGGTGCTGATGTCGAGCGGCGATGCATAGTTGTTGTTCGGCGTGAGCGTGGCGCTGCCCGCACCGCCGACGGTGAATACCTGCGCATTCGAGCAGTCGGCCAGCATGGCGAGGGTGCCGGAGAACGTGTTGACCGCCGGTTCGCCCGCCCTCTGCACCAGGTTGATCTGGGTAACCGTGCCATTGG
>Ga0164242_10003655_pt1 | contig 17468 bp, 14 predicted proteins | sample OricomgcompostMG_FD_108783 | JGI IMG/M metagenome (GOLD analysis project Ga0164242, IMG submission 108783) | Miracle-Growth compost microbial communities from Emeryville, California, USA - Original compost - Miracle growth compost (MG) ...
GCCGGGAGACAGTGCGCAATGGCACATCGGTGGCGGCAGAGGGCAAATTGCGCACGGCGCAAGGTTAAACATGTGACTGTTGTTACCGATAGTGCTGCGCCAGTCGAAACGCGGTTGCATGCCAAATAGATACCAAGCGGTGATCGTTCGGCTATAACCGCGAAAGGACATGCGGGAGAACGACCTACCGACGATCGCCCGCGCTGCGCGCTCGGCGATGCGCATGGTCGGCGCGTTGGTGTTGCCGGAAGTGATGGTGGGCATAGCCGAAGCATCGGCCGGTAAACATCCATGTTGGATTGGTGCATATCCCTCCCGCGCCGCAGCAGGGAGGGTCTTTAGTCACGATGGCAACTTCACCGCGGCTCACCCTGCTCGCCGCGCAGTGCAGGAGCACGACTGTGCTGTGGCCGCTAAGGATCGTTACCGCAATCGTGATCTCGCGCTCGTATCTTCGGATATACGAGAAAGCCGAAGCTTCGACCGTCCAATAACGCCTATCGGCGTCCCGGGGGCTGATATGACGACCGCAGTCGCCGCGCACGACCCAATCGACAAAGACGCGGCCGACGGTGCATGACGATCTCCTTTTGGCGGTCGCAAAAGTGAACGCAAATAGGTTGCCCAAGAGACACCGTCCGCGTTGAAGCGAAGCCGCGCCCGAGACTCACGGAACAAGAGATCGTGCGCGCGGCGATCACGGTGATTTTCGTGGCCCTCGTGAGGATGATTGGCGTCGCCGCGGCCGCAATCTTGACAATGGGGTTAGCCCGACGCAGCTTCGCGCCTCTACGGCGAACGGAACCTTGAGCAGCGGTTGACCATCACCGCGCGGACAGCCGCCAACCCTGTGAGATCAACGTCCGCCTCACGGATACCGCAAATGCCGCATCGATAGCCTTGCTCGGCTCGAAGGGCGTCGTACTGCTCAGGCGTGACCTGGTACTTAGCCCAAAGATTAGCGCGGCGGTTCTCGGCGGGACGTTGATTTATCCTGCGAGCCCGCTGATAGCACGCCGTACATCCGACTGCGGGGTTTGAGTTGTCCGCACCCATTGATGGGAGTGCAGCGGATCAACTCCAAGTCTGACGGTGTCGATGTCATGGCCAACGCATGCCGCAGGACACCACCGACTGATGGCAACGTCCGAGAGTGGAGCCTTCTCCGGATTACTGGTAAGTCTCCATATTCGATCTGTGCATATTCCTACCGTGAATTGCTGATGACCGTCTGGGCCCATTCTGCGGGGGCTGGATCCGCGAGTCTAGAGGTTATGTAGTCGCCGTCGAGCTGCTTGCCGGGTTGGGAGGGGACGGTGATGAGGTATGCGCCGGATGCGCGGGCGGCGGTGACCCCGGTGGCGGAATCTTCGAGTGCCACACCTGAACGCGGTTGCCCGCCAACACCACCTGCGCGACATCCAGCGCCAAATCGCCTAATCCGATTGAGAACGGGCGAGCAATCCCCCGGCGGGGGAGGGGTCCATACACCGTCGATGGTGTTGCGATGGAGTAGATCTCGGTGGCGGTCCTGCCAAGCACCGGTTTCAAGGTCGTGGCGTGGGCGCTTGAGCCCATGTTCAAGATCGCTTGCGGGAAGCCGTGCGTCCGTCGTTTGAGGCGCTTGCTTGGGCGCTCAGCTTGTAAATTAGGTCAGCTTTTCGAAGTTTTGAGTACCCGGCGATGCCTGCGTCTCGTGCCAAACATTTCAGCTGCGGGACTGTGAGTCCCGTAAGGCTGTCCCGCGTAAGCTCCGGATCTGCCAACTCAGGAGACCTGTCCTTAACGGAGGCCAACGGCTTCGCTAAGACTCGATAGTCGTTTTCACTTCGTGCAACAAGGCTTTGGCGCAATTTCGCATCTCCCTTAGGCCGCACGACTATGTACTCCGTCGTGACCTCTACCGCCTCCACCATGTCGCACTCCTGGCGGATCGTGGCGTCGAGTTCGAAGGTCTGGTTGTCGTAGACGATTTTCAAGGGCTGAAATGCAAGGATGGCGGCTGTACCGTCAAGTGGCACGACCGGACTGACGATCCGGAAGTCTTCCCACTCGCGTTCGGCCTTACCGTGTACCACTAGTTCGGCTGCGGATCGAATTGTGTGCCATTCCTTCCCCGATAGCTTGTGCGGCATCTTCAGCTGTGTGATCGAAAATCGTTGCAAGACGGTCAGAGCGAAAGCGATTTCGGCCCACTGTTCTGCCTCAGCGGCCTCCTCAGGCCGTGCGGGTGGCTGTTTGGCCTTGACTAAGGCGGGGCCATTTGGCACTGAGAGTGCGGTAGCGTGCTTGCCCGACCAAAGTCGTTGTGCGAACTGTAGTTCCGGAAGGACTCTGTGCGGGAGTTTGCCGCTAAGCGGTGCCTGCCAGGTGCTTAGTGACATGGTTCCGCCATCGGGCTCGATCAGCAGTTGCATTCCGAGGGCCTGCCCCTCCGCACGGATCGCGCGCCCTTTCTGACCTTCGGTCGTGACGAGCGGCCCCAGTTCAAGGATGAGCATTTCCTCGTTGCTCTGCGCCTCCTCGCCGACGAAGCTGTAGAGGGCAAGTGATTCCCACGGGCTGGGAACCTCAACATCGGTGAATCGCACCGTGCCCGATGTTGCGAGCTGCGGGATTGAGCCTGGCGGGCCTTGTGCCTCAACAACTTCTACTGCGACTGGTTCTGTTGGGGCTATTCCGTATCCGTAGAAGTGTTCCAGCTCATCAGCGTTCGATTCGTTCGCCGAGATCGTTAGTCGCAGGCCGATGGGGTCGTATACCGCGGCTGCTTCTGATATCGGGCTGATGGCCGTCTCGATGTAGTACTCGTCGCTAATTCGCCGGTAGGTGGTGACCGAAGAATGCTCCGCCCCAACGGGACCTGCACCATCATCCAGCATTCTTGCCAGTTCGGCTGCTGGAATGACGTTCAGTCGGTATCGGTAGAAAGGGCTGATGTCATCGAGGACTTGCTGCAGCTGCGAGTATCGGGCGACTACCGCATCGAGGCGTGCGTCCCCTGATCCTCCCGTGATCGCGGAATTCGCCGCCAGAGCAGCGATCATCTGCTCAAGGCGCTGGTAGCCCTGTCCGAAGAAGTACTCGACGAGACGCGGGTTCTCCGCTGCCCAACCGTTGATGTGCGACAGGCCTTTCCACTCACATGGAAATTCAGCTTCGGCGGTCAACTCCTCCTTAAACCATTTCTCACGCTCATCGGTGGGATCCCACGGCATCACGAGATACCAGCCTGTGATGGTGTGGTTGGCTCCGAACTCGGAATTCACACGATCCCAGGAGCTTTTGATTTTTGATGCCTGACCACCGTTCAGAGCTGAGGCATAGTTCTTGACCTGGTAGATGTCGTAGCCCCCGTCGGTGGGAACTTTGATATCGACACCTTGGTCTCCTTGGGATGGCGTTACGCGAGTTCCATTAGTAAACCGAAGAAGAAGTAGAGCGGCGATGAAGTCTTCGACCTTGCTTCCGTCGAGGCTTCCCCAGGGGATAATTGTCATTGCGCGCCTCTCAAGTCGTCGGCATGGGTTGAAACCGCGTTTTATAGTGTCATCCATCACGGGTCCTACCGGTGCGGATCGGCTTGACATTCGGTCCGTGCTGGCTCGCAGCTTGAGGAGGCTGTTCGTTGCCAGCCGCGGCGGGATGAACCCTCACGGATTGAGGTTGCGGGGAAGACGCGCCGGCTCTTGCGCCGCGGCCGGCGCACGGCACTCCCACCCCGACGCAGGCCTATTGATTCATCTGATGAAACATTCTTGGCCGCGGAGCTCTTACATTGGGCGATTTTCGGCTCCATACCCGAGGACCGATCAAACCTTGCTCCTGACGCTGCGTCAGGTCGTAGCGTCGTCAGGGTGTCTGATCGGGAGAAGTCAACGGCACACTCGCGGGTGTGGAAGGTAGGTGCCCTGGCAGAACTGACCGGGCTGACGGTGAGGGCACTGCACCACTATGACCACATTGGCTTGCTTAAGCCTTCTCACCGTTCGCCGACGGGGCATCGGCTATACACCGGCGACGATGTGGCTCGTCTCTACCAAATCTGTTTGCTCCGGCGGCTGGGGTTCGCGCTTTCTCGCATCGGCGAGGTCCTCGAGGATCCGCAGTGGCAGTTGCGCGACGCGGTGGTATGTCATCTCGACGACACGCGTCGGCGCGTGGCGGTCGCGACGAGCCTGCAGTCGCGGTTGTCGAAGATGGCGACGTCGCTGACCGACAGTATGGATGATCCGTCCACTGAAGAATTGTTCGCCACTATCGAGGAGATGACGATGCTTGATTCGACTGTGCACAGTACGACGGCGTTGTTGTGTATGACGACATCGCGGCTGCGCACGAATATCTGGTGCGAGTGTTCGGCCTCACCTCCGGGCCACTCCATCAGGACGGTCAGGGACGGTGTATCCATGGTGAAGTGTTTGCCGGCGATCACGTGATATGGCTGCACCCATCGGGCGAGGAGTACAAGTCCCCCGAAACCCTAGGCGCTGCAACTGGAATGACGGTCATCAACGTCGACGATGCCGATGCTCACTATCAGCGGTGCACTGCCGCGGGTGCTCTCGTCATTGAAGAGCCCACCGATCAGGGCTATGGCGTGAGGGAATGGGGTGCGCGCGATCTAGAAGGTCAGCTGTGGTTCTTCCACTCGCCCCTAATTTGATGCGGCGTCCGACGCCCAAGCGATACCTAGCAGACGCGACAGCCTTGCTAGCTCGGGGTCGTGTCGAATAAGATTGTCGTGGAGCATAATTCAGAATACGGAGTAGCCTACCGGTAACCCGCCTTATTCGACACCGTCGTATTCCTCCTCGCCTTTGCGCGTGCGTCGGTGAACGGGCGGGACTGCGACCAGGCGAGCGGCGTGGGGCGCTGCCATGCGAGTTCCGGGGCGGCGCGGTGATTGGTGTTAGATTGTGGATGGGTTGAGCGAACCGTTCGTCGCGGTGCGTGCGCCAGCTGATCGCGACTGCTGGATAGGGAGCCGAAGATTTCAGAAGCCCTTGAAGTCTCGCGAAAAGGCTGCGGACGACCTGGCGACCGAGCGTAGTGCCGCTGGCCTAGCAGCGGAAAAAGGACAGCCAGAGAGTACAGCGCTCCGACGGGCGATAGACACGTACGTCTTTTCTGCTCTTCGACTGAGAGTAGTTGCCCGAGAGCAGCTTACGCGGAGGTAGGTCTGAAGACTTAGCTTGCCGGAGCGCCTGCCAGCGTGGTGAGTAAAATCCATTTCAGTACAAGCGTTTCGAGGATATGACGGCTTTCACTGGAGACACTGCATATAGCGATTAGTGCGCATTCCGCTGCGGGGCAGCCGCTTAACTCCGGGTGCATTATTGCGGCACAGGTCAACACGGCGGCCGCCTCTATGCGATTCACCAGTCGACGCGCGGGGCGCCGTGCGCTTCACGGGCGACGCGCTGCCATTGTTGCCAACCTTTAATTCGATTGTCGTAGTCGGTCATGGCTAGTTGTAGGGCATTTGCACCGAAAAAGACCCGCAATGGCGGCTTTGGCGCGTCAACAATCTTCATCAATGCGGTCGCTGAGGCACGTGGATCGCCACGCGAAAACATGTTGAGCTTTTGAGCTTGTGTAGCAGCGTGGTGGAGTTCGGAGTAGCCGGCGAGCGGAGTGGCCAGCCGTACGCCTTCTGACCAGGTCGTGGAGAAACTGCCGGGTTCGACGAGGGTGACGTGGATTCCCAAAGGTGCGACTTCCCAAGCGAGTGCCTGTGAGAAGCCTTCGAGTGCCCACTTGGACGAGTTGTATATCCCGCTGCCCGCGAATGCGGTGATACCGCCAATCGAGGACACCTGAATTATATGGCCGCTGCGCTGTTGACGTAGCAGTGGCAGTGCGGCCTGGGTAATCCGCAGGGCGCCAAAGACATTGGTCTCGAACTGCGCGCGTGCCTCACGCTCAGAGAGTTCTTCGATGAATCCGAGCTGGCCGTACCCAGCGTTGTTGACGACGATGTCGAGGCGTCCGAAATGGTTGTGGGCGCGGCGTATGGCTGCGAAACCAGCTCTGCGATCGGTTACATCAAGCTGGATTGGCAGAACCGCATGGCCGTAGTCTGCGACCAGACTTTCGAGTGAGGTGGCATCGCGGGCGGTGGCGGCGACGCTGTCTCCGCGTTGTAGTGCAGCGACGGCCCACTCGCGGCCAAAGCCGCGGGACGTACCGGTGATAAACCACACCTTCTGGCGTTGGCTCATGCGAACTCCTTGGATTGAGGCGGCCAAAATGCGTCCGTAACGTGCGTTGGCGAAGGCACGTCTGGTTCGCCGAGAATCAGTTGATGTGGCGGTCGGCGTGGCTTCCGTAGTTGTCGCGCAGCTTGGATTTGATGACTTTGCCGGCTCCGGAGAGCGGCAGCGCCTTGACGATTTCTATGCTGCGCGGTGCTTTGTACCCGGCGATATGTGTCTTGGTGTGGACACGCAATTCATCGACGGTGAGTGTTGTCTCTGGGTGCAGGACGATGACGGCATGGACGCGCTCGCCCCAATCGGCGTCGGGAACGCCAATCACGGCGCATTGTGCGACTGCAGGATGGCAGACGACGGCGTTCTCGACCTCCGCGGAATAGACGTTCTCGCCGCCGGTAATGATCATGTCTTTGAGCCGGTCGACGACATAGAGGTAGCCCTGCTCGTCGAGGTAGCCGCCGTCACCGGTGCGCATCCATCCGTCTCGAACCGCAGCGGCTGTCTCGTCGGGTTTGTTCCAGTAGCCCAGCATGACGTGCCCGCCGCGCACGGCGATCTCTCCGACCGCACCAGAGGACATGGGTACTCCCTCTGGATCGACCACCAGGACTTCGGAGTGCGGTGCTGCTCGGCCCGCGGATCGCAAGAGGCCGCGGTCATGGTCGGCTGGGCTGAGCAGGCTTGCGACCGCAGATAGTTCGGTCATGCCGTAGGCCTGGATGAACGACGCGCTCGGGATAGCCTTCATGGCTTGTTCGAGCACGGCTTGCGGTATTGGTGCAGCGCCATACAGCACGCGCCGCAGACTGCTCAGGTCGTGCTTTCCAATCTCGGGATGATCGATGAGCAATTGGATCATCGCCGGCACCAGCATCACATCGGTGACCTGGTGCGTGGCGATCGCCGATAGCGTGTCGGCTGCGTTGAAGGTAGGTAGGAACACATGGCTACCGCCGACTAGCATCGTCGCACCCCACGCTGCGAGGTCACCGAGGTGAAACATCGGTGCGGCGTGCAAAGTTCGTGAGCTGGGTTGGCATCCGTATCCTGTAGCTGACGCACCGAGCCAGGACACGTGCAAGTTGGCATGCGAGAGCATGACGCCCTTGGAGCGGCCAGTGGTCCCCCCGGTGTAGAACAGTCCGGCCAGCGCGTCCCCGCCGCGGCGCACATCGGGGACCGGCTCCGCCCCGGCGATCAGATCCTCATATGCGTTCATGCCGTTGGGCGTAGGACCGTCACCGATGTGGATCACTTCGGTGAGCGCAGGCACGGCTTCGTGCAGACGGGGCAGCATGGGTATGAACGCATCGTCGATCAGCAGGACCCGGGACGCCGAGTCGCGTAGGCAGTAGGCGATCTCTTCGGCGCTCCAGCGAATGTTGATCGGGTTGAGCACCGCGTCCGCCCACGGTACGGCAAACAAGTACTCGTGATAGCGGTCGGAGTTAAAGGCCAAAATGGCTACGCGGTCTTCGCTTTCGACACCCAACGTCCGCAGGGCGCCCGCTAGCCGGCCGACTCGGTTGGCCACGTCCCGAACGGTGTGCTGGCGAGTTCCACAGATCGTCATCACCTCGTCCGGCTGCTGCTGGACGGCGCGGTGCAGACCCTGAGTCATGTACATCAGGCACTCCTCGTTGTGACTAGTTGCTGAGTGCAGCAACTGATTGATTCCAATCTCCGACACGTTGTGGTGAGGGCGACGTCCGCGCTCCAGCACAACGAGATTCGTTGCGTCGACTAGCGACCTATGCGGGAACGGGAAGTATCAGCCGGGACTTCCCGTGGTGGATGGTGTGGCGGCAGGGGCGCAGTTCGGTGCCGGTGCCCGGTGGCGCGCCTGTGCCTTCGTTCCGAAGGTACTGGGGGAACGACCCGCCCGATACCTGTAGCCGTAGCCGGTGGCCCGGGGCTATCCGGTGTGCGCAAGGGTTCAGGCGTAGCCGCAGCACCCCGTCCCCGGCTGCGGGATCGAGCCGTAGGAAAGTTTCAGAGAAGTTGCGGGAGCAGCCTTTCGCGTCCACATCGCAGAGCCGGACGAACACGTCGGCGTGCGGATTGCTCGTGCTGTGGTCGAGCTCCACGACCGGGGTGCCGATGACCTCCAGCATTTCGGCTAGCGCGGGGGTGGTGAAGGTCAGCACGTCTGAGCGTGCCTCGAGGTCGCGGTTGTCGCGCACTCCGGCGTTGTTGTCGATCAAGGGCCCGGCAACCGTCGGCGTGGGATGGGCGGGGTCGTAGGTGAACGAGGAGGTGCCCGTCTGCGCCTGCTGCCTGGTGAGCTGGCCGCGCGGTCCCAGATAGTGGACGTGTTCGGTGCTTGGTGGCGGCCAGTGCGGGTGTTCGCGCCATTCGTCGGTGCCGGTGACGGCGAACCGGACGGGCTGGTGTGTGCGGATGACGGACTCGCCCGCGAGGTGCTCGGCCATCCAGTCAAGGTTGTCGCCAGCGAGCTGCCCGTTCGCACCGCTGACTACCTGCTGGTGTATCCATGGCCCGACCGTGAGCGTGACGTCGAGTCCGCGTTCGTGCAGAACTTCGTACTGGCGCATGGTTTGGGTGAGTAACAGGTCTTGCCAACCAACGACCAGCCGGATCGGCACTGACGCCTTTTCCAACGCGGCACTAGCGTTGTAGGGCTCCCAAAACGGGTCGCTGAGGTCTTGAGTGCACAGCCACTTGCGGAACCACGGTGCCTGGTGTCCGAGTGCAATGTCGGCGGCCTCGGCCAGGGGGAGCGCTGCGACCGTGCGGGCATTAAGCTTCGCGGCCCGGGCGAAGATCCACATGACACCGAGCAGCCCGAACCGCTCTTGGTTCACAATCACTCTCGACCACGTGAGCAAGTCGTGGAGACGGAAAGCGCCTGTGCCCAAGCCGAACTCGATGGCATCGTGCGGGCCGGCGATGATCACCGCCGCGCGCAGTTCCGGCGGGGGATCGACCAGCAGCGCCCATTGCGTCCATCCGACGCCGGACGCCCCATAGGTGGCTAGCCGCCCGTCGAACCACGGCTGCTGGCGCAGCCAGGCCATGGTGTCCTGTCCGTCGTCGATGTCGGCGGCCATCGGCGTGAACTGGCCACCGGAACCGAACGAGCCGCGGCAGCTCTGCACCACCACGTGGTAGCCCTGTCCGGCGAACATCCGCGCGTCGAACTTAATGGGCAGGCCCCTCCCATACGGCGTGCGCATGAGGATCGTTCCGTGCCCCTGCGTTCCGGCGGGAACATAGTGGTCGGTGAGCAGGGTGATCCCATCCCTCATGGGTACGGCGACGTCACGTTCGATCCCGAAGCGATGTGTTGCCTTGGGCAGCCTCCCACGCGATGCGACGACTCGGTCGAACAATGCGGAGCCGAAGCCGGGCTTTGCAGCCTTTACCACCTTTGTGCACCTCCATGACGGGAAACCGGTTGGGCATCTGTGCGTTTCACAGAATCTATATCCGACGAAAGTGCGGCAATCACCGCTTTCGATGAGCGTCGACCGCGGTCAGAAATCGGCGGTGTTGCCTTCGTCGGGGTCATATCTTGACAACGAGTTTCTTGGCGGAGACGCCTTTCCGTAGTTGGTCAAGCGCGTTGGGGATCTTCTCGAGTCCTTCGCCGACAACCAGTGCGTCGGGTGCGGCCCGGTACTTGCCGTCCGCGAGTGCGACCGGAAGGAAGTTTTCGTAAATGCCCGGGCCGACTTCGTTGTCTTTGAGGCTTCCGCCCCATATGGAGCTCACCCGAACACCGTGGCGTCGTCTGCGCGCCAACGCGATCCGGGTGAACAGCGCCGGCTGTGCGGAGGCGATGCGGCGGCTACCGGGTAATTTCGCCGCGATCGACAGTGTCGGTGCCAGGGAGCCGTTGCCGATTGCGAGCGTGCCGGCGAGGGGACTGGCACCGATCTTGTTGATGATTTCCTTGGCGGCGGTTCGGCTGTGGTAGTCGACGGCTGCGGCGGCACCTAGCGAGCGGACGTAGTCGAAGTTGTGAGGCGAGGCGGTGGCGACGACGCGGTAGCCGGCATGGCGCGCCAGCTGGATCGCGTTGCTGCCAACGCTGGTGGATCCGCCCCACACCAGGACTGTCTCGCCCCCGCGATCCTTGCGGTCAGGGGTGGGTAACCGTAGCGCGAGATGGTCTTGCTGAAACATGCCCGATGCCGCGGTCGAAACTGCCATCGGCAGCACAGCGGCCTGCTCAAAGGACAGGTCGTCAGGGATGGGCGTGACCATGTGCTGCATGAGCACGACATAGAGCTGGAAGGCGCCTTCTGCGGCTCGGTTGCGGTTGCGCTCTATCCCTGCCGCATGGCCAACGACGCGATCGCCCGGCCGCAGCCGAGTCACGTCGGATCCAACCTCGACAACTTCACCAGCGACGTCGGAGCCAACGACGGCGGGAAACGTCAACCAGGGCAAGACCACCCGATAGGCGAAGCCGGGGGCCGCATCGATCGGATTCACCGCGATCGCATGTGCGCGCACGACCACCTCATTAGCCGCTGGCGCGGCGTAGGGGGCGGGTCCGACCTCGAACCGACCTCGAGCTTTTGGCAGCCACAGAGCCATGTTCTGGGGAGTCACCTGGGGTTCTCCTTGCTTGTCATCGACCGTCTGGGCAGCTCGGAACATCACCCACGCAACGAAGTGATGTCAGTACCTGTCGTCAGACAGTAGCACGGATGACAGAGACTGTCGTCATATTGGGTCGAGGCATTCACGTACGAGGAAAAGCCCGTACGTGCGCCGCGGTCAGTGCCGGCCTGGCGGCGATTTTCGGCCCGCGGCCAGTGTCTTGAGTTGGTCAAGCGATTCGTCGATCAGCTGCGCCAGTTCGCGCTCGTTAGCGTCGGCGACCCAACGGTCGAAGGAAATTTTGAAGACCGAGACGCCCGCTTCTGCGGCAAGGCTCGCGGCGGGTTGCGCAACGCCACGCTGACAGAGCGCCTCGGCGATACCCGAGGCGAGTTTTGCAAGCTTGATCAGCTCGCGCTCTTGGAGCGCGGTGTTGGCGGCAATGACCGCCTGGCGCTGCCTAGGCTGCTCGCGGGGGCGCCCCTCGAACAGGATGCCGACAACCTTGAGGCCGGCAGCGACCGCGTCGAGCGGCCCTGCGTTGTCAGGGGCGCCGGCAACGGTTTGTACGAACAAGTCACGTAGCACGCCTTCGCCCCAAAACAACACCTCGCGCTTGTCGGCGAAGTGCCGAAAAAACGTTCGCTCCGTCAACCCTGCACGCTGGGCAATCTCCGCGACGGTGGTCTGGTCGAACCCGCGGTGGCTGTAGAGCTCCAAGGCCGCCTGCTCGAGGCGGCCGCGCGCGTTAGGCTCCCACCGGCTCATAGTTGTGACTCTAATTGATGACAGCGGCTGATATCACCACCACCATCATCATGTCAATGTGAAAGCGGCCTTCTAAGCTTGACACGGCGGGGCGACGTCATCGGGGATGTTTACACCCGCCCCAGCGACGAAATGTGAGCTCCTCTGTCGCGCAGGAGCTTTTTGCAGTGGCCAGCCCTATCCCACTTGTCCCGCTGGTTGATGCCCGATAGGGGACCATTCGAACTCTAACGCGGCAACCTTTTTGCGATGTCGTCGATCTGCCAGGCGGCGTCCGTTTCGATAGTGTTGACTTCGTGCCAGCCGGCCAGTTGCGAGATCGCCCCGCCCTGAACGGCGTACATGCGTCCAGTAATCGGACAGTTCTCCGTCGCGAGATAGGCGACCAACGGCGAGATGTTCGCAGGGCTGAACAGGTCAGCCTGTCCGCCGTCGGGCTCAGCCACCAACGCGCCGATCCCCCGGGTGGCCAGCGTCAACGTGCGCGCGATCGGTGTGATCGCATTGACCCTGACGCCGTAGCGCTTCAACTCGTCTGCGGCCACCAGAGTTAAGGCGGCGATGGCGGCTTTGGCCGACCCGTAGTTCGCCTGCCCGGCATTGGGTACTGTCGTGCCCGAACTCGATGCGGTATTGATTATCGAGGCCATCGGTTGATGACCGGCCTTCGACTGCCGCTTCCAATACTCGGCTGCATGACGCAGCACGGAGAAATGTTCTCTGAGATGGACTGCGATCACGGCATCCCAATCCGCTTCGGACAGGGTCGCGATGAAACCGTCGCGAAGGATGCCGGCATTGTTGATCACCACATCGAGCCTGACGAACTCGTCGACAGCCTGCTGAACAACCGATTTCGCCCCGTCCCAGGTGGAGACGTTCTCGGTGTTGGCAACCGCGTTACCGCCCGCCGCGCGAATCTGCTCCACCACGTCGTGCGCGGGGCTGACATCCGTTCCGTCGCCGGAGCTGGTGCCGCCGAGGTCATTGACTAATACGCTTGCGCCCTCTGCCGCGAACAGCAGCGCGTGCTCACGTCCAATACCACGGCCGGCGCCGGTAATGACAGCGACGCGGCCGCCCAACGCCCGCATTAACTATGCCCCTCAATGATTTCAGCGTCGCCGTCCGTGATCACCGTTTCGCCGTTGGTCCGTGTTGTCCCGAACGCGTCGGGGGTCCACGAACTAGGCGTCGCCCGCCCGCGAGATCCATGCTTCGAGGTCGTCTCGGGCGGCTTGGATATTTCCAATGTTATTGTCTCCTATCGCTTCTCAGTGGCGGTCAGCGTCCGGCCCGCTGCTATGCGGTCACGATGGCAGCGCCGCCGAGGCCGATATCGTGCTGCCACGCGGCGATGACATGTCGACCTGGCCCCGGCCCGCCGCTCCACGCAGCTGGCAAGTTCCCTTGGAGATTCGGCCGCTGGACGGGTTGACGAGCCATTTGCCGCCGTAGGTGGTGTCGCCGTTGTCGACCGGCGTCGGCACATCGCCGTCGGCGCACAGACCCAGCACCTGTCGATCCCTCGTGGGTGGCCATGTTCAAGTGTGTCGTGTTGGCTACCGAATGTCGTCAGCCAGGGCGTTTCCTACTGCGGCCATGCCCAGTGCGTTCGGGTGCAGTGGCAATGCCGGATGCGTCACCGTATAACCCTCTATGTATCGGTCGTCCGGCGGGGCGCACACGTCGTGGCCGATGGTTAGGGGCCTGGTGTCAAAGTACTCGATATGCTTGTCGGCCGCGAGTTGCCTTTGCCGGTTGTCGATCTCGTCAATCTTTGATTGAAGGTAAGCGCCGTCTTGTGGAAGAATCGGCTGCTCAGGGAAGCACCCTCCCGGGCGCATATACGTTCCGTAACCAACAATGACGATCCGCGCGTTTGGCGCCTTGGCTTTCAGGGCATCAATCATCGCCGTCCACGCTGGCACCTCGGCGTCAATCTTGGTGGAGAGCTGATCGCCGCCGGCAAGATATTTGTCGGAGCACGGCGGGGCATCAGGCGACGACGTCCTGCACTGCATCACAATCGGCCACAATCCGATATCTGCAGCGCCGATGCTGAGGGTGATCAGCGTGGTGTCGCTGCTCACTGCTGCGATCTGTGATGGCACCGGACCCCTTGGTGTCTGTTCCGCTTGGCGAACGATGTCGTTCGTGGTCGCGCCGCCACAGCTGACGTCGGTGAAGTTGCTCGGTGCTAGCCGGCGGGCCAGAACCGACGGGTAGTCGTTCGTCGACTTGCCGCAGCCCAGCGGTGGTGCGGCCTCTGGAACCGATGGCCCCGATGCGGCGGAGTCACCCATGGCGACGTATGTGAGCTGGCTTGGCGCTGGTTGCGCGCTCGCCGATGGCGCGGCGGTGCAGGTGATTGCGAACGCTGCTACCAGCGCCGAGCAGGCCCGCATCAACGATACTGATGTCAGCCTCATAGTTGCGATACACCTCCGTCGACTGCGAGTTCAGCTCCGGTGGTGTACGTCGCTTCAAATGCCAGGAATGCTACCGCCTTGGCGACCTCGTGGGGATGACCGAGGCGTTTCATCGGATTCTCTTGAACCATATGGTTTCTCGTATCCTCAGCGTCCTCCTCGGGCATCGCCTTGGCGAGAATCGTTGTGTCGATAGGACCGGGGCTCACCGCGTTGACACGGATGCCACGCGGCAGCAGCTCGACCGCCAGGGTGCGCGCCATCGAGCGCAGCGCGGCCTTGCTGGCCGAGTAGGCGCTGACCAGGGGTAATCCCAGTACATTCACGACCGAGGTGGTCAGCACTACTGCACCGCCCTCGGCCATGAGCGGGACGAATCTCTGCACGGTGAAATATGGCGCCTTGGCGTTGAGCGTCAACAGGTCGTCGTAGACCGCCTCGGTCATACTCTCGAACGGCACGAATTGGGTCGAACCGGCGTTCACGAACAGCAGGTCGACTCTTCCAAATTCGGCGTTCGCCCGCTCAGCGAGGGCATCGATGTCGAGCATTGAAGTGGCGTCGCTCTTGATTGCGATTGCACTCGGTCCGAGAGCGGCACGGGCAGATTTCAGTGTGGCCATGGTCCGCCCAGTGACTAGGACACGAGCTCCTTTGTCCAGCAGGAGCTTTGCGGTGGCCAGCCCCACTCCACTTGTCCCCCCGGTGATTACCACACGCCGTCCATCGTACTGCTTCATCTTCAGCCTTCCTTTGAGATCGCTTGCGGAGTGGGATTTGGCTGAGCCCACCGATCGTCGATTCGAATTCGCGCGTCACCGCTAGAACCCCGAGCTGGGGTGCTTTCGGCGGCCGTGCACACCGGATGTACTCAGCGCGGAACCGAAGTGAATGAAAGGACCGGCCAGGGCCACCCCAGGTCGATGACGCCGCCGACCAGGCAATCTCGACGACGTAGCTGGCTAGACCCTGAGATGACCGCGCGCTGCGCCCCCCGCGACCGGGGTAAAGCCCGATGCCCCAGCGACGAGCAGGCACACACCAAACCTCCCGCCGATTGAACTGTCGTTCCTCATCAAACTGGTTTATGTCATTCACTGACATCAGATTATCAGTGATAACAGCGACTGTCACCATCTAGTGATATCTACGACGAGTGCTGTTATCACTCGCACCTGTGTGGCATCGGGCTCGGGATGACGAAGTTCGAGAAGCCTGGAGCCACTGGCGGCTAGGACTATCTTGATATGGCCCCCGAAGCCGGTACCAAAGCGCTCGCAGGCGCGGGTATCGATTACCACGAGGCCGAGGAGGCCTACGTCGGCTACGTCTATGGGGAGTCGACGTAGGCCAGCGTGCCGTATACGAGCTCGGCATGACAGGATCGCGGTCATCAACGTCAAACAACAACTGCTCGTTGGGGTTCCACAGCGCGCTGCACCTTTCCGGCACGGGCGATCCGCGGTGGACTGGCCGACTGCGCTATCGCGCTCGGGTTCGAAAAGATGCAGCCCGGCTCACTGGGCGCCGCGTACGACGACCGCGCCCAGCTGAGGGAGAAGCATTTTCTGGCGATGGCCGAGATCTCCGAAGCGTTGTTTCCGCCGGCGCCGTAAATGTTTGGCGCGGCGGGTCGCGATCATATGCAGCAATACGGCGGCACTGGCGCTTCTGCAGCACATCCACAAGCCTGAAGAACTAGGCCTATCAAGGGGAAACGGCGCCCAGCGGGCACCGCGAAGCCCAGGTGCGCAACGGCAGCGTGGCGCTAACGCGGGCGGCAGTGTGGACCCTCGATGAGTGCATTTGCGATCGTCTGGCGCGCGTCGATCCCTTCGTCACATGGCAGGATCGGGTAAACATGGACAAGACCGAGGCCTTCGTGGAAGTCGACGTCGACGCCTGCCGCCGCGGCTCTATGGCGCAGGCGACGTGCGGCGGGATGTAGTACATCTCGGGTCCCCGAGAACAGCATGATGGGTGGCAGTCCGACGAGATCGGCATTGATCGGGCTGACCCAGGGGTGCTCGGGGGCCAAATTTCCTCGGTACAGGTCGCCAGCGACGCGCAGCCCGGTAAGTGAAGAGATCGGGTCCCAGTTTTCTATTTGTGCTGATCGCGGGTCGCTGAAAACAACGTCGATCCAAGGTGAGATAAGTACGAGTTGGGCGCATGCCTGCAGTGCTGTTGCGCACAGCGTCGTCGCCGCGGCCAACGCGAGTCCGCCACCGGCCGAGTCGCCCATCAGCGTTATCGGCTCGGCCCGTGAATATTTCGTCGCGATGTCTTCGACGAGCGACGCGCACGTTGGTACGACAGTGTCGGCGGTCGCAGAGGGGGCAAGAGGGTAAATCGGTACTGTTAGATGGAACCCGCTTCTGGCTACGAGGTCGGCGAGCGCAAACCAGTGCAAGTCTCGGATCTCATGAATATAGGCGCCTCCGTGTAGGTACACCGCTCGTCCGGCGGGGGTTACGTTTCGTGGGAGCAGCTCGAAGCACGGCCACCCGGCGCGGGCCGTTGGCTCGACGAGGACGTTGGGAGAAAGGTTTGCCGGTGGGCTCGGATCGGCTGGATCTTTCAACAGGGCCGCGACTCGGCTTCGTACAACGGCCTCATCGGTCCAGAGCTGCTTATAGTGCCCTTGTTGGAGTAGTCGGACGACGGCATTGTGTGATGCAGTTGGCATGCTGGCTTAGCTCCTTGGTTTCGTAGCTGGCGTCGACGCCACAGGGGGTAGCGCGGTGACGCGTGGCAGCTTGTCTGGTCGTGTTGGCGACCCTGCATAAGAGATCGGTCCGCGGAGGCAGCGGAATTCCGTTGTGGTCCGGGCTCGTTGATGCCAGGTCCTCGCCGGGCGAACACGGCCGTTACGCGAGGACGTGAGCGACATTGTCAATGCCCCGCGGTCGGCGTGCTTCGCCTCTTCACTCTGGCATCGCGAGGCTCAAGCGATTCCTCCGTAGTCGCTAATATTCTCGTCCCTTTCATCGCCAATCGGCGAGAGAGCCCGTAGGCGATTGCAAATAGTTTGGACAGCCGGCGCAACGGTTCAAGCAGATAATGCGGGCGGTGTCATGGGCAACGGGCAAGGTGACGTGTACTCGAATTCGGGCGCCGATCGGGCCGAGATTAGGTCGGTCCAGCATCAGCAGGTGTGTCCCATTCGCGGATGTAGTCGTGCTGTGCACGTAGGGCAGTCCGGCGTTCTTCCACAGGAAGGTGGCCCAGTTCGGTAATCAGGAGTCCAAACATTTCCGGGTGGATGTCGCTGTGGGCGGCGTGCGTTTGGACCAGTTGGCAAAGCGCACTGGCTGGGCGGGTGCGCTAGCCACGTCCACAGCGAGCGCGGCCGCTCTCGCGTCATCGCTTAATCCGGGCTTGTCAAGATAACTGTGTAAGTAGTTGTGGCCGTTGATGTTTAGTGAGTTGTCATAGTGGGAGTCGGTCGGGGAATTGGATTGCGAAAGCATTGAGC
>Ga0164242_10003656_pt1 | contig 17467 bp, 15 predicted proteins | sample OricomgcompostMG_FD_108783 | JGI IMG/M metagenome (GOLD analysis project Ga0164242, IMG submission 108783) | Miracle-Growth compost microbial communities from Emeryville, California, USA - Original compost - Miracle growth compost (MG) ...
AATGGGTCTCTTCGGCAGTGACCTCAACCCCTTCGCCCAGGACGACGCGGGTAAACCGCAGGATCGCGTGAGTGTCTCCGGTCGCCTTACCGGTTTCGCTCAGAACCGTCGCGATGGTTTTCTTGTCGTCCTTCACGAATTTCTGATTCACCAAGCAGGTTTCTTCGAAGTACTTGTTGATCTTGCCGGTCGCGATCTTATCGAGCACGTCCGCAGGTTTTTTCTGGCCAGCCAGTTGCGCCAACGCGATTTCTTTTTCTTTCGCAATCACGTCTGCCGGAACTTCTTCCGACTTCAGGTATTGCGGGTTCGCCGCAGCGACGTGCATCGAAAGGTCGCGAAGCATTGCCTGGAACGGCTCAAGGGTCGCGCTTTCTTTTTTCGTCAACGAGACTTCGACCATCACGCCGACTTTGCCGCCTGCGTGGATGTAGGTCTTCACTTCTTTTCCGGCTTCGAGCGGATAACGCGCGAAACGACGGATCATGATGTTCTCGCCCAAAGAAGCAATCGCCTCTTTCACGAATTCTTCGACCGTTTTCGACGAATCGCCGACGTATTTCTGAGTCATCAGCGCTTCCGGGGTTGCCGGGTTTTCTTTCGCGATGTGTTTCGCGATCGCCGAAACGAATTTCTGGAAGTTTTCGGTCTTCGCAACGAAATCGGTTTCGCAGTTCACTTCGACCAAAACCACGGCCTTGCTGTCGGCATCGACCAGCGAGAACACGGTTCCGTCTTTCGCGGTCCGTCCGGCCTTTTTCGCGGCCGATGCGATCCCCTTCTTACGAAGGTATTCGATCGCTTTGTCGAAATCGCCGCCGTTTTCGGTCAGCGCTTTTTTACAATCCATCATTCCGGCGCCCGTTCTTTCACGAAGCTGGGCTACCTGTTGAGCGGTAATCTGCATGAGCTCTCCTTTCCGCTTACTTCAATTATTTGGTTTCTTCTTTGATCTCTTCTTTGGCTTCTTCTTCTTTCGATTCCATGGCTTCGAGATCAGCTGCGTCGACGCCCTTCAGGTCGATGTCGCCTTCGAAACGAGAAACTTTCTTCTCGCCGGAATCTTCGTCTTTGTTCGCCATATTCGCATTCGATCCGGCAGCACGCAGTTTTTCTTGATGAACTTGCGCACCTTCCAAACAGGCGTCGGCAATCATTTTCGCAAAGAGGCTGACGCTGCGGAAAGCATCGTCGTTACCGGGAATCAGATAATCGATTCCGGCAGGATCGCAGTTCGTGTCGACGACGGCGACGGTCGGAATTCCCAAACGGCGAGCTTCTTTGATCGCGTTCGCTTCCTTGGTGGTGTCGATGATGAACATCGCGCCCGGAAGTTTTTTCATGTCTTGAATTCCGCCCAGAGCTTTTTTCAGCTTGGTCAATTCGCGGTCGAAACCCGATTGTTCTTTTTTCGTGTAGTCGTTCCAGCCATCCGAGTTTTTCAGCGATTCGATTTTTTTCAAACGATCGATCGACGCTTTCACGGTTTGGAAGTTGGTGAGCATTCCGCCCAGCCAGCGCTCAGAGACGTAATACATTCCGGCGCGTTCCGCTTCCTTCTGAATCACTTCTTTGGCTTGTTTTTTCGTTCCGACGAAAATGATTTTTTTGCCTTCGGCAGCGACACTCTTCACGAAGTCGCAAGCCTTGCGGGCGCGTTCGACCGTCTGTTGAAGGTCGACGATATAGATTCCGTTCCGTGCGCCGTAGACGTACGGTTTCATTTTAGGGTTCCAGTGATTGGTTTGGTGACCGAAATGGACGCCCGCTTCGAGCATCTCTTTCATGGTGATGTTTGGCATTGTTTTTCCTTATTAAAGGCGAGACTCAAAATTTCAGAATTTGGATTCGGAAGGATTTTTGAATTCCCGCGGTTGTTTCCTCCACTTCCTCAAATCGCTTACCTCGGCAAGCGACACCACGTTTTTGGCATTGCATCGCAATGCCCGGGAAGTGTGTGTTTTGTTTCATTTTTTAATAGCGAAATTCGCGTTCTTCCGCAATGGTTATTTTATGAATCCCGCCTGGGCCAAAGATCACGAAATTAAAGGGGAAAAGGGCGCCGCAATCGGGGGTCCGCCGAAGCCGGGTCGCGGCTCAATGAAATGTTTCAACCCATCCGATTGAATGATCAATGAAGACCGTTGATTTTCCCCGTTTTTTACACAACATTTGAATACTTTTTAATGGACGACCATTAGCTTTACTGGTTACAATACACGACCAAAGGAGTTTTAATGCGTTCATCCTCCGTCGCTGCCACTTGCAAAACCATCCTGATCTTGATCACATTCAGTGCTCTTTATCCATCGGCATCTTATGCCCAAAATCCGTCCGGATCGAACTCTACAAAACATCCTGCCCTCAGCGCCGAAAGAGTTCAGAATTTGATCCGTGACTATACCGAAAACACTCTCTCTGACGACCAAAAGCTTGCCCTCATCGGCAAGTTGATGGATCAACGCTACGAAGAAGTCCGTGCGCTTGCCAAAAAAGAAATCATTTCTTTGGTTCAAGCTCCTCGCCCGTCGGTGGAAGTTCTTTATGCGTGGCTCATCACCCTGCAGCAGGCCGGAGTTTACAACGATTATCGCCTGATGGATTGGGCCCAAAAAAAGATCCAGACGGGCAAAACCAAGATCTCGCCGCAATCTAAATACGGTCAACAAGTTTTAGAAATGATCGAAGAGACCAAAAATACCTTTTTGAAAATGGATCCCAAAGAAACGCTTCCGTTGCTCCATCCGAGCACTCTTCTTCTTGAGGATCGGTCGTCAACACTGGAACAAACGACCGCGTTGATTTCGAAGTTAAAGGACGAAAAAAAATATTCCATCCTCAATGCAGCCCTCGATAATATTCTCACGAAAGATATTTTGAACGAGCGCGCCTCCAGAAAATGGACCCGGATCATCCGACGGAATCGCGAAGTCGACGAGGCTTCCAACATCCTCGTTCGGATGAACAGTCGGGTTCCTCTGATCGTCGGAGAACCCGGCGTCGGCAAATCCTCGGTGGTTCGCGGGATCACCGAAGAAATCCTGGACGGAAAACTTCCTCCGGGCATTCATGCCGAAGAGCTTTCGCGCGCGATCGTCATCCAAACTTCTCCGAGCAAAATCGCCGCGCTTGCCGATCAGTATTCGGTCGCGAAGCAAATGGCCGCCATCCGATTGTTTTTTCTCGACGTCGCCAATTTTCAGAAAAACGAAAAAACCAACGTCATCGTCGTGATGGAAGAGGCCAATCGCCTGTCCGAGGCTCAAATCGACGCCTTAAAACCGATCCTTTCCCAAACCCAGAATCCCATCAATCTGATTCTCGTTTCGGATTCGCAGCAAGCCTCTCTGAAACTGCTCGGAAATCCCGAACTGACCGGCCAAATCGAAAAAGTTTCGGTTTCCGAATTCGACTCCCAAACGACGTTCGACCTGATCAAACAATCCCATCTGGCCAAAATCGAATCCCATTACAACGTCACCATTTCGGATGACGTCCTGAAAGATGCGATCGAAATCGCCGGAGAACTCCGCCCCGACCTTCACCGCCCGGTGGGCCCCCTGAAGCTGCTTCAGGACTTGGCCATCGGAGTGAACCGAAAGGCTCAGGGAGTTCATACCGCCATCACTCAAAAAGATCTTTTTACATTGGCCTCCCAGCGCGCTCAAATGCCCGTCGTCCCGCAGGATCGTCAGGCATTCTTGAGCCACATGGATCAAGTCAAAAAGGACATTAAATCGGTCGTCAAAGGACAAGACGCCAGCGTCGATACGATCGTCAATCTCTTTTCCGAAACCATGACTTCCAAAGGCAAAAAAAGCCGGGCTGCTTTTATCGTCGGAACCACCGGAACGGGGAAAACTCTGATTGCCACGACTTTGGCCAAAAAATTCTTCGGGTCTACCGACCGAGTCCTGCGGATCGACATGAATCAGCTGAAAGCGGACGACAGCGGAAACTATTTATTCGGCCCGAAAGCAGGTTACATCGGATCGGACAAAAGCAAGGGACTTTTGACCGAATTCGTCGATCGAATCGGCAGCGGTCCCTCCATCATCATTCTCGATGAAATCGAAAAGGCACACCCAAGCCAAATCGAACGACTGATGGAGCCGATCGACACCAACAGCTTCATTCCCGGAGACGGACGCCCCCGTCACATGGGCCGCGTTCTTTGGATTGCGACCTCTAATCAAGGCGCCACGAATTTCTTTCCGTCCGATTTCTTAAAAACAGCCACCCCCGAACAGGTGGCCGAAAAGATGGCCACCGTCACTTCGGACGACGTTAAAAACGCGTTTCTGCAACCCGAAAGCATGAGCCAAAACGTGGTCAAACCCGAAGTCTTGGCCCGGTTCGATGCGTTCATCCTGCAAGCACCCGTCTTAAAGCCGACGGCGATTCAGATCGCTTCATTGAAAGCAAACGAGCAGATCGAACATTATCGCGAGCAAGGTTTGGGCAAAATTTCCGTCGATGCGGATTTTTCGAAAGTGTTCGCCGAAGAGGTTTACGATCCTACCAACGGCGTTCGCGAACTCGAACGTCGCATTCGCTCCGAAATCGATCGGATTTACAACGAGCATCTTCGGACTTTCGGTGCAAGCGAATCGCTGACGATCGCCACGAACCCGCCCGCGCCCGGCGCTGAAAACGTGACCTTCGCGGTGACGAACGAACGCGGACAAGCCTTGACCGTCAACGGGCCTAAGTTTGCGTTTCAAAACCCGATGCTGAATCCGGTCTTGCGGGATCGCTTGAAAAGCCTCGAAACCGACCTGAACCACGACGTGTTCGGACAATCCGCGTATGCGCATAAGCTTGCGGCCAGCGTCCGCGATAACGTCATCGATCAGGATTCGAAAAAACCCGTCTCGGTTTACGTCAGCGGCGGAACCGGCACCGGTAAAACCGAAATGGTCCGTTCGCTCTCGAATCACCTCTTCGGCTCGGAAGAATATCTATTGAAGCTCGAAATGGGCACGGTCAGCAGCGTGAAAGACCTGAGTAACATCTTTCAACCCGCCGCCGGTTACATCGGTTCGGACCGTCCCGGCGAATTCGAACGCTTCCTTCAGTCGCACACTCAAGGCGTCATCGTCTTCGACGAAATGGGCAACGCCGGAGGTAACGACAAAAACGCGAAAGAAGAGATCGGAAAATACCTTTACTCGATTCTGGACGACGGCGTTTGGGTCAGCCCGGTGACGAAACGGACGTATTCGCTGAAAAATTACGTGTTCGTCTTTACCGGAAACGAAGCCGAAAAGCTCTTCGAGGGCTATAGCGCGGACGACATGCTTCGCTCGATCTGGAAAAAGAATAGCTCCGAAGACCAAGCCCGCGAGCTGCTTCGAAAAAGCGGCTTAAGCCCGGCATTCGTCGGCCGGATCGGCGCCGTCATCATCACCGAACCGCCGACGACCGAAACCAAGGTTCTGATCGCGAAGAAGATGGTCAGCCAATGGAAGAACCGCATCGAAGCGAAACAACCGGTGAAAATCGAGATGGACGAACCGTTCATCGACCAGATTACCCGTCTGACGTATTCTCCGAGCGAGGGCGCGCGATCCATTCTGAACTTCGTCAAAACCACCTTAGGCGCCGCCGTATCGAGCGGAATTTTCGATATCGACTTTACTCAAGCCACGTCCGAAAACCCGGCCTTGGTGAAAGTCTCGCTCGAAATAAAATCGCCCGCGCATCCGTTCTACACGGTCAAACCCGACGAGAAGCTTGCCAAGGTTCATGTTCAGATCGTCCAAGGCGGAAAAACCGTCTATCAGGGCGAGTCCGATTTCACTTCTTCGGCTCGCTTCATGAAACAGATCAAATATACCGACGCAGTTGCCACCGCCTTTCACGAGGCCGGGCATGCGGTGTTGAACGATCCGAGAATGACGGGACGCAAGCTCGATCATTTGACGATTGTTCCTGCCGATCATTACCTCGGTTATGCTCGCTATGACGACATTCCGGGCTTCACGACGAATTACACCCGCGAAGCGCTCCTGTCGCGACTCGCGGTGCTGGTCGCGGGCTCCGAATCCGAGCTTTTGATCGGACGCGCGCAGAACTCGGGTCAATCGGGCGATCTCGAACAAGAGCGCAGCCTTCTGACTCGCGCCGCAACCGAATGGGGTCTGGTGCCTGAACTTCATGGCGTGAAACTGAACGACAAGGGCGTCGCCCAGTTCACTCAGCGCCAAGAGGAAGTTTTCGAGAACTTCGCCAACGAGATGTTGGGTGAAGCTCGTAAAATCGCGCATCAGAAACTCGAAGAAAACTGGTATCTGATTGCCCTGGTTTCTCGCGAACTCATCGTTCACGGCGAAATCACCGGCACCCGTTACGAAGCCCTGGTCCAAAAAGCGATGACCGCCGATCATGAATTCAAGCAAAAATTCATGGCCGCGATCGGCCCGGAACAAGTGAAGGCTCGATTGAATCTTCGGGAAGATCAATTCTGCAACCAACTCCTGCACGGCGAGTAATCGCGACCGCTCGGGGAATATTGCTTCGATCGTTCGCTTTGCGTCGGGGTCAACTCATCCGTCGCATTCACTGTTGCACTGATCCAACTGCGAATTGCGCGCCGATCTTGAGTTGAATCTGAAAGCTCCTCTGAAATAACATTCAAGAATGATGTACCGCAATTGCGGCTTGGTTGAATTTGGCCGTATTGCCAATTGAAGGAGGAGGTAATCATGAAAAAGACCGCATTTGTTATTGCGTCAGTCATCGCCGCCGTCGCCGTCATCAGCGGATCGGCATTCGCAGCTTCGGATTCGAGGAGGCCGGCTTACGCCAGCTCGTCCGCCCCTAATCACGACGGATTCGTACTTAGCGCGGATGCCAGCGTCGGTAGCTTGCTCGAAAAATTCCACTTCGGTGCCGGCATTCACGCCGAAGCACCGATTTACATGGACGGCCACCGGTTTCTTTTCGGCGCGAAAACCGGATTTTATTTCGGTCCGAGCGACCCGACATCGTGGGTGATCCCGTTTCTCGCGACAGGAACCTATGAATTGAAATCGAGCGGTAATTTCAAGCCGTATTTCGGCGCCGGAATCGGTGTTTCGATCGCCCATGCCGAAGGCACCAGCACCAATTTCGCGTTTCAGGTCGACCCGGGGATCGGCTTCGGAGAAGGCGGAAAGTATTACATCGAGCTTCCGCTCGGTACGATGGCGAAAAACTTTTTCATTCTGCCGTCGATCGGCGTTCACTTCTGATCCGAACGAACGATTCGCTCTCAATTAAAAGGCCGTCGGGATGTTTTCCCGACGGCCTTTGATTTTCAATTTGATGCTTCGTCTTACTCGGTTTCATGCTTCAAGATTTGCTCTTGAAGCTGTTCCAGGCCCGAGTCCGAAGGCTTTGCATACCACATCGAAAAGAAATTCTCTAAATCGGCCGTCTTCACGTCATTCAACGAATAAAACTCATGCTGATTGGTCCAAAAGCTGAATCGATTTTTTCCGGCCGAGTCGTGCGTGAACGCGAAGGAATACGTCTGGCGATCCTTCACGTCGCCCGATTTTTGAATGGCGTCCAGAAAACCCGAGTAGATCTTGGCCTTCGGTTCGACGCCGTTTTCTTCGAACACTTCGCGATAACCGTCGACGATCTTATCGATCGAAATATCCCGCAAAAACGTCATCGTAACCACGACCGGAAGACCATCCATCAGTGATTTACGAAATTGATCGAGCGAACCGAAATCAACTTTTGAATTTGTAAAAACCTGGTTCACATAGACGCTGAACCAAAACAAAGCGACCTTCTTCTGACGAAGGCCGCTTGTCACGCGCTTCAACTCCAGCGGCTTTCCGCCAAGATCGAGTTTCACTCCCTCTAAAAGCTTCACGTCTTTGATGTCATGTTTGGACGCGGCCCCAAGCTCAATGCCGGTGACGGCATCAGAGTGCGCCACCTTGGGTGGCACTTTTTTCGAAAGAAGAGCGTGATTAGCGGCAAACGTGCTCGGTGCACTGATGAGCAATGCTCCGAAAAATCCTGCAAAAATAAGGGTGCGTGACTTCATTCATGGACTCCTTCGGCCCGGATCAAAACGGGCGCCGGTTGATCTTCTCCACACTCTTCGAAGGTGTCAATGAACGGGGCATCGGTAATTAAAACGGCACCGGGACGGGCTTGAAACCAAGCACGTCCCGGCATGAGAGTGAAGATCCGAGTGCTTCCCCTACCAGAAGCAAACGGACATCCTCAACCTCAGATTAGCGCGATTTTTCATTTCGTAAACAAAAAAATAACAATTGTTAATTGGCTGCAACGCACCTGCTCTGCTAAGGTCTAGCCATGTCGGATGTCGATCCCTTCGCGAAATTCAGAGAACTACTCGAAAAAGAGCATCAGTTTCCGCTCGAATACACCCATAAGATCATCGGAAAGAACTCGCCGATCTTTCTTCAGTCGGTCGCCGAGTTTGAAAGCAAACACATCGGCCTGCGGCGGGTCGGAGAACGAATCAGCGCCTCCGGAAATCACCTCGCGCTGACGTACGAATATCTAGCGGCGACTCCCGACGACGTGATCGAACTGCAAAAAGAAACTCAGAAAATCAACGACCTCATTTACGTCATTTAAGAAAAAACCCCCGCCCTTGCGAGCGGGGGGACGGAGTACTGGCCTGTTCAAAAGAAGCCAAGGGGGATGAGAGAGGGGCCTCTTTCGGCTTCCTTTAGGATTGCAAAATCGAAAGAATACTAAAAATATATAAATTGAATCAATTTAATCGAGATAGGCTATGATTCGAATTTGATGTAAAATCGCGAACCTACTGTATGGGATGAAGGATCTCGTTACAATCTTTCGCAGGATCAATCACCAGCACGGTCGTTTCTTTTCCGTTGGAAGAAATATTTACTTTTCCGTTTCCACCGGTCGGCGTGGCTCGCCCCCAAGGGACTGGCGCTACGATCACCTGATCGCTCGAAACGTCCGAAAGAAGCCTCAGATCGACGATGTGGCCATCCAATTCCGACAGATCGGTGTATTTTTGCACGATATAATGTGTGGGATCGGTCTCAATTTCTTTTCGTAGTGTCGCGATTTCTTCGGGCTTCATCTTAGGGCCGATCCAGACTTGGTTTCCACCCCTTCCGTTCACGCCCTTAAAAACGTAAAGCTCGGGGTGACTCATGACTTTCTCCAAAAGCCGACGATTCAGCCGTGCCCGACCCGCTACCGGATAAATCGCAAGCGACCGGGTCTCGATATTTTTTAAAATCGGTTCTTCATGAAGATAAAACCGGATCAACTTTTCAATGTACATATAGAACTGCTTGTCGTTGATCGATTCGGTGCCGGGACCGTTCACGCAGCCCACCTTGCCGTCGAGGTATAATTTCCAAAATCCGTCGATGCCGAGGCGTTTCCGGGCCAAATAATAATCCGACCAATCATTGCGTCCGTCGAAGGAGTCGACGAATCGATCTCGGACCATCGGATGTTTCGGATCGACGTCGACCGATTCGGCGTCCACGATCACGAGCCCGATTTTGCGGCCATCGACGTAAAGTCCGTCATCGCGGACTTGAAACCGTTTACGTGGTTTACTTTCGTCGTAAGTATCGAGCTTCAATGTTCGCACACCGTATTTACCGAAGGTCTCAGAAACGCGGCTGTCTTCTTTGTCGGCCGCCATGCCGTCATTATAGACGACCAACAACGGCTCACCGCCGAAGCGTGCGGCCTGGCGCTTGTAGCGATCGATCAGGTTTTTGTAGAATTGCTCGGGATCATGGCCTTGGGGTGCCACAACGGATTCGTATTCGGGGATTCTACCCAGAAGAATATTTCTCGCGGCAATCAGATCGCCCATACCGCCGACAAAGCCGGTGTTGTCTTCGACCACGCGGAATCGCCCGGACGAATCGCGAATGAGGTCGGGCCCGTACCAAAACTCGATTTTTTGCCGAGTCAGAAAATCGCTCACCGCACCTTCGAGATTGCGGCCGAAAATCGATTCCAGAACGCTTTCGGGGATGAGGTTGGCCTTTAAAAAGCTCTTTTTACCCGAATAGTAATCGGTCAAAAACGCATGCAGGGCGCGCCCACGCTGGGCCACTCCGCGCGCGAGCTCTTGATATTCGGATTCGGTCAAAACACGGGGGATCGGAAGCAGCTCGTTGTCGCCTTGAAAGTCGGTCATCGAGCCACTCAGAAATTTCTTTTTCCGGGTTTTCGAGAGTGAAGAGTAGATCTTCCAGATTTCTTTGTACTGAGGGCGCGGCGATCCGTCGGCGTTGAAAATCTCGTTGTATCCGCCGTGTTGCTGTGCAAACGCTCCGCCGGGCAGGCTTGCACCAACCAGAAGAATGAGGCCGCTCAGAATGAAAAAACGCCGAATGGATCGCATGCGAGCGCCAAGATTAGCAGAAAGTGCTTATTTTGTAAATAATGGTTATTTAATGCGAAATCGTCAACGAAAGTCATTGAACGCGCACTTCAAATGAGTTTTGAAAGACGTCCGAGCGTAATTCCAAGTTTCTTAGCAATATCTTTTTTTGATAAACCGTCTTGCAGCAACTTTTCGGCCTTTTCGGACAAAACGCTCTCTAACGATGGTCTAATATCCATCTCGTAAATCGCCATGGCTTCTTGGACGATCCGATCAATTAAAAAATAGTCATACTTCTCGGATTGGGCGGCAAATATCCTTTTTGCGATCAGCTGTCTTTGAGTATCATTTGTGGCAGCTTGAAAATTTCGATCATTCGCTAACTCAAGACTGAATTGCTCAATTTCCTTATCTTTCGGAATAGTGACATCATCAAAATCGCCATCCTCATCATTGTCTTCATCTTCGATATGAAGGAACGAATTCAATTCTGTTTCAAGTTCGATCTGAAAAACCGCGCTGGGCTGATTTCCAAAAAACGAGAGCCTCAATAGCCCAGGAAGCCCAACACGAGCTAACCCCTGCTTTAATTTTTTGACCTTAGCTATCTCTTCGGATGCTTCAAAATGGAGGATAGCCGAATCAATATCTTCTCGACTGATATTTATAAGCTCAAGTATCAATACGGACGCATTGAGTTTGGATGCCAGACTGAAGAACTGAAACAAATCATCCAACTTTTCAGCCTCACAATTCACTTGAGGAATTTGAAAATCTTGAGACACAAACCCTCGCACCAAATCAAAGTCACCAACTTTTGACAACTCTTCAATTTTTTTAAGATATGGTTCTAGAGAAATAATTTTAGCTGACATAAAACGTATTGATTCCAGTACTATTGATATTGAACTACGAATGGCGCCTGATTACTCAGATCAATAGGAGCGTTGATCTTTTGAAGCAACAAAGATCCCGCATACGTCAAGAAAGCGCCTCCTCCATTTGTACAAGCTCCATTTGCATCACTCGTACTTAGAAATGCGACCGACTGACTTATTGGATAGATTTTTGAAATCAAATAATAAGACGAATTGTTCGTAAAAATGGTTTTGCCAACCTCTCCTTGAAAACTTCTAGGCACTCCAATTAAGGCATTACCCATGCAATTCGCCTGCGAGAAGTATGCGCTCGGTAAATTCGTGGTAGTCGCTACCGGCGGCTGGCCTGTACGTTGATCTAAAGTCAGATACCGATCAATTGAGGGTAAATAAACGAAAATGGAATCGGTATTGACAGTTATGACATATCCAAGCTGCGCGCCTGATGATGACTTTAGAACAAACGGCATGTGAACGGCATTAGTATTCCCTTCATCACTGCCCCCACAATCCACCAACCCAAATAAAACCAAGACTATGCCGAATATTGTCCTAATTTTCATAACGCACGAAGTATCACACTCATTCCTAATAGGGAACACTTTTGTTCCTTATTAGGAAAGAAAGGAAATTTTACAACGTTAGGCTTTTAAATATTGAATAAGAAAAAGCCAATTAAACGAAAGCGATATCGAAATCCCAAGTTCTTAGCCGCACTCGGCGAGCATTGCCGAAAGATCCGCGTTGCAAAAGGCTATTCAATCGATCGCCTTTCAAAAGAAGCCGATTCACTTAGTCCTGCGTCCATTCATCGCTTAGAACAAGGGCAGGCTGACGTTCAAATCACGGTCCTATATCGGATTGCAGAGACACTAAACATGGACTTGAAATCTCTTTTAGATTTTGAATTTAAACGATCGAGTGACGAATAACTCACAAATGCTTCTCAAATAATTTTCATGTAATAAACACAAGATAAGAAAGGATCTTAAAAGGTGGCTATTATAGCAGTTACTGGAAGCAAAGGTGGCTCTGGAAAAACGATCTATTCCATACTACTTTCAACAGCACTTAGTCAGTTATTTAAAAAAAGAGTACTGTTAATTGATACAGATCCAATCTCACCGATTTCTTCGATGTTAAACGTTGAATCAGAAACCTCATTCCGAACTCTAGATCTTTACACTCGCAACTTGATGGCAGGAGATAACTTTGCACTTAGATGGCTCCTGAATGATCAAATTGCATTCATTCCAAATATTCAACGCGAAACATATCATTATGGAGAGCTCCACCGTCCAGCAGAAAATCTTTGTCGTGATATTAAAAAAATTCATCAAAAACTCAGAGAAAACATTCTCTGTATCATGGACGAATTTAAATTGAATTATGCAGTGCTAGATGTAAACGGTAAAAGCTCTAAACTCGCTCATCTGCAACTTATGGCCTCAGACTATGCAGTTTTACCAAGCAACAAATCTCGTTTAGATATAATAACCTTAGAAAAGCATCTACAAGAAATCTCCACTATAAAGCAAGTAAAAGGAAGCAACTTGATCGACTCTTCTCCATTTTATTGGGGGGAAAAACTATCCTCTAAAACGCAGATTCCGAAATCTATTTTTCGAACTTCAATCAAGTTTTCTCCGCTTATGCACGAAGGGAGCTTCTCTGAAGCTTTAAATGCCTTTAGTGAAGATCGATTAAGAAATGACATGAACGATTTAGTCAAAGAAATCATTGATTGGGCAAAACCAAAAGTTTTTATAGATCAACCAAAATTGAATTCGATCATTAATGAAATTAAGGCATCATTCGCAGCCGAAAACTTTAATGAACTAACTGTCCTTCTCGGAAAAAATACGGAACTTTTAGCCAAAGCATCACTTTCTCAAGCTGGTATTCGTTTCGATCGAAAAATGACCTTAGGAAAGTTAATTATGTTATTACGAGAAAAAAATGCAGTAAGCGAAACCGTTCTTCGATGTTATGAGCATATTTTATCTTTGCGAAATACCTCAACTCATCATAACGGAATTCGAATTAAAAAATTGGACTTCGAAATCGCCATTCTAATGTTCCAAAGAATTTCTGAACCATTAAGATCTAGTCTTTCATATTAAATATCGAATTTTTAAAAATCACATCAAAGACTTTCCGTCCTACTCCGTTTTAGATTTTTCCTCTTTCCCATTTGATATTTGCTGCAACTCAAGTGCCCTATGAAAAGCAGAGCCAACGATAGAGTGACTTAGAAGCTTAAACTTTGATTCTTCTCGCAATTTATAAACATCCTCTTCTTTCATATTGCTCAAATCATGAGAAGATGACTCGCTTACATCCCTTGCAAGTACTGACAGTGAAATAATTTCTCGACGTTGAGTCTGAATTAAAAAAATCTTTTCAAAAAGTTTAACGATAAATGTAATCAATGCGCCAATAACAGTTATACACACCGTTGCATATGGTGCTCGCATGATAAAGAAATCCCACGCAGTAATATTAGTATCCTTGGATGCACTTACAAGCTCCTTAACAAGATCATCTATTTTAAAAACAGCATATCCTGCAATTCCAAGAACTCCAAAAACGCAAATCGCAGACAATACGTAGTAGAACCATAACTGTCTACTACTCTCTCCAACATAGTTTTGCATATCTTCTGCGTATAGATCTTTTTGTCGTCGAAGATCTCTTAAATTAGTCTCAAGAGATGAGATATCTGCATTAAGTTGCGTGGATTCCTGTTTCAATTTTTGAACGTTATTCTCAGAAACAACCTCCTTCTGCCTAACGTCCTCAAGGCTAGCCTTTTGTGAGTCAAACTTTTTCGAAGCTTCAGCTAAATCTTCTTTTGTTTTTTTCAAAAGCGCCTGTTCTTCTTTTACATCGTTCTCTAAATTTTTAAGTTCTTCGCCTTTGGAAGATTTATAATTTTCGAACGTTTCTTTATCCTGTTTTAGCTTTTGAGTTTGAGTCTTAACTGCCTCTTTTGGCTTTTAATTTCCTCGCTAACGGTGTCATATTCGCTCCAGAAATCTGTATATACTTCGGATATCTTTGAAAGATTTTCTAAGGAGTGGTAGTAGATCTTGAGTGCCTTGATGGGTTCCGATTGAATAATATTTATATTTTTAACTGAAAGATTATTAGTAAAACATTTAAAATTATAAATCGTTCTATCTGTTTCTGACTCTTTATACGAATCAGCAATCTTTGTTTTTCCAAGAATATCCGTTAATACAATTTGAAGATCAGACTTTTTGGCATTGTCGCCTGTGTAGACCGACACATGGTCAATGAAAATAACGTTTGAAAACTCTATCTTATAATTCTCCTTCTTTTTAATCTGGATGATTTCTGTAGTTTCTTTTCCAATAAGACTCGGGATTTTTCCACGTCTACTAACAAGAAAGGTACTAGGTAAAATTTCTGGTGAAGGGACATCGTAATCTAAAATATCACTTTCTTCCTGACTCACAGCAAAGCCTCTCTTTCGGGAATAACCATTGTAATTTTCTAAAATGGCATTCAGCCAAACTATTCGGATAAAAATTCTAAAATGATTATCTAAAATTTAAGTTCAATTTTTTGACGGTTATATTTCTTGAAAATCGTCGGATATGAACCAGAATCGAGCGAACGTAAAGAACGTCTAAAACAATTAGACAATTAAACAAACATTATAAAATAAAAAAAGCCCAGTACTATCGGAGGCCCTTCTCGTTCTAAAATGGAAAATGATGAGTAAAAAGACTCAAACGAGGATTTCTTTTGGTTCTTCTCGATCGATAGTGGGAAGCGGTGAATAAAAGACCTCCATCGACGATTTCTTTTAGAATGTAAGTGCAAGCAAACATTCATTAAAAGGAGTTTTCAATGGAGGCTGGTTTGTATCTTATCCGTAATCTACTACTTCCGGAATCAAAAATGGTGGGTCATGAAAGGCTCGAACTTTCGACCCCATCATTAAGAGTGACGTGCTCTACCAACTGAGCTAATGACCCACGAGAAAAAACAAATTTGGTGCGCGATGAGAGGCTCGAACTCCCGACCTTGACGGTGTAAACATCCTGCTCTACCAACTGAGCTAATCGCGCCCGTAAAACTCGATTTATTGGTGCGAGCAACAGGATTCGAACCTGTGACCCCTACCGTGTGAAGGTAGTGCTCTACCCCCATTCCGTTCGTCTTTAAAGCCGTAACCCGCCTAAGCATCGGGTTGACTTCGATTTACCGTGGGCCTCTCGGCTTATCAAGATGTTTTTTTCAAAATATCAAACCCCACAAAATCGCGAAGCTGTTCGACGTCCGGTTGTGCATACACGCGCTGGAGTGTTGGGACTGAAAGACCAGCCACGGCCGCAACGCCCGCGATCGCGAGTCGGTTTTCATGAACCGCGCGGGTAAGTGCTGTCCCCCTCCAGTCATGCCATCGAGCACGGCCGGCAATGCCCGCGCGGGCCCGCGCAAGCCTCCATGCCGTTTTGTTGTTCTTCAGGTGGCCTTCTCCGAAACGGCCCGGAAAAAGGAATTTTGAGCGGCTGGGATTGAATCGGCGAAAAACGATTTCTTTCACTCGCGGCGTCCACGGGATTGTTCTACCTAGGCCGGTTCGCGATCCTGTTTTGACGTGTTCCGGACGCAAGACGAAGCATTCCCGATCGAAGTCGATCATTGTCTCGTCGAGGCAAAGGATTTCCATTTTTCGCATATAGCAATCGGTCGCGATGATATGCTGATCACGCAGATCGGGATTCATGAACGAAAAAAGCAGTTCAGTTTCGGCCTCGGTGTAGATCCTGCCAACCTTGCCCCTTTTCTCATCGAGCATCGGGAAAATGATTCGATGACTGGCGAGACGCAAGTTATAAGCATAGCCGTAAATTTTGTTCAGATATTTCGAGTAATCGTTGAACGTCGTCCTGTTTTTTCGATTTTTGAAATCGTGAAGCCACTCCTCGAAAAAGAGGATGCCGAAGTCATCGACTTTGAAGTGGCCGATCTCGCGCGAAATTTCGCAAAGATAGATCCGATATTGCTCCTGGGTGGTCTTTCTTTTTTTCGGCGACTCATATTTGAGAAGCAATCGAACGATGTCCGATATTTTCGATTGACCGAGTTCCTTGACCAACTCGATCGAACTGTAGGTTTGCATGTCATTCTCACTTTCTCGCCGATCCCCAAAACCCCAGGCACGACTCAAGCAAAAATGAAATTTATCCGAATTATTTTATAGAAAATATGGAATAAATAAAGAATCTTTTGAAAAATTCGTCATTTTTCTAGCGGAAAATCCACCAATTCCTGCAATGGGAGACCTCGCGCGAACGGGGGAGAAAAAGTGTTCGCGCAAGGTCTCAATTCGCCATCGTGGCAAAACTATCCTTGATGATCGCGGTCGCGTGGCTGCGGATCAGAGACGTACGCCTCTACCTGTTGATTCACGAGCCATTTCTGTCGGCCTTCGCGATCGGTGATCTCTTTCAAAAATACCTTTTGACCATTGATTCGACCGTGGAGAAATCCGTTCTGGCTTTGGTAGATTTCTCCGATCAAAAAGCTGATGTTCTTTTTTCCGTTTTCCATGTTCATTCACTCCATTGGGGATGTTGGTTTTGCGCGGCCTGACTTGGTTGAGCAGGTTGGGCCGATTGCGCGGGACGCGGCGCTTGCGCCTGGCGGCCGCCGAATCCACTTTGCGATGCTCTCGGCGCTTGCGGCGTCGCAGGGCCCTCTGGAGTCGTACGATCACCGTCCTCGATATCCTGGGTGGGAATCGAAAGAAGTTCGATGAAAGCGTATTTCATCGCCGCACTCATGGCCTTGTTGCTCGCCTTGTCGCTCGTGTCGATCCCCTCGCCGGTCGTGATCACTTCGACGAACGATCCATCGTCGGCGTAAAATTTGTGATTAACGGTGAGTAAGACTCGAAACGAAACAGATCCGTTCTTTGATGTGAACTGCTCCGAGACCCGATCAATGACTTGCGGTACGCAAAAAACACCATGCTTTACCAGCATTGGCTGAATTTCGTTGTACATGTCTTCGATCCCTCGAAAACTATAATTCTGATGCTGGTTACGGCGATCTTTACCGATTGCACCAACATCGCTCATCACTTTCGGGATCAACGTATAGATTTTCTGACTCATACTGCCTCGCTTTCAATTGCCCATTTGGGCAGGGTTAAATTTACGATTTCTGGTTTGAATTTGGGCGG
>Ga0164242_10003657_pt1 | contig 17465 bp, 17 predicted proteins | sample OricomgcompostMG_FD_108783 | JGI IMG/M metagenome (GOLD analysis project Ga0164242, IMG submission 108783) | Miracle-Growth compost microbial communities from Emeryville, California, USA - Original compost - Miracle growth compost (MG) ...
ACCGGTGGCGCCTTCGCGGGGCAAACGTGTCGAACCTTCGGCGTCTTCCCTTCATCTCCCTCACGTCCCGGGCGTCTCGTGGCGGCCACAGCCTGCCACGGGCCGCCACGAGACGCCCGGGACCGCCACTCGGACGGCCGCCCTACAACCCCGGCACCAACGCGTCGACGACGGTGCCCTCTTCGAGACCGGCGATCACCACCGCGGTCCGCACCATGTCCTCGACCAGCCCGTCCTCGGAGAGGGCGAGGATCCGGTCGCGCGGCCCGATCGCCGCGAGCGCGCTGCGCACGGTTTCGTCGGGCAGGACGATCGGCACCGCCACGGTCGCCGCGCCGATCTCCGACTCCTGGTCGCAGATCGCGTACCCGCAGTCGCGGATCCGGTCCATCTCGTTCTCGAACTCGACCACGTCGACGATCGAGTTCTCGGTCAGCCGCGCCATCCCGCCGCCGGCCGCGATCAGTCGCTCGCGGTCGGCCGGGGAGACGTGCGCCAGGATCGCCTTCGCCGACCCCGCCACGTTGGGCGCCATCGGCTGCCCGAGCGGCACCGTCACCGTCATCCGGTTGGGGTCGATGGTCGGCAGCGAGCGCACGCAGATGATCGCGTCGTCGACGACCGAGGCGATGAAGAAGCACTCCCGCCAGCGATCCCGCAGCGCCGTCATCCCCGCTTCGATCGAGGCGCCGCGGCCGATCTGGGTGACCATCCCGGCCAGCTGCACCAGCCCGCGCCCGACGCTGTAGCGCCGGGTCAGCGGGTCGCGATGGACCAGCTCGTCTTCGGTGAGCGCCGCCAGCAGCCGGTGGCAGGTAGCCGCGGGCAAGGAGGTGGCATTGGCGATCTCGACCAGACCCCCGCCGTCCGGCCGTCGCGCCACCTCCTCGAGGATCGAGACGGTGCGGCTGATTATCTGCATCGGCGGCGCTTAGCGTCTATCCGGAAATCCTCGTGTGCGACTGACGAGCGCCGCACCGAGCGGGGGTAGGACGCAGGGAGGTCTAATGGCAGCGCCATTTGGCCGACCGAGGACGCCGCCCCGCGAAGTGTGTGCGGTGCCGTCAGGCGTGCGCGAGGATTTTCGGATAGACGCTCTGGCAAGGGGCGCTGGCTAGCTTTCGTCGTCGGACTCCTCGGCGATCTTAGCCTCCAGTTCCTTCATCACGTCGGGGTCCCTCAACGTGGTGACGTCACCCAGTGCCCGCCCCTCGGCGATATCCCGCAGCAGACGGCGCATGATCTTGCCCGAGCGCGTCTTCGGCAGGTCGTCCGCCCAGACGATTCTTTTCGGTCGGGCGAATTTGCCGATTCGCCTGGCGACGGCCTCGCGGACCCCCGCCTCGACCTCTTTCGACGGCTCCGTCCCCCCGCGGAGCGTCACGAAGGCGCAGATCGCCTGCCCGGTGTCCTCGTCGGATTGGCCGATCACCGCCGCCTCGGCGACGCTCTCGTGGGCGACGATCGCGCTCTCCACCTCCGCGGTCGAGAGCCGGTGCCCCGACACGTTGACGACGTCGTCGATCCGCCCGATCACCCAGAAGTACCCGTCGGAGTCGCGACGCGCCGCGTCGCCGACCAGGTAGCGCTGCCGCCCGAACCTCGAGAAGTAGGTCTCGACGAAACGCTCGTCCTCCTTGTAGAGCGTGCGCAGCATCGAGGGCCAGGGACGTTCGAGCATCAGCAGCCCCTGCCCTTCCGAGACCGGCTCGCCGGAGCGCTCGTCGACCACCTCGGCCGCCACCCCCGGGAACGGCGTCGTCGCCGACCCCGGCTTGGTGGCCGTAATGCCGGGCAGCGGCGTGATCATGATCGCGCCGGTCTCGGTCTGCCACCAGGTGTCGACGATCGGACAGCGCCCCCCGCCGATCACCTTGTGGTACCAGAGCCAGGCCTTCGGATTGATCGGCTCGCCCACGCTCCCGAGCAGCCGCAGGGACGAGAGGTCGTATTTCTCGGGGATGTCGGCCCCCCACTTGATGAAGGTGCGGATCGCGGTCGGCGCCGCGTAGAGGATCGTCGCCTTGTAGCGCTCGACGTTCTCCCACCAGACGCCCTGGTGCGGGTAGTCCGGCGCCCCCTCCCACATCACACTGGTGGCGCCGTTCGCCAGCGGCCCGTAGACGATGTAGGTGTGGCCGGTGATCCAGCCGACGTCGGCGGCGCACCAGTAGACGTCCGACTCCGGCTTCAGGTCGAAGACGTGGCGGTGCGTCGTCGCGGCGCCGGTCAGGTAGCCGCCGGTGGTGTGGAGGATGCCCTTCGGCTTCGCCGTCGACCCGCTCGTGTAGAGGATGAACAGCGGGTGCTCGGCCTCCATCGGCTCGGCCGGGCACTCGGGGTCGGCGGCGGCGCAGACCTCGTCGAAGAAGACGTCGCGGCCCGCGGTCATCGGCACCTCGATCCCGGTCGCCCTCACCACCACGATCGTCTTCAGCGAGTCGACCGCGCCCATCTGCTCGTCGACCTGCTCCTTGATCGGCGCCGTCTTGCCTTTGCGCCGCGCCCCGTCGACCGTCACCAGCGCCTTCGCCTCGGAGAATTCCATCCGCTCGCGCACCGACTCGGCGCTGAAGCCGCCGAAGACGACGTTGTGGACGGCGCCGATCCGCGCGCAGGCCAGCATCGCCACCGCGACCTCGGGGATCATCGGCAGGTAGATCCCGACCACGTCTCCCTTCTCCACCCCGAGATCCTTCAACGCGTTGGCGAAGCGCTGCACGTCGCGATGGAGATCGGCGTAGGTGACCTCGCGCTCCTCGCCCTCCTCGCCGCGCCAGTGATAGGCGACCCGCGAGCCGTTGCCGGCCGCGACGTGACGGTCGAGGCACTGGGCCGAGGCGTTGATCCGCCCGTCCTCGAACCACTTGTAGAAAGGGGGATCGGAGTCGTTCAGGCCTTCGGTCGGCGGGACGTCCCAGTCGAGCAGCTCCTTCGAGCGGGCGGTCCACCAGGCGACCGGGTCGGCCGCCGCCTCCTCGTAGATCGACGGATCTGACCAGTTGGCCCGGGCGACGAACTCCGCCGGCGGCTCGAACTTCTCGATCTCGAGCATCGCCTCGAGCTCCCGCTCGAGGCTCGCGTCGGCGCCCGCGGCGCCCGCATCGGTTCCCATCCCGATCCCCCTCTCGACTCAGTCGCCCAGCGGGACGACCGGCATCACGGTCCGCCCGAAGGTGGAGTTGACCACGGCGGCGAAGGACGCGTACCAGGCCGCCGCCGCGGTCAGGATGCCGGCCCAGCCGCCGACTTCGACCATCCCTTTGTGTTCACCCGATTCGCCGATCCCGAGCAGGAAGAAGGTGATCGTCAGCAGGATGAAGACGAGCGCGACAGCCGCCGTCGTCCGCAGGCTGGCGACGAACATGTAGAGGGTGAAGATGCCCCAGGCGATCAGGTAAAGGCCGACCGCGGCGCCCGCGTGTTCGGCCGGGATATCGGCGGCGAAGAACGTCACCAGCGCCCAGAAGGACACCCAGAACGCGCCGTAGGAGGTGAAGGCGACCGCACCGAACGTGTTGCCGGTGCGGAACTCCCACATCCCCGCCGCGAACTGGGCGATGCCGCCGTAGGCGAGCGCCAGCCCGAGCACCACCGGCTCCCCGGCTTTACTGACCAGCCCGGCGTTGAACATGCTGAGGACGAAGGTCGTCAGCGCGAATCCGGCCAACCCGAGCGGTCCCGGGTCGGCGGGTGACCAGCCGGCGCGACTCGTCTCCGCCGGTTCGTCGGCGGTCGGCGGACGCACGCCGGGCACAGATCCTGACTCCATGGTGATGCTCCTTTCCCAGAGGTAACCCCGTGGCTGGTCGTTACCCAAACAGGGAAAGTTGCAATCAATACGTTCCTATTTCTTAGAGGAACCTCCCATAAACGGGCGGGTTCGCTCACCGCCTCAGATCGAGAAGACGAGGATGCAGAAGAGGCCGGCGCCGACGCAGTAGAAGCCGAACGGGGTGAGCCGGCTGGTCTCGAAGTAGCGGAGGAGGAATTTGACCGCGGCCCAGGTGGTGACCGCGGCGGCGATCGCGCCGACCAGTGCCTGGCCGCGCACCCCGTCCCCTGCCGAGCCGAAGAGTTCGGGCAGCTTCAAGAGGCCGGCGGCGCCGATCACCGGGGTCGCCAGGAGGAAGGCGTAGCGGGCCGCGTCCTCGTTCGACAGCCCGGTCAGCAGGCCGCCGCCCATCGTCACGCCGGAGCGGGAGATACCCGGGATCAGCGCCAGCGCCTGGGCGGCGCCGATCGCGAGCGCCTGGCGGAAGCCCATCTTGGCGATCCGCTCGTCGCCGTCCCCCTCGCCGTCGCCTGGGCGCGGCGGCCGGCGGCGGAAGCGCTCGACCGCCAGTAGCAGGACGCCGTTGACGGTGAGGAAGATCGCCGCCGCGGTGGGCGAGGCGAACAGCGTGCGCAGCTTGTGCTCGAGCGCGACGCCGAGGATCCCGGCCGGGATCGTGCCGATGATGATCACCCAGGCGAGGCGCGCGTCGAGGTCGCGCGGCGTCGCCCTGCCTTTGACCGAGCGGACGAAGCCGAACCAGATCCGCTTCCAGTCGTCGAGGAAGAACAGGAAGAGGACCAGCGCCGTCGCGCAGTGCGTCGCGACCAGGAAGGTGAGGAAGTAGTCGTCGTTCTGGTGGATGTCCCAGCCGAGCAGCTTCGGCAGCAGCACCGCGTGGCCGAGGCTGGAGATCGGGAACGGCTCGGAGATCCCCTGGAGCGCGCCCAAGATGATCGCCTGGAGATAAGAGATTGGTTCCAAGGCGCCGGGAGCCTATATGTGGAGGGCGTCCTAGAGGCCGGGGGGATGGCGGGCGATGAAACCTTCGGGGCTGTCGACCCAAGAGGAGTGCCAGCGCGGGCCGGGGCCGCCGACCGTGTCGAAGGCGAGGCCGCCGACCACCATCCAGGCGTGTTCGGCGTTGGCGTAGACCGTGATCCACTTGCCCGGGCCCGGTTCGCCCCAGGTCTCGAGGCCGGTCGAGTCGAGCGGGCTTTCCAGCAGGCCGCCGCCGTGCAGCGCGTAGGAGACCGCGCCGGAGCAGTCGTAGCCGGAGGATTCGAAGGAGCCGTGGCCGCCGCCCCAGATGTAGGGCGTGTAGGCGATCGCGTTGGCGGCGGCGACGACCTCCTGCACCTGCGAGGGCGCCGAGGCCGAGGCGCTCGCTTCCGATTCGGTGATGAAGCCGGTCTCTTCGCCGGAGTTCAGCGGCGCCGGCGTTTCGGCGGCGGCTTCGGAGACGACGCCCGCGGTGGCGGCGCGCGCGGCCGCTTCTTCGGCGTGCTTGGTGGCGATCTGTTCGGAGATCGCGGCGAGGTTGTTGCCCAGCGCTTCTTCCTTGGACTCGAGCGCGTCCATCGTTTCGCGCCGCTTCGCCTGGGCGACCTTCAGTTCGGCGAAGCGCGCTTCCGAGGCTTCCTTGGCGGCGCTGACTTCCTGCTCGGTGGTGGCGATCGAGTCACGCGCGCCCTGGATCTTTTCCCGCGTCGCGGTCAGCCGCCCGACCGAGCTCCGCACTTCGTCGCGCAGCGACTTGACCTTGGTGACGACCGAGTTGTCGTAGCTCTGGATGCGGTTCAGGTATTCGGTCTGCGCCGCCATGCTCGACCAGCTTTCCGATTCGATGATCGCGTTCAGCACGTCGGGCGAGCCCGCCTCGTAGATCGCGACCAGCCGTTCGCGCAGGTCGGCCAGCGACTTGGTCAGCTGGTGGCGCACTTCGACCAGGTGTTCGCGTTCCTTCGACAGCGCCGTCGTCGCGGCTTCGAGTTCTTCTTCCTTGGCGACGAGCTGCGCCTCGACCGCTTCCTGTTCCTGGCGCAGGGTCGAGACTTCGCCGATCATCGAGTCGATTTCGGCGTTCTCGGCGGCGATCGTGTCGGCAAGTTCGTTGTGGCTCGCCTTCACTTCGTTCAGCTTCGACTGGGTTTCGTCGCGCTTTTCTTCGAGGCTCGCGGCAGGGGCCGTCGAGCTGAGCAGCAGCGCCAGCAGGCAGAGCGCCGCGAGCAGTACGGCGGCGGTGCCGAACGCGCGGCGACGGTGCCGGGCGCGTGGGTCGGTGGGGGAGGAAAGAGTCCGCATCGATCTCGCAGGTGAATTCCGAAACACAGGAACTCGGCTGCGGTCGCGCAGGCTAGCGGAGTGACCTCTCCGCACCCACTAGTTGCCGATAATTTGCAATCTCGCTTGCAGAACGTGCCCGTTTGCAGGACTTTCGAGACCGCTGTAGAGGGCGGCGGGGCGCCCCTTTCGCGCCCCGCCGCACTCTGAAATCAAAACTCAGGCGAGCAGTTTGGCCTTTGCCTGGTCGAACTCCTCCTGGCTGAGCGCGCCTTTTTCGCGCAGTTCGTTGAGTTTGTGGAGTTCGTCGGCGGGCGAGGTGTGAGCCTGTTCCCGCACGTATTCGTCGAAATGCGCTTTCGCGTCGGTCTGGGCTTTGATCGCCCGGTCGCGCATCCCGGAGCCACGCGCGATCAGGTAGATGAGCCCGGTCAGATACGGGATGAATACGAGGAAGAGGATCCAAAGCCCCTTCGCCCAACCCGACATTTCGTGGTCACGGAAGAGGTCCGTGATGATCGTGAAGAGAATCCAGATCCAGACCACGAAGAGGAAGATCTCGACGACCAGCAACAGCAGTTCGCCGAAGGTGATGTCTGCGAGAGGCACTTTGCTTCCTTTCGAAATCGATTGACTGCAACAGCAGGTATCGACCGTTGCGAAGGTGAGCTTTACCTATCCGCGCGGACGCTGCAGTACCAACGCGTAAAGAACCGCGGCGACCGAGGTGGCGAGGTTGAGACTTGAGACTCCGTCCCTCATCGGCAGCGCGATCCGACCGTCCGCTTCGGCGAGCAACTGGTCGCTGAGCCCGTGCCGCTCGGTGCCGAAGGCGAGGACCGCGCGGGGCGGGATCGACGGCGCGTCGATGACGTCGCCCTCCGGGTCGAGCGCCAGCAGCGGCCGCCCCTCCACCCGCGGCGCCCGCTCGACCGCCGCCACGGCGGGCAGCGCGTAATGCAGGCCGGCGGCGCCCCGCACCGCGTCCGGATGCCAAGGGTCGTTCTCCCCGATCGTCACCAGCCCCGCCGCGTCCGCCGCCGCCGAGACCCGCACGCAGGCCCCCAGGTTCCCCATGTTCCGCGGCTGCTCGAGCAAGACCACCGGCGCCTCTCGCGGATCGGCGAGCGCGGCGCCGAGGTCGGCCTCCTTGCGACGGGCGATCGCGACGACGCCGGTGCGGGGCGCCTGCGGCACCAGCCCGGCGAACGCCTCCGCGTCGACTACCTCCACCCCATCCGAGATCCGCCCCACCAGGTCAGGCGCCAGGTCGGCCGCAAGCCGCTCGAGTTCCCCGGGATCGGTGGCGACGGCGATCTCCACCACGGCCCCGAATCGCAGCGCGTGCTTGTACGCGTGGAACCCTTCCAGCACCGTCAGCCCCGGTTCCCGCCGCGCGGACCGGAACCTGCGCCGTAGCTCTTCGTCAGCCACGGCTGCATCGTTTCAGGCTTGGAGCGAGATCTCGCTCACGCAGCGGCAACGAGCCTGTCCCGCCCCGCCTCCTTCGCCTCGTACAGCGCCGCGTCCGCCCGCCCCACCAGATCGTCGACGCTCTCGCCCCTTCCCCACACCGCCAGCCCCGCCGAGCATGTCTGCCCCTCCGGCGTCGCCGCCCGCAGCCGCTCGACGATCTCCGCCGCGTCCCCCGGCTCGCAGTCGGGGAGGATGACGAGGAACTCCTCGCCACCGAAGCGCAGGATCGTGTCTTCGCCGCGCAGCTCGCCGTCCCAGGCGCGGGCGCAGTCGCGCAGGATCGCGTCACCGGCGAGGTGGCCGTGGGTGTCGTTGTAGGCCTTGAAGTGGTCGATGTCGATGATCGCCAGGCAGAGCGACGCCTCGGCCCGCAGCGCCCGGGCCATCTCTCGCGGCAGCTGGACGTCGAGCGCGCGCCGGTTCGGCAGCCCGGTGAGCGGGTCGGAGCGGGCCAGCAGCTCGACCTCCCGCATCAGTCGCTCGCGCTCTTCGGCGTTGGCTTTGCGCTCGGTCACATCGGTGGAGCGGGCGTAGACGAGCCCCTCGTGCGGTTCGAAGACGGAGCTCGTGCGCAGCCAGTGCCAGCTGCCGTCCTTCGCCCGGACCCGGGTGTCGAAGCCCTCGGAGACCTCGCCGCGGAACACCCGCATCGCCTCCTCGACCGCGCGCGCGTGGTCGTCGCGAAAGGTCAGGTCGAGCAGTCGGCGGCCGCGCATCTCCTCCGGCCGATAGCCGAGCTGGCGCCGCCAGGCGTCGTTGGCCTCGATGCAGCGCCCCTCCGTGTCCATCGTGCAGAGCATGTCCTGGGAGAGGTCGAAGAAGTGGCGGGCGCGGGTGTCGGCGGTGCGGCGCCGGGCGACGAGGTTGTTGACGAAGAGCATCACCACCGACAGCGAGACCGCCGAGAAGATCCAGCGCGTGACCGGCGAGTAGCCGCCGGTGTTTTTGACCACCGCCATCGAGCCCGCGTAGACGACCAGCAGCCAGGCCAGGTGGAGGGCGGCGACGCGGCGGGGATAGAAGTAGGCCGAGATCAGGGTCGCCCAGGTGAAGATGCTCCCGTACTGACCGACCGCCAGGCCCGACTCCCACATCAGCACCCCGACCAAGAGGACGATGCTCGCCAGCAGCACCTGGGAGAGGACCCTCGGGACCACGCTCGAGAGGAACCAGACGATGCCGCCGCCGACGGCGAGTCCGCAGCCGGTCGCCATCAGGGCGATCTCGTGGCCACCGCTGGGGTGCGGCAGCAGCAGTGAGAGCGCGACGAACCCCGCCGCCGCGAGCATCAGCACCGCGATCGCTCGGGCTTCCGAGCGACCGACCGGGCGGATCGCGTCTTGGTGATTCAGAGGAGCGTTCAATCCAGGGTATGAATCGGCCGCCGAATTCATACCTTTAGCCTGGAAAGGCTAGGTTTTTGGAGCGGTTACCTTGATCGTTCCGCGCAGCCAGGGATGGATCGCGTCCATGAACCAAAGCCGGGTGCCGGGCTTCGCGGTGACCTCCTGGGCAAAGCTCGCGCCGGCTTCGGAGCCGCTGAACCAGGAGTCGCCGGCGGCGACCTTCGAGCCCATCGTGTCCCACCCCGGTTCGCCCGCTTCGGCGGGGTTGACCGTCGGCATCCCTTCGCCGTGGACGCCCTGCCATTCGGCGATCGACCAGCAGATGTGGCCGGGGGTGAAGCAGACCGCCTGCGCCTGCCTGGTCCTCGGCAGGTAGCCGCGGCGGACGAGGGAGAAGGTTACCGGCCCGAGCCGCTGCGGGTCGGTCCGGTCGACGATCTTCAGTTCGTCGCCGGCGGTGACCGATTCCGGGCCGACGAAGCGGAGCTTGCCCGCGACTTCGCGCACCGTGATCGTCACCGTCTCGCCGGTCGGTTCGACCGGCGCCGGGGCGCCTTCGACTTCCGCCGCGAGGCTCGTGGCGGGGCCGAGCGGGGCCGCGACGGGTGCGGCGAGGAGGCCGGCGGCCAAGGCGGCGAGTGCGGGAGCGAGCAGCGCGGCGGTCAGCCGGGGGCGTCGGGTGTGCGGCATCACCCTGAGGATAAGGTGGCCCGCATGGCAAACACCTTCCTCCACACCTGTTATCGGATCGGCGACATCGACCGATCGGTCTCCTTCTACGAAAAGCTCGGCTTCTCCGAGGCCCGCCGGATGCCGATCGGCGACGAGGCGATCAACGTCTTCATGGGCCTCCCCGACTCCGACTCGATCCTCGAGCTGACCTACAACCACGGCGTCGACTCCTACGACCTCGGCACCGGCTACAACCACATCGCCCTCGCCGTCTCCGACCTCGACGGCACCCTCGCCGGTCTCGCCGACCAGGGCATCTCCCCCGAGAAGCCCCCCTACCGCCCCGGCGGCCGCACCACCGGCAGCCGCATCGCCTTCGTCCGCGATCCCGACGGCTACCGCGTCGAGCTGATCGAGCGCGGCGACCTCACCGAGTAACGCCGGGGGCGCCGCCCCGGGGTTCCCGCGGGTGCGCCCGTCCGAGATCGGTCCCCGGCGTCTGGTGGCGGCCCGGGCAAGCTGCCCGCATGCCACGAGACGCCCGGGACGTGAGGGAGATGCAGGGAAGAAGGCACAGGGACGGCACGATCTCCCCCCTTCCGTCACAGGTCCCGCGGGTGAGTTCGCACTTTGCCGTAGATAGTCCGGAGAACTGCGAACTCACCGTGGTCGAGAGCGATCTCTCCCGGAGCTCGTCACGAAGTCCCATCGCCCTTCCCCCACTCCCGGACGGACGGAGGAAGGCCGGGTCCGGCCCGAGCCCAGCCCGGGCACCGGCCTCGGCTAGTGCGCGCCGACTCCGCCGCCTTCGGGCGGCGGGGCGGTTTCTTCCACGGGGGCTTCTTCTTCGACCGGGGCTTCGGTTTCTTCCACCCCTTCTTCGGCTTCCAGGCCTTCTTCTTCGGCTTCTTCTTCGCCCGCTTCGAGGCCGCCTTCGGCTTCTTCTTCGCCGAATTCTTCTTCTTCGCCGAAGGTCGCCGAGTATTCGCTGCCGCTGGCCGTATGACCACCGGTCAGGGCCGAGAGTTCGGGCAGGGACGACGGTTCTTCGAAGGCCGGGCACTTGCCCGCCGTCGCCCGTTCCATGAAGTCTTTCCAGATCGGCCCCGCGGTCGGGCCGCCGAAGCCGGTGTATTCGTTGGCGCGCGGGTGACCGACCCAGACGGCGGTCGAGAATTCCGGCGTGTAGCCGACGAACCAGGCGTTCGTTTCTTCGTCGGTGGTGCCGGTCTTGCCCGCCACTTCGGTGCAGTCCGGCAGTTCGGCGTAGCCGTGGCCCGTCGCCCCCGGCTCACTGATCACGCCTTTGAGCACGTTGGTGACCACGTAGGCCTGCCCGGGCGTCAGCGCCCGGTTGCCTTCTTCGCTTTCGATTTCGTCGACCTTGCCTTCCGGGAATTCGACTTTGCTGATCGCGGTCGGGTCGTGGTGGACGCCGCCGTTGGCGAGGGTCGCGTAGCCGTCCGCCTGTTCCAGCGGCGAAACGCCGTGCGAGAGGCCGCCGATCGCTTCCGCGGGCAGCGACAACAGTTCCGCTTCGATCCCCATTTCTTCCGCCGTCTGGGTGACGTTTTCCGGCCCGACGTCGAGATCGAGCTTCGCGTAGACGACGTTGACCGAGTCCCAGGTCGCCTGTTCGAGCGACATCACCCCGTTGCCCGCCTCGGAGTTGTGGACGTCCCAGACGCCACCCCCACCGGGGATGTCGAGGATCGCCGGTTCGCTGCCGTCGTAGTAGGTGGTTTTGGGGTCGATCCCCTGCTTGATCGCCGTCGCCAACACGTAGGGCTTGAACGACGACCCCGGCTGTTTTTCGGCCTGCCAGGCGTAGTTGAATTCTTCTTCGCCTTCGCCGCCCGGGGTCGAGGCCATCGCCAGGATCGCGCCGGTCTTCGGGTCTACCGAGGCGAGCCCGGTGACTGGCCCGCCGGGGTAACAGGTGCCGATTTCGGTGCAATCGTTGACCGCTTCTTCGGCGTCTGCCTGCAGTTCGGGGTCGATCGTCGTGTAGGCCTTGAGCCCGCCGTTGCGGACGGTGTTGCTCCCGTAGCGTTTGATCAGTTCCTGTTCGACCAGGTTGAAGAGGAACGGGTCGTGGACGGTCGTGTACTGGGTGCCTCGGTGCAGGCCGAGCCCGCTGGTCCGCGCCTTCAGGTACCGGTCACGGGTGATGTAGCCCTGTTCCCACATCGTCCCCAGCACCTCGTTGCGACGCTGCAGCGCCGCCTTCGGGTCGGTGAACGGGTTGTATTCGGAAGGGGCCTGCGGCAGCCCGGCGAGCAGCGCCGCCTCGGTCAGATCGAGTTCCGAGGCCGGTTTGTTGAAGTAGGTCTGGGACGCCGCTTCGACCCCGAGGGCCGTCTGCCCTTCGTTGGTCCCGTACGGCGCCGTGTTCAGGTAGCTGTTGAGGATCCAGTGGCGGGAGTGCTGTTCGAAGAGCTCTTCCGCCAGGTGCGCTTCCTTGATCTTGCGCTGGATCGTGTCTTCCGGATGGCGGATGTAGAGGTTGCGCACCAGCTGCTGGGTGATCGTCGAGGCGCCCTGCACCGGCTTGCCGCCGGCCGAGACGTCCTTGATCACCGCGCGCAGGATCCCCGGGTAGTCGAGCGCGCCGTGCTGCCAGAAGTCCTTGTCCTCGATCGAGATCGTCGCGTTCCGCATCAGCTGCGGGATTTCTGCTTCGCTGATCGGCTGGCGCACGGTGTCGGAGTGGATGTAGCCGATCAGGTGGCCGTCGGCCGTGTAGATCGCCGAGCTACGGCCCTTCTGGACCGGTTTCAGGCTTTCCAGCGCCGGCGCTTCGTTGTAGACCTTGATCGCCCACGCCGCCGCGACCCCGCCGGCGGCCAGCAGGAGGCCGATCACGAAGACGAGCGGGATCGCCACCCGGTGCCAGCGCGTCTTGTGCGGCCGACGTCGCTTTCTGCGGATACGAGTCGCCATCGGCCCGCGATTGTAGAGAGGGGAACCCTTCGCTCAGTTAAAGCGAAGCCGCCCTGCAGGCGTCCGCCCGCCGCCCGCCGCGCGACCCCGCCTGCCTAGGAACGCAGCTTGTAGCCGCGGCTGAAGAGGCGCAGGTTGAAGAGGAAGAGCGCCGCCGTCGCCACCGTCAACGCCCCCAGCGCCAGCGGGATGTTGACTTCGGTGAAGCCGACGAATCCGTAGCGAACCAGGCTGATCATGTAGAAGACCGGGTCGAACTTGGTCAGCGTCTGCCAGGGCTGCGGTAGGAGCGCCGCCGAGTAGAAGACGCCGCCGAGGAAGATCAGCGGCTGCAGGACGAAGGTCTGAGCGAAGGCGACGTCGTCGAACTGCTCCGCCCGCACCCCGATCAGCACCCCGAGGTTGGCGAAGAAGAAGCCGACCAGGACGATCGCCGGGATCAGCACCAGGGCGTGGTCGACGGTCAGGTTGGTGAGGACGATCGAGACGATGAAGGTCAGCGAGGCGACGATCAGCCCGCGGACGAAGCCGCCGAGGCAGAAGGCCAGCAGCAGCTCCTTCGGCGAGGCGGGCGAGGAGAGCTGGTCGTGGATCGCGCCGAGGAACTTCTGCTGCAGGATCGACGACGAGTTGTTGGTGAAGGCGTTGGTCGCGAACGACATCATGATCAGCCCGGGGATGACGAAGACGATGTATTCGATCCCGTGCAGTTCCTTGATCCGCGAGCCGAGCGCCGCGCCGAAGATCGTGATGTAGAGGAACGTTTCCAGCAGCGGCCCGCCGAGGGTCTGTTTCTTGATCTTCATGAAGCGCGAGATCTCGCGCCGCCAGAGGCTGAGGAAGCGAATCTGTGCCGCGGTCAAGGTCGGTCGGTCCCGGGGATCAGGCGGCGACGCCGCCCTCGACGTGCGAGCGCGAGAGCTCGCGCCGCCCGACCAGGGCAAGGTAGGCGTCCTCGAGGTTGGCGACGTCGTAGCGCCGGGAGAGGTCCTCGCTCGTCCCCTGCGCGGCGATTTCGCCGTCGGCGATGAAGGCGATCCGCCCGCAGAGCTGGTCGGCCTCCTCGAGGTAGTGCGTGGTGAGCAAGATGGTGGTGCCTTCCGCGTTGATTTTCTGGACGTAGTGCCAGAGCTCCAGGCGCAGCTCGATGTCGACGCCGGCGGTCGGCTCGTCGAGGATCAAGAGGCGCGGGCGATGCATCAGGGCGCGGGCGAGGATCAGCCGCCGTTTCATCCCGCCGGAGAGGGCGCGGGTACGCTCGCGCGCTTTCGCGGTCAGGGAGAAGGTCTCCAGCAGCTCCTCGGTCCGTTCGGCGCGGTCGCGCTTCTGCATGCCGAAGTAGCCGCCGTGGAACTCGAGCGTCTCCTCGCAGGTCAGGAACTGATCGAGGTTGACCTCCTGTGGGGCGAGCCCGACCGCGGCGCGGGCCTTGCCGTAGTCGTTGATCGCGTCGTGGCCGAAGACGTTGATCGACCCGCCGGTCGGCTGGGCGAGCCCCGTCGTGCAGTGGATCAGCGTCGACTTCCCCGCCCCGTTCGGGCCGAGCAGTCCGAAGAAGTCCCCCGGCTCGATCGTGATCGACACCCCCCGCAGGGCCTCCACCCCGTTGGCGTAGCGTTTTTGCAGGTCGACGATCTCGAGGGCTTTGTCTTCGTTGCCGGGCATGCGGGCGCCCACGCTACCTGTCCGCCCCCCTCGGCCGGTTTCGGGCGCATTAGGCTGGGCCCGTGCCCGGTCCGCTCCTCGTCGTCGACGCGCCCTCGATGCTCTTCCGCGCCTTCTACGCGCTGCCGAAGACGATCACCGGGCCCGACGGGCGGCCGGTCAACGCGCTGCTGGGGACGGCGAACCTGGTCCTGCGCGAGGTCGAGATCCACGCGCCGCGGGCGGTCGTCCTCTGCTTCGGCCCCGACGCGGCCGCCTACCGGACCGAGCTCTACCCGCCCTACCACGCCGAGCGCGACGAGGCGATGCCCGCCGAGCTGCCCGACCAGTTCACCGCCGCCGGCCCCTTCTTCGAAGCCTTCGGCTGGACCGTGGCGACGAGCGCGGACCTCGAGGCCGACGACCTGCTCGGTACCCTGGCGCGGCGCGAGGCGGCGGCGGGCGGTCGGGCGCTGATCATGACCGGGGACCGCGACATGTATCAGTGCGCGGCGCCGGGGATCACCGTCCTCTACGTGCGGACGGGCGGAAAAGGGGCCGAAGAGGTCGACGCCGAGGGGGTGCGCGAACGCTACGGCGTCGACCCCGAGCAGGTCCCCGACTTCATCGCCCTGCGCGGCGACCCGGCCGACGGGCTGCCGGGGGCGAAGGGCGTCGGGCCGAAGAAAGCCGCCGAACTGCTGAAGGAACACGGGACGCTGGAGGCGATCCTCGACGCGGCGATCCGCGAGCGGCGGCCCGCCCTGCGGGCGGCGCTGCTCGAAGGACGCGAGGACCTGCTGGCCTTCAAAGACATCGCGACCCTCCGCGACGCCGACGTCGACCCGCCCCCCGACGGTCCGACCGACTGGGAAGGCGCGGCCAAAGCGGCGCTCGAACTCGGCATGCGCAAACTCGCCGAACGCCTGATCGAAACCGGCGTCTCTTAGGCGATTGATTCCGCGGAGGGCGGCGTACCGGTCAGGCTCAGGCCGATCGAAGCTGGCGGCGGGGGCGTGAGGGGCCGGACAGAGCGGCAAGGCACGGGCAAGGGACCCGGCCTTCTCGATCGCGGCCCTGGCAGGCTGTGGCCGCCATCGAGAAGGCCGGGTCCATGGGGAAGCGATGAGAGTTCGTCACGAGCTCCGGGGAGAGGCGCGGGAGATGCCACGAAGTGCGCAGGTCCCGTGACGAAGAGTCCGGGAACGTCACACATCCTCATGCCCCGTGGAAGCGTGGTCGACCTGAGTTAGCCATAGGTTCACGCAGGTCGACCGCACTCGGCAGGGTGTGGAGGATCTGTGACGGAAGAGCGGAGATCGTGCCGGACCCTTGACGTTCTGAAACTCCCTCACGTCCCGGGCGTCTCGTGGCGGCCACAGCCTGCCCGGGCCGCCACGAGACGCCCGGGACCGATCTCGGACGGGTGCCACGGCCGCGAAGCACGGGGCCCGCGCCCGAGACCCGCCCCGGCATCAACCTTCTAGGCCGGCGGGCCGGCTTCTTCGCCGAGGATGACGAAGAGGCTCCAGCCGGAGACGATGGCCCAGACGCCCTCGAGCAGGACGAAGCCGATCTGGCCTTCGATCACGGCGAGGACGCAGAGGACGGCGGAGCCGATCAGGTTCGCCACCAGGTAGAGCCGCGAGTCGGTCGGCAGCTCACCGAGTTGATTCGCCGCGAAGGCACCGAGGATGATGAGCGCACCGATGATCTGGATCGCCTGAGCCATGGGGCGACTGTAGAGCGCGCGGCGGATTCCGGCCGGCCGCTTGCGGATAGCCATTAGGTTGCGGCGATGGCGATCGACGGAATTCCGTGGCGCGGGCCGGGTCCGGGGATGCCCGACCTGCCTCTGCCACCGGGCCCGATGCCGCTCTGGCGCGACGGCGCCCTGCGCAAGCGCTGGCGCTACGTCGGCTTCTACGGCGCCGAGTTGATGCTGTGCGCGGCGCGGGCCGAGGTCGGGCCGACCGGTCAGTGCTTCTGGGCGCTCTGGGACCGGGAGCGGGGTCGCGAGCTGGACCGCACCTCGATGCGCCCGGGCAGCCGCGAGGTCGTGCTCGACGGCCCGCGCCTGCGGATCGACGCGCCGGGACTCCACGCCGATCTCCACCTCGGCGATGCCGCCCCGATCGAATCGATCTGCCCGAGCGGCGACGGCTGGGGCTGGACCCGCAAGCGGGCCGGTGTGCCGATCACCGGGGTGGTCGAGCTACCCGGGCGGCGGATCGTGCTCGGCGGCCACGGCGTCGACGACGAATCGGCCGGCTACCAGGCCCGCCACACGAGCTGGCACTGGTCCGCCGGGGTCGGGACGGCGGCCGACGGCCGCGCCCTCGGCTGGAACCTGGTCGAGGGCATCAACGACCCGCCCGCGCGCAGCGAGCGGGCGATCTGGGTCGACGGCGTCCCCCGCGAGCCCGCCCCGGTGACGTTCGACGGCCTCGATGCAGTCCGCTTCGCCGACGGCACCGGCCTCGACTTCCACGCCGGCGCCGAGCGCTCCCGCGACGACAATTTCCTCCTTGTCCGCTCCACCTACCGCCACCGCTTCGGCACCTTCACCGGCACCCTCGACGGCATCCCCCTGGGCGAGGGGCGAGGCGTGATGGAGTCCCACTCCGCCCTCTGGTAGCCAGTGCCGAAGGGACCTTCGGCACCGGCCTCGGCGACGTCAGCTCTTTTCGAGATCCGCGGCGAGCAGCTTCATGCTTTTGCCGAGCGCCCGGGTCATGAAGGCGCGGGCGACGAAGGGTGCCATCCGCTCGGTTCGCGGCGTCTTGCGCCAGGCCAGTTCGAACTCGATCCGGGTGCGGCCGCCGTCGAGCTCGGTGAAGCGGTAGGTGCCGGTGGTCTCGCGCTTGCCGTGGGCGCTGGTGGCGTGCTCGACTGTGCGCTCGGGCGCCACCGACTCGACCACCTCGATGTCGACCTTCTCGCGCGCCGTCGGCGCGTCGACCTGAGCCCGCGCCTTCGCCCCCACCCCGCGCTTCGGCCCCTCGAAGCTCCAGTCTTTGTAGAGGTTCTTCAGCCAGACCGCGTGGTTGGCGAGGACATCGACATGGTCGAAGACCTCCTGGCGCGGGCGGGCGACCTCGACCGAGACGGTGACTGGCTCCGGCATCGCGCCGGATCCTACGGCCCACCGCGGAAATTCGCCGGGCGCGGCGGGCGGTAGGGCGAATAGGGGCCCGGCCGATTGAAGCTGGTGCCCGGAGCCGCGAGGGACGGGAAGGGGATGAAAGGGACGGACAAGGGACGCGGCCATCTCGACCACGACCCTCCGGCAGGCTGTGGTCGTGGTCGAGATGGCCGGGGGTGCG
>Ga0164242_10003658_pt1 | contig 17464 bp, 15 predicted proteins | sample OricomgcompostMG_FD_108783 | JGI IMG/M metagenome (GOLD analysis project Ga0164242, IMG submission 108783) | Miracle-Growth compost microbial communities from Emeryville, California, USA - Original compost - Miracle growth compost (MG) ...
ACTTGTGGTTCTCGAAGACGCGGAAGAAGCGGTCGAGCCGCACGTCGATCGACGACGGCTGCAGCATCGCCTCGTCCCACGGGTCCATGACGATCCGGCCCGCTTCGAGCTCGGCCCGGATGTCGCGGTCGCTCAGCAGCACGCGCACACGGTACCGGGCGACGAGCTCGTTCAGGCTCTGTGCAGAATGCGGATGTGACTTGGCACCGCTATGTGGCGCTCGGCGACTCGTTCACCGAAGGCGTCGGCGACCCTGACCCCACCCGACCCAACGGACTGCGCGGCTGGGCCGACCGCGTCGCCGAGGCGCTGGCCGCCCGCGAGCCCGACTTCGCGTACGCCAACCTCGCCATCCGTGGACGCAAGCTGCCCGCCATCATCGAGGAGCAGATCGATCCGGCGCTGGCACTCGCGCCCGACCTCGTGACGATCCACGGCGGTGGCAACGACGTCCTGCGCCCGAAGGTCGACATCGACGCCCTGGCCGGCCTCTACGGCGACGCCATCGCCCGCCTGCGCGCATCCGGCGCGACGGTGCTGATGTTCACGCTGCCCGACACCGTCACCAACCCCGCGTTCAAAGTGGTGCGCGGCCGCATCGCGCTCTTCAACGAGTGGGTGCACGAGATCGCCGACACCCAGGGCGCCCTGCTCATCGATATGTGGCGCGACCACTACTACGACCCGAAGCAGACCCTCGACGACGACCGGCTGCACCTGAACTCGTCGGGCCATCAAGACATGGCGATCCGCGTGCTGGACGCCTTGGGCGCCACCCACGCGCTCGAGCCGTACCCGCTCAAGGAGCTGCCGACCCTCTCGGCCCGCGAGAGGGTCGCCGACGACCTCAGCTGGGCCAAGCAGTACTTCGCCCCGTGGATCAAGCGCCGCCTCACCGGCCGCTCGTCCGGCGACGGCGTCAGCCCGAAGTACCCCACTCTCACGCCGGTCGGATGAGGCGAGGCGGGCCGTCGCCGGCGTGACGATCGGCACACCTCGAGGCATCGGAGGATGTCTCCGCTTTTGATAGCCTCGAAGGCACGATGCTCGCCTTCCTCTTCGCCGCCGATCCCGGACTCAACCGCCTGCGCTCGGCCGTTCAGAGCGTCGTCACCATCGGCGCCGCCATGGCCGCGGAGTGGGGCTTCGTCCTTCTGACGCACGCGATGCAGCTCGACACGCACGGTGTCGCGATGCCTCCCGCGGCAGCCGCGCAAGTGGCCGCCCAGCACCACGGCGTGACGGTGATCGCGGTGATGATCGGCGCGGTCGTCGGCATGATCGCGGCGTTCACCGGAGGCATGTTCCCCTCGACCGGCCAGCTGTTGCGCGGCTACGTCTCGATGCCGGTCTTCATGGTGGCCGGACTCGCTCTGGGCCTTTCGCTCGGCCACCACCGCACCGTCTCGCTGATGATGCTGGTGGTCATCCTCGCCGGTGGCGCCTACCTGCGCCGCTACGGACCGCTCGGCTTCGTCATCGGCCAGATGATCTTCATGGGCGACTTCTTCGGGTTCTTCCTCGACGGCGCGGTCGAGCTGAAGGACATCGGCTGGCTGGCAGCCGAGATCGCCCTCGGCACGGCCGTCGCACTGATCGCTCAGTTCACGCTCTTCTACCCCGGACGCCGGGCCGCCCTGACCCGGATGCAGCGCTCCTACGAGGCCCGCCGCCGCGACCTCGTCGACCACGCCATCCGGATGCTCGACGAGCCCGCCCAGGCCGTTCGAATGCAGCGCACCCTCCACCGCAAGACGATGCGGCTCAACGAGACCGCGCTGATCATCGACGGCCAGCTCAACCATCCCGGCGCCATCCCGGCCGGCTGGTCAGCGGAGACGCTCCACCAGATCCTCTTCGATGTCGAGCTCGCGGTGAGCAACCTCAGCCGGTTCACCGGCTACCTCGCCACGCTCGAGGTCTCCTCGAGCCTCTCGCCCGAGGCACGCGCCGCGGTGCGTACGGCGCTGGTCGCCGTTCGCGATGGCGACCTCGAGGCGGCCGACGCGGCCGCCAACCAGGTGCTGCAGCGCTTCGCGACCGCCGACGGCCCCGAGTCGCTGCGAGTCGTCCTGCATCGCCTCGGACTCTCCGTGCTCGGCTTCGCCGACGCCCAGCGACGGCTGCGCGAGGGCCGCCGGCTCGCCGCTCTCGGCGCAGCCGGCTCGCCAGACGCCTCGGACACGGCCGCGCTCGGTTCCCCGGTCGTCCTGATGGCCGGGTGGCTGCCGGGCTCGGCCATGGTCAGCGCCCAGGCATCGACCGAGGTCGACACCGACGCCGAGGCGCGTCCGCTGTGGCGGCGCGCCCTCCTCGGCCACGTGGCGCTGACGCCGAATGTCCGCGTCGCGGTCCAGATGGCGGTCGCGGTCGGCGCCAGCATCGCCATCGGCGAGGTGCTCTCCGGGCGACGCTTCTACTGGGCGGTGATCGCGGCGTTCGTCACGTTCATGGGCGCCAACAACGCCACCGAGCAGGTCCGCAAGAGCATCAACCGCGTCATCGGCACCGCGATCGGCGCCGTCATCGGCGGACTGCTCGCGCACCTGGTCGGCACCCACAGCTGGATCGCGGTCGGGGTGATCCTGGCCTCGATCTTCTTCGGCATCTACTTCATGCGGGTCAGCTACGCCTTCATGGTCGTCGGCATCACCGTGATGGTCTCCCAGCTCTACGTGCAGCTCGACGAGTTCTCCAACAGCTTCCTCGTGCTGCGTCTCGAGGAAACGGCGCTGGGTGCCGCGATCGCGGCCGTCACCGTCGTCTGCGTGCTCCCCCTGCGGACGGGCCGCGTCGTCCGTCTCACCGGCCGCGCCTTCCTCAGCGCCGTCGACGAGGTCGTCGACGAGGCGGTGCGACTCCTGCTGCGTCAGGGCTCGGCCGTCGCGCTGCGGGCAGCCGTGCGCCGGATGGACGACGCCTACCAGTCGCTGACGGTGGTGGCCGCCAGCCTGGGCAAGCCCCTCTTCGAGCGCGGCGACACCGCGCGCGACCAGTTCCTCGCCGCCGCGGCGGCGGCTCGCAACTACGCCCGCAACCTCCTGGTCGACACGCCCGACGCCGTCGTCGAGGGCGAGCACGGCCTCGACGCCGCCCGCGAGCGGTTCTCCGCGTCGGTCGGCGCGCTGACCCGATGGCTCGACACCGAGGCGCACGACGCGGCCTACATCCGCAGCGCCTCGCTCTTCGACCGCGTGGCGGCGTCGGCGGCACCATCCTTCGGCGACCCGCTCGACCTCACCCTGCGCGACCTCGAGCTCCTCGACGGCGCCCTCGCCGCCATGGCCGACACCGTCAGCCTGCGCGTCCGAGCCCTCGACGGCCGCGCCGCCCTGACCCCCGGTACCTGACCGAGGAGACGCCGAGCCGTCAGGCCATCATCTCGACCACGGTCCGGGCCAGCCTCCGGCTGGTGTAGCTGATCTCGACCTGGTCGAGATGCCGACTCCACAGTTCCTCGGCACCCTCGGCATCACCACGACGGATCAAGTCGACGTAGTACTCGTGGGTCCTCTGGACCTCCCGATGGATCCTTGCCTGATCGGGGTTGATGGCTTCGGCCACTCGCCGGCGTGCCTCGACGAGGATGTCGTGGATCATGCCCACCATGATCCCGATCGTCTCGTTGCCGGCGAGCTCCGCGATGAGTGTGTGAAAGGCGAGGTCGCACTCGCGGAAGCGATCGGGATCGTCGATGTAACGCGCAGACTCGGCAAGTGCGTGATCGAGACGCTGCAGCGCCTTCTTGCTACGACTGCGAGCCACCGCAGCACCGAGGGGGCGCTCGAGGATCGTTCGTGCGCGGTAGACGTCACTCATCTTCGTGTCGCGGTACTGGAGCAGGTAGCCGACATAGCGGGCTGCGACCGTTCCTTCCGGTACGCGCACGCGGGCGCCTCCGCGGGCACCACGGCGGACGTCAACTAGAGATTCCGACTCGAGGATCCTGATCGCCTCTCGCAGAGTCGGGCGGCTGACTCGGAACTGCTCCATCAGGGCGCTCTCGGACGGCAGCGCGTCGTCCGCCGACAGGACCCCCGTGATGATCTGCCGACGAAGCTCGGAGGCGACTAGCTCCGCCGCCTTGGGGACCCGCACCGAGTCGAACGCCGCACTCATCAGTTGCCTCCACCCGGCTCGTCCGCGGGACGCGGCGGCAGGAGGCCACGGCCAGCTTGAATGACCTGGATGATATACCTATTCAGACTTCGTCCCCCTTCGACGTTCATGCGATAAATGATCTATATTTATGTGCTGTATGCGCGAAGTGGCTCTCGACGCACCTCTACGATCGCGAAGGAGGCGCAATGCCGGACGGACACCCAGCGCCCGACCATCTAGTCCGGGTCGTCGACCACAAGGACATCTCGTGGATCGTCCTCAACAGACCCGACCGCATGAACGCGATGAGCCAGGGCCTGCTCGACCAGTTCGACGACGCTCTCCGCCACCTGAGGACCCACGGCGCCCCGGTGATCGGCATCCGTGGCGAAGGACGGGGTTTCTCCGCGGGTCTCGACCTCGACGAGATCGCCGGCTCGGCGACGAACGACCCGATGGCCGACCGCGAACGGCTGTCCAGGAACCTCGAGCGCTTCCTACGCGTCTGGGATCATCCGAAGCCCGTCATCGCCGCCGTCCACGGCTTCTGTGTCGCGGCGGCGACCCTGATGTGCGCGCTGGCCGACATCACGATCGTCGAGCACGACGCCCGCATCAGTGAGCCGGCGCTCCCGCTGGGAGGCGGCTATCTGGAGCCTGTGTGGACCACCCTCGTAGGCATCAAGCACGCCAAGGAGCTTTCCTTCGTCCCCGGGGCCTCGATCGACGGGCGCACCGCGGCCGCCTGGGGATGGGCCAACCGCAGTGTCGAGGAGTCCGACCTGATTCCGGTCGTCGAGGAGTTGGCAGCGGCGATCGCTCGCACACCGCCCGAACTGTTGACCATCAAGAAGATGGCGGCGAACCGCACGCTGGAGAGCTCCGGATTCCGTCTGTCCCTCCAGGCTGCCATCGACCTGGACGCGCTCGCCCACCAGACCCTGGCGGTCACGATGATGCGTGCCCTGGTCGACGAGGTCGGACCGGCTGCGGCGGTCGCGCGCTTTCGGGGATAGTGCCGACAAGGAAGGCGCCCGGCCCCTGCAGCGCGGGGACCGGACGCCTCTGACGTCGCCACCTCTGTCAGGAGACGTGCCAGAGCTGCTTGAACTGGTCCTTGTAGTCGCTCGGCAGCTCCATCGAGACCGACGGCGTGCCGACGTTGTCCTTCGTCAGCAGCATGTTCGGAGAGCCACCGTCATCCTGCGGCACCTCCATGCCCTCGACGTGACGCGCCGCCTCGTCGACGACCGCCCAGCCCGCGAAGCCATAGTTGGACCCGGTGAAGGCCGTCTCGGTGCCGTTCAGCAGGTTCTGCAGATCGGTCGTCGTGGGGCCGGCGCCGATGATCTTGACGTCGTTGATCCCGGCCGCCTTCAGGGCCGAAGGCAGACCGGTGAAGAACGCGCCGTCGCACAGCGACACGTACTTGATGGAGCGGTCGCGCTGCAGGGCCGAGACGACGGCCGCCACCGCACCGTTGTTGACCAACTGGGTCTGGGAGAGATCGAGGGTGGTCGCCGAGCAGCCCGAGCAGGTCTTGACGACATCCTGCCCCGCCTCGGTCTCGGCCTTGAAGATGCCGTAGGCAGGAGTGTCCACGAAGAGCACCTTCGCGGTGCCGTTCGAGTCGGCGACCGCGTAGGTGCCGAGAATCTTTCCTTGCGCCGCGAAGTCATTAGAGCTGAACACTGCGCCGATCACGGTGTCGTCGATCGTGGGATATTCTGTCGTGATTGGGATCAGCGTCGAGCCTGCCGCCTTCACCGTCGGGATGATGCTCGCCCAGACCGACTCCGAGAGACCGCCGAACGAGATGGCGACCGGGTTGTATTGAAGCGCAGTCTTGATGCCCGAGAAGAGCGTCGACGGATCCGTGTCATCCCAGTTGATGGCCTTGTAGTTCCAGCCGATCGCCTTGGCCGCCTCCTCGATCGCGTCGGAGTACAGGGCGCACTGCGTGACCTGACACTTCATGTAGACGATCGTCTTGCCCGTCGGCGCAGCCGTCTTCAGGGGCGTGGTGACGCCCAGCGTCGTCGGCGGCTTCAGAATGTCGGCGGTCGCGGCCTGCGCCGCTGCCACCACGGGGGACGACGCCCCGTCGCTGCTCCCAGTCGGGGTCGGACTCCCGCCACTCGTGCCATCGCTCGACGAGCCGCACGCAGCCAAGCTGACAGCGAGCGCACTGATCGCCAGCACCGCCCCGAGCCGATTAGGTGTGAACTTCATTGTTGCTCTCCTGAATTGATGAGACGAACTCTCCGGCCTTCGCTTGCTTCGTGACGGAATCGCGTGTCACTCTCCTTCCTCGGTCAGCCCGACGGCCGCGGGATCCTCGGTTCCAGGACTCGGCTCGTGAGGAGCGGCGCCCGCGCTGTGAGCGGTGCGACGAACAGATACCGCCGCACGCTGCCGCCAGACGGCGAACGAGACGGCGGCGACCAGGGCGACGCCGTTGAACATGTCGTTGAGCCACTGGACGCCGGTTACGAACTGCAGGCCCTTCACACCCGTCGCGAGCACGTAGAGCGCGATGAGGGTCCCCCATACGTTGAACCGGCCGGGAAGCAGCTGGGTTGATCCCAGGAAGGCCGCGGCAAAGGCAGGCAGCAGCAGGCCCTGGCCGTAAGTCAGCGACGGTCCGAGGAGGGACGCGAAGAAGATCCCGCCGACGCCGGCGAGCAAGGAGGAGGCCACCAGCGAGGTCGCCACCCAGGATCCGACGCGGACCCCGGACAGTCGCGCCGCCTCGGGGTTTCCGCCGACGGCATACAGATATCGGCCGACCGGGGTATGGGCTAGCACCCACCACAAGACGATCGCGATGACGAGCAGATAGACGAAGACGATCTGGAAGCCCGCGACGTCACGCTGGGTGAGATTGGACCACGCCGTGCTGGTCGGTGGCAGCGGCTGGTTGTTGTTGGCGACGATCGTCTGGATGGCCGCGATGATCGAGGCCGTACCGAGGGTGGCGATGAACGAGTCGACGTGGAGGACGACGACGATGACGGCGTTCAAGCCACCGATCACCGCGCTCACCACGAGGGTGACGACGATGGCCGGCCACATGCCCCAGTGATGCGACGACTGCAACCAGGTGACGATCACGGTCGCCAGGTTGATGGACGCCCCCACCGAGAGGTCGAAAGTGCCGGCCGCAAGCGGGATGACGAGCGCGAGCGCCAAAATTCCGGAGATCGCCTGCTCCGAGGCGACCGAGTGAACGGTTGCGCCCGTCGGGAACAGATGTGGCTGCCAGATCGAGAAGACGACGATGAACAGCGCCCAGATGTAGAGCCCGCTGAATCGGTCGAATCCAAGACTCAAACGACGTTTCGAGGTTCCGCCATTGGTGGGACTCACGGTGTCGGCCCTTCCTGGGTTTCCTTGGGATTGACGAGATGGCGTGAGACCTCGGATACGGAGATCTCGTCGCCACGCAGCTCGGTGACGAAGCGCCCGTTGCGGACGACAAGCACCCGGCTGCTCACTGCCGCCAGCTCCTCCGCGTCGGCCGATGCGATGACGACCGCCGTGCCGCGTTCGGCCGCTTCCACGAGCTGACGGTGCAGGAGCGCTCGGGTGCCGATGTCGACACCTTGGGTCGGGTCGTCGGCGAGGATCAGCCGAGGCTCACGGCGCAGCCACCGGGCGAAGACCAGCTTCTGCTGGTTGCCGCCGCTGAAGGTCCGGAACTCTCGTTCCACGCCGTCCGGCGGACGGACGTTGAGGCGCTGGAACCAGCCACTCACGGACATCTTCTCCGCAGCACGGCGAATGGCGGGGAACTTCCAGAACTCACCGATCCGGCTGATCGACACGTTCTCGCGCGCGCTGAGATAGGGCATGCTCGCGTCGCGGCGGCGGTTGGCTGGCACGTAGCCGGTCCCGTGGGCAATCGCCTCGGTGGGGCGAAGCGACCGGATTACCTTGCCGCCGATCCTGACCTGCCCCGCGGCGCGCTCCGATGCGCCGAACACGGCAGCGCAGAACTCGTCGCGACCTGAGCCCGTCAGGCCCGCGATGCCCACAACCTCACCGGCCGAAGCCGTCAACGAGACACCGCGCAACCGCCCGGTGACCAGAGCATCGACCTGGAGCACCGGCGCGCCCGGGATACGCGCGGCGGCGGTAGCTGCACCGGGTCTGACCTGCTGGTCGCCGCCCAGATGACGGATGAGATCTTCGAGCGTCAGGTCGGCGACCGGCGTCGTGAGCACCTCACGCCCGTCCCGCAGGACGGTCGCGCTGTCGGCGACCCGGAACACTTCGTCGAGTCGATGCGTGACGTAGAGCACCGCAATGCCTCGAGCGCTAACTGCCCGCACCGTGTCGAGGAGTCGGTTGACGTCCTCGTCCGGGAGAGTCGCCGTGGGCTCGTCCAGGACCAAGACCCGCGCGTGGGCGGACCGCAAGCCGTGCACCGCGCGCGCGATCGCGACGCCAGTTCGCTCGGCTGCGGCAAGCTCGCCGACCGTCGTCCGGGGATCGGCGTCCAGCCCGACGCTCTCCAGCGCCCGCTTGACCTCGTCTCTGGCGCGCCGCGGACTGATCGTCCCGAGCGTCGTCGGGAAGTGACTGCCGAGGAAGAAGTTGTCGGTGATCGACAGCTTGTCGACCAGCGCAAGGTCCTGATGAACGAACCGAAGCCCGAGCCGGCGCGACGCCTCCGGGTTCCCGAAGGCCAGCACCTCGCCTTCGACGGTGACGGTGCCCCCCGGGTCGGGCTCGTGGAAGCCCGACAGCGTCTTGATGAACGTCGACTTCCCGGACCCGTTCTCACCCAGGAGCGCCCGAACCTCGCCGGCGACTACCCGCAGGTTCAGCCCGTCGAGGGCTCGGGTCGCGCCGAACGACTTCGTCAGTCCGGAGACGACAAGAGCGTCGCTCACCACTCACGCTCCACCCGACGGAACCCGCAGATGGCGACGCGCTCTGCACGAGGCCCACTTTCCCCGACCACACACGAGATGTCCTTGGCTCCGATGCACATGTATGGCACCTCGATCATTCGCACACACCGAAGAAGCGTGTGATTGTCTCAATTATCTGACTATATAAGCGGAATGCTGCACGAGGCCGAAGCGGTGTGTCAAGCGTCACATCGAGCGCATCGGCGCGGTTCGCCGTCACGCGCTGAAGAGCTCCTCGCTCAACGTCGCGATCTCGGCATCGACGCCTCCGAGCAGCAGCTGGTCCGCCTTCGCCCGCTTCAGGAACAGATGCGTCGGCTGCTCCCAGGTGATGCCGATGCCGCCATGCACCTGGACCGTGCCGGAGGCCGTGCGCGTGAACGCCTCGCCGACGTAGGCGGCCGCGACGAGGGCACGCCGCGGGTCCAGCCGTCCCGTGGCAGCCCAGTCTGCGGCGACGTCGTGGACGATGGCCTGGGAGGCCTGAGTGTCGACGAACATGTCGGCGCACAGATGCTTGATCGCCTGGAACTGACCGATGGGGCGTCCGAACTGAACGCGGATCTTCGCGTACTCGACCGCCAGGTTCATACACGCCTCGAGGGCGCCCGAGGCCTCGGCCGTCACGCCGAGCGCCAAGAGGCCGCGCCCGAGCTCGACCGCTCGCCGGGCAGCGCCTGATGCCCCGATCGGTCGTGCCGGGGCGGCGTCGAACGAGACGGTCAGTGCAGGACGCGAGGTGTCGAGTGGAGGCGCCGACGCGATCCGCACGCCGGGTGCCGACGCCGACGCGAGAAAGAGCGAGCTCTCCTCGCCGTCGTGGACGGCCACGAGAAGCTCGTCGGCAACGTCGGCGTCCACGACGACGGTCTTCGTCCCCGTCAGCGTGGGCCCGTCTGCGCCCATGCTGGCCCTGACAGGTGTCAGCACCGATCCGGGACCCGGGTCCAAGTCCGCCACCGCAACACGCGTCGTGCCGGAGGCTATCTGCGGCAGGAGCTGTTCCAGAGCGCCCGCGTCGTCGAGCTCGAGCAGTACCAGCGGGGCGACGAAGCCCGTGGTCAGATGCCCTGTCGGCAAGAGGACGCGGCCGGTCTCCTGGAGCGCGATCACCATGCCCACCGGTCCGAGGTCTGTTCCGCCGTATGCCTCCGGAATCGCCATGGCCGGCACGGTCAGCTCGACGACCGACTGCCAGAGTGCCGGGTCCGCGCGGTTGCCCCCCTCGACGATCTTCCGCGTGTGCTCCAGCGGCGCCGCGCGGTGCATGCCCTCGCGGAGCCAGTCGCGGAACTCCACCTGCTCCTCATGAGACTCCAACATGGCCGTCACGGCTCCCTTCTGCGCCTGGGCGCCGCGCATGCCTTGCCGACGCGCCGCCGAATCCCTAGAGTGGGGATCAGATGTAGAAGTTAGATAATTAAGTCCTTTGGAGCAAATATGGGACCAACGGAGACGCCAGGGTTCCGCGACGAGGTGCGCACCTTCCTCGCGCAGAACCTGCCGTCCGGCTGGGCTGGGCTGGGGAGTCTGCCTTCGGATGAGCAGGCCGACTTCGTCAAGGACTGGCGGGCACGTATGGCCGAGCATCGGCTGCTGGCCGTGGCCTGGCCCGAGGAGTACGGCGGCCGCGGCTACACGAAGCTCGACCACCTGACAGTCGCCCAGGAGTTCGCGCGGTCGAAGGTGCCGGTCGGCGCTCCCAGCGACACCGTCTCGATCAAGCTGCTCGGCAACACGGTGGAGCGTTACGGAACCCCGGTGCAGAAGACCCGGATCCTCCCGCGCATCATCAGTGGAGAGGACGTCTGGTGCCAGGGGTACTCGGAGCCGAACTCCGGCTCGGACCTTGCCAGCCTTCGCACGCGCGCCGAATTGCGTGACGACGAGTGGCACATCGACGGACAGAAGATCTGGACATCCAATGCGGCGAACGCCAACTGGATGTTCGCCCTGGTGCGCACCGATCCGGGAGCTCCCAAGAACAGGGGGATCACCATGTTGCTCCTCCCCATGGACCAGCCGGGGGTCGAGGTCCGCCCGATCCGCATGAACACCGGCGGATCGGAGCTGTGCGAGGTCTTCTTCACCGATGCCCGAGCAGCCGTCGAGAACGTCGTCGGCGAGGTGAACCAGGGCTGGACGGTTGCCAATGCGCTGCTGTCTCACGAGCGAGGGGAGGAGGCGGCGGTGAATCCCGTGCTCTTCGCCGAGGAGCTGGAGCGCCTCTTCAGCCTCGCGCGCGAGCGCGGCGCCGACAAGGACCCGGCGCTCCGTGCACGACTGACCCGGTGCTACGTGCAAGTGGAGGTCATGCGCGCCATGGGAGATCGCATCGTCGACTCCTACGTGCGCACGGGCGCCCTGGGGCCGGCGGCGTCCGTGTCCAAGCTGTATTGGAGCGAGTACCACCAGCGAGCCAGCGAACTCGCGGTCGACCTGCTCGGAACCGAGGCATTGACCTGGCAGGGCGACCGGCCACTGAAGTGGTTCCGCGGCGACAACCCGGGCGCCGCCAACTCCTCAGCCTCCTGGCTGACGGTGTACCTCACCAACAGCCGGGCGGGCACCATCTACGCCGGCACCTCGCAGATGCAGCGGAACATCATCGCCGAGAGGGCACTGGGCCTGCCTCGCGACCCGCTTCCCCAGCCGGTCGGCTCCTAGCGCCGCGGCGCTCCAACTCATCCTCCGGCCACCACCTCTCTTGACAGGAACTTGCATGGGACCTTTGGACGACCACGTTGCGATCGTCACCGGCGGCGCGCTCGGCATCGGCCGCGCCCACAGCCTCGAGCTTGCCCGACGTGGCGCACACGTCGTGATCGTCGACCCCGGCGTCGCGCTAGACGGGAGCGACTCCGACGCGACGCCCGCCGCGGCGGTCGTCGCCGAGATCGAGGCGGAGGGCGGCTCGGCCGAGGCCGCGCCGCTGTCCGTCACGGACTACGACGGCGTGGGTGCGCTCGTCGAGCGGATCGCACGCGAGCACGGACATCTCGACATCGTCGTCAACAACGCCGGCATCACCCGCGACCGCGTGCTGGTCAACATGCAGCGCGCCGACTGGTACGACGTCCTAGACGTGCACCTCGGCGGAACCTTCAACCTCACTCGACACGCCGCCACACACTGGCGGGAGCGGCACAAGAGCGGAGAACGTGTCCGCGGTCGCATCATCAACACGGCCTCGGGCGCCGGCATGCGAGGAGGTGTCGGGCAGGCGGCCTACGGGGCCGCAAAGGCGGCCATCGCCATGCTGACGACCGTCAGCGCGATGGAGCTCGGCCGCTACGGCGTCACAGCGAACGCGATCTCCCCGGTCGCACGGACGCGGATGACCGAAGCGGCCGGCCTCGCGCCCGCCCGCCGACCCGACGGCGAGTTCGATCCGGTCGCACCCGAGAACTCCTCTGCGGTCGTCGCCTACCTGGCCTCCGACGCCGCCGACTGGATCACAGGCCAGACCATTCGGGTCGACGGCAATCAGCTCCGTTTCTACAACCGGCCAGCGGTCTCCGACCAGGCGTACTCGCTCGCCGAGGAGCGGCGGCTCGAGGTCGAAGACGTCGAGGTCGGCTTGCGCGCGCTCTTCGGCGTCCTCCCCCTGGGTCTGGGGGATCAGCGACTGAGGATCAACGCGTGAGTGACGCCGCCGGCACTGATGCCACGTCGATCGCCCCCATCTCCGGCGGGCCGCTCCGTGGCGTTCGAGTAGTCGACGTGACGACCACGTTCATGGGCCCGTACTGCACCCGCCAGATGGCCCGGATGGGAGCTGACGTCATCAAGGTGGAGGAGCCGTCCGGCGACGTGGTGCGTGGCATCATGGATCCCGCCGGGCGCGGCCTCGGGCCGATCTTCCTTGCCGCCAACCAGGGCAAGCGCAGCATCGCTCTCGACCTCAAAGACCCTCGCGGACGAGAGACCCTGCTGCAGCTGATCGCCACCGCGGACGTCTTTATCACCAACATGCGGCCGACCGCTCTGGAGCGCCTGCGGCTGTCGGTGGAAACCGTCCACGAGGCCAATCCCCGCTGCATCGTGGCCTCGTTGGTGGGGTTCGGCCCCGGTGGCCCCTACGCAGGCCTGGCCGCCTACGACGACGTGATCCAGGCGATCAGCGGCATGGCAGCCACCCAGGGTGCCGGCGGCTCCCCGGAGTACGTGAGGAGTGCTGTCGCGGACAAGGTGGTCGGCCTCATGGCCCTCAACGCCATCCTGGCGGCGCTCCACGAGCGAGACCTAACGGGCACCGGGACGGTCGTCACCGTGCCGATGTTCGAGACGATGGCCGACTTCACCCTGCTCGACCACCAGGGTGGCCGGGTCTACGAGCCACCTACCGGCCCCACCGGGTATTCGCGCTTGCTCTCCCCGTATCGGCGGCCCTATGCGACAACCGACGGATACCTCGCGGTGGTCGTCTACACCGACCGGATGTGGCTGTCCTTCTTCGACCTCATCGGACAGCCAGACCTTGCCGAGAACCCGCGCTACCGGACGATCACCGACCGCACCCGCAACATCGACGAGCTGTACCAGCTCGTCGAGACCCAGCTCGCCACGAACTCCTCCGAGTACTGGCTCGAGACCCTCGCCGCGGCCGGGATCCCCGCGGTGCGCGTGCTCGACCTCGACGGCGTGCTCGCCGACGAACACCTGGCGGCCGTTGGCTTCTTCGAGCGAGTCGAGCACCCCGTTGCGGGATCGCTTCGCCTCTCCCGAGATCCGGTCTCCTTCTCCGATCACGTTCCCCCCGAGCTCCGGCCCGCCCCCCTCCTGGGACAGCACAGCCGCGAGGTCGCCCTGGAGGCGGGGTTCACCGCGGCGGAGGTCGACGAGCTGCTCGCCTTACACGTCCTCATCGAGCCGCAAGGCGGCGGCGCATGAGCTTCGACCCCGACATCGTGGGCCGTTCGGGACCCGAGGCCCGCGTCGCCTGGAGCGAGACGGACGTCATGCTCTACGCGCTCGCCGTGGGAGCCGGACGGGACCCGTCACGCGAGCTCCAGTTAACGACGGAGAACTCCGAGGGAGCGCGACTCCAGCCGCTGCCGACCTTCGGGCTCGTCCTCGTGCAGCGCTCGGACCGTCCTGAGATGGACAGCTGGGACCCGGCTCGCGCGGTCCATGGTGAGCAGCAGATCGCGATACGTCGGCCGCTCCCGGCCGCCGGCTCCCTCCTGATCCGCTCGACCATCACCGCGGTCGAGGACAAGGGCAGCGGCGCGCTCGTGACCGTCAGCTCGACAGCACGCGACCCTGATTCTGGATCCGTGACTTTCACCTCCGATGGGAAGATCTTCCTTCGTGGCCTGGGTGGCTTCGGCCCCACGGACGCCAAGCCGTCCACCACGCCGTGGGTCGCGCCCGAAGGCGAGCCTGCGTTGAGCCTGAGGAGCGAGACCCGCGCAGACCAAGCGCTCCTCTACCGACTGCTGGCTGATCGCAACCCGCTCCACTCGGATCCCGCCTTCGCCCGCCGGGCGGGATACGAGCGACCGATTCTCCACGGTCTCTGTACTTACGGCTCCGCCGTACGCGAGCTGATCAATGCGCTCTGTGACGGAGACCCCCGGCGAGTGTCCGCTGTGGACGGCCGGTTCAGCCGGCCTCTGTATCCCGGGACGGGCATCACCGTAAACACGTGGACCGACGGGCCGGGTGCCGTGAGGTTCCAGGCCGTTGACGATGCCGGAGCCGTGGTCATCGACCGCGGTCGCTTCGAGTTCACATCCGGCGACGACGCAGACGAGCAAGGAGAGCCGATATGACAGGCAGCATGAAGGGGTCGGCGGTGATCGTCGGCGCCTACGAGCATCCCGGACGGACCCTTCCGCATCACACGCTTCCGCAGGTCCACCGCGAGGTGATCTTCGGCGCTCTGGCCGACGCCGGACTGACCATCGACGACGTCGACGGCTTCTTCTGTGATTCCACAGCCCCGGGCTACGGCCCGATGGACCTGATGGAGTATCTCGGCATTCGCGCCAACGTCACCGCCTCGAGCGAGTTCGGCGGTGCTACCTACGTGGCCTACGTCGGCCAGGCCGCAGCCGCGATCGCCGCGGGAACCTGTCGTGTCGCCGTGATCACGCTGGCCGGTCTTCCCAGCCACGCGGCCACGGCACGAGCCGCCCTGGACACTGAGCCGGGCCCGGCCACAGCTTTCGAGGGCAACGGCTTCCGCGGCGGCTACGGGCCGGTCGCCGACTACGCCATGCTCGCCAGGCGCCACATGCACGAGTTCGGGACCACGTCCGAGCAGCTCGCGTGGATCAAGGTCGCTGCCTCCGTCCACGCCCAGCACAACCCCAACGCGAAGCTCCGCGACCTGGTGAGTGTCGAGGACGTCCTAGCGTCGCCGATGGTTGCCGACCCGCTCCACCGGATGGACTGCTGCGTCATCACCGACGGCGGCGGCGCCCTCGTGGTCGTGCATCCCGACGTCGCCCGCAACCTGGGACGCAAGGGCGCCCGAGTGCTTGGATACGGCGAGGCGCAACGGAACTCCCTGCAAGGCAAGGTCGACCTGACGTACACGGCCAACCGGCGGGCGGGCGAGCTGGCGTTCGCGACATCCGGGGTGACCCCCACGCAGATCCAGTACGCCTCGCTGTACGACTCCTTCACCATCACGGTTCTGATGGCGCTGGAGGATCTCGGCTTCTGCCGACGCGGCGAGGGCGGGCGCTATGTCGAGAACTACGGGCTCACTGGCAAGGACGGGAAGATCCCCGTCAACACCGACGGAGGAGGGCTGATGAACAACCATCCCGGAAACCGCGGGGGGATGACGAAGGTCATCGAGTGCGTGCGACAGCTTCGAGGCGAGGCGGCGGCAGCCCTCCAGGTGCCGGATTGCGAGCTCGCGCTTGCCGCGGGCACCGGGTTCCGGCTGGCTGCCCGTCACTACAGCTCGGTCGTCGTCCTGGAGCAGTTCTCATGAGCGCCAGCTACTTCAGCGCGGGCCTGCCGTCGGCACCGGGGCCCGCGATCGACCCCGAGACCGAGGAGTACTGGACGGCGGCCCGGCGCGGCGAGCTGGTGCTTCCCTATTGCGAGCAGTGTCAGGACTACTTCTGGTACCCCCGAGGCTTCTGCCCTCGCTGCATGAGCGCAAACGTCGGCTGGAGGCCCTCGACCGGCGCCGGCGAGATCTACGCGTACTCAATCGTGCATCGAGCGTTCGGAGCATGGGTCGATCACACCCCCTTCGTCATCGCCTACGTCACCCTTGCAGAGGGCATCACGCTCTCGACCAACGTGGTGGAGGTGGACGCCGACGAACTCCGCGTGGGTCTTCCGGTCATCGCCTTCTTCGAGCACAACGACGGCGACGAGCCCGTGCTCAGGTTCCAGCCAAAGCCGGTCACCGAGTAGCCCACGCCCAGAAGCCGGCGGCGTCGCCCGCTGCGCGTCCTGCGATAGCCAGGTCGACGTCGCGCAGCGATCGCAGCTCGCTGAGCCATGCCAGTGCTGGCAGCGTGAACGAGTGCAACCAATGCTCGGCGGTCGTCCCGATCGCGCCGTGGACCTGGTGAGCCGCGCGCACCACGACAGGAACGGCATGTGCGACGACCGAGAGGGCGATATCGACCGAGCCGACGAGCCGATCGACCTCCTCCGGCTGAGCGAGGACCGCCGCGACGGCGAGGTCTGCCGCGGCCTGAGCGATGGCCGCTTCCGCGGCCTGATCTGCCACAAGCTGCTGGATGGCCTGGAAGCCGGCGAGCGGTCGCCCGAACTGGACACGCTCCTGGGCGTGCCGGATGCTCAGCCGGACCGCCTGCTGGAGCACCGCGCTGATCTGGACGCACCTCGCGATCCTGCGGCGCAGGTCGAACAGCGATGCGACGGCCTCATCGACCTGGACGGCGTCGGTCCGGGTCGTCTCCACCCGGACGTTCGCCCACGGGATCCCTGCGATATCGCGGCCACGCTCGACGGTGACGTCCTCGGCCGCGACATCGGCTACCCACGTGTTGCCGTCGCGCCGGTAGACAACCGCGATCCTGTCAGCCCCGTCTGCCCAGGGGACGGCCGCTGCACGGCCCGCGTCGTCGAGCAGACACGCGGTGCGAATGGCTGTGCCGCGGTCGAGTCCGGCACGATCGAGCAACCATCCGGCGAGAAGGTCGTTCTCGGCAAGCGGAACCGGCGCGGCATGGGCCGCCCCGATGCTGATGAGCGCTGCCGCCTCGGCCCAGCCGGCGCCGCTGTCCTCGGACGTAAGGGAGGTAAGCCCGGCCCGCTCCAGCGTCGACCACAAGCCACGATCGAGCTCGACCTGGAGCGAGGCAGAGCCACTGGCCTCCTGCCAATCGCCGAAGATATCGGTCAGCAGGGTGACCAGCTCGGGGTCAGCGGCATACGCGGTCATCAGCGCAACCCCAGCTGACGAGCGATGACGCCCCGGAGGATCTCGTTCGTCCCCCCGC
>Ga0164242_10003660_pt1 | contig 17460 bp, 16 predicted proteins | sample OricomgcompostMG_FD_108783 | JGI IMG/M metagenome (GOLD analysis project Ga0164242, IMG submission 108783) | Miracle-Growth compost microbial communities from Emeryville, California, USA - Original compost - Miracle growth compost (MG) ...
CAAGACCAGTAGCAGTGAATAACCTGGCACGCTTGAGCAAAGGGAAGATGATAGGTGTCAGGTACAATAAGGATAAAGACTGGGTTGGAGGAAGCGTCGCTTATTTTGAGAAATAGGATCAGAATTATTTCAGTAAATTCAAAAATTAATTATTCAATGTCTTTAATTTAAAAAATTATAATCTCATGTTTTAATAGTGAGAATCCGTATCTGATTCCTTTACTTTGCAAAAATTTATTTTCTTCATTAATGTATAACGGTAAAAAAGTTGTTGTTGTCCTTCCTGCCTATAATGCCGCACTTACAATGGAAAAAACGATTGCAGAAATTCCAATGAACATTGTTGATGAATTGGTTTTAGTGGATGATAACAGCACTGATAATTCCATTGAAGTAGCTCAAAAATTAGGGATTAAACATATTATAGAACACAGGGAAAACAGGGGTTACGGAGGCAATCAAAAAAGTTGTTACGATAAGGCACTCAAATTAAATGCAGATATTATTATCATGCTTCATCCGGATTATCAGTATACTCCAAAGCTTCTGCTGGCAATGATTTCAGTTATCGGAAATGATTTGTATAAGGTAGTTTTTGCAAGCCGGATTTTAGGAAAAGGTGCACTGAAAGGTGGAATGCCATTGTACAAATATGTTGCCAACAGACTTCTTACTTTTTTCCAGAATACCATGATGAATCAAAAGCTTTCTGAATACCATACAGGCTATAGGGCCTATCACAGAGATGTATTGGAAAAAATAAATTATCAACAAAATTCAGATGATTTCATTTTTGATAATGAAATGGTGGCACAAATATTTTACAATGGTTTTGAAATAGGAGAAATTACCTGTCCGACAAAATATTTTGAAGAAGCATCTTCCATCAATTTAAGGAGAAGCATCACTTATGGACTAGGTGTACTAAAGGTTTCCGTTCTTTATTTTCTTACCAAACTCAAAATTTATAAATGGAAATTGCTCACCGATTAAATAAAAAACAAAGTAATTTATACCTTGCTATCATTATTTTATCCGGCATTATTTTCTTTATTCCATTTTTAGGAAGAGTCCATCTTTTTGATTGGGATGAAATTAATTTTGCTGAGTCGGCCCGGGAAATGATTGTGACGGGAAATTACCACCGGGTACAAATAAATTTTCAACCTTTCTGGGAAAAACCACCTTTCTTTTTCTGGCTGCAGGTTGGTTCAATGAAAATGTTTGGTATCAATGAATTTGCGGCACGATTTCCAAATGCCATTTTTGGAATTATCACCTTAGTTACATTTTTTTTGATTGGGAAAAAATATAAATCGCCCCGATTTGGTTTCATTTGGGCAATCAGTTATTTAGGTAGCTTTTTACCACATTTATATTTTAAATCCGGAATTATAGATCCGGTTTTTAATTATTTTATTTTTATCTCTATTTATTTTATGTACCTGGATATTTCAGGTGAAGTTTTTAAAAATAAATACGTTTATCCTTCGATGGCAGGGCTTTTCATTGGTTTGGCTACGTTAACAAAAGGTCCAGTTGGTCTATTGGTTTTTCTCATTTCATTCTTTGTTTATTTTTTATTTACAAAATTCAAAAACTTCCCAAACGTAAAAAAGATTTTACTGTTTATTTTCTTTTTTACGCTCATTTGTTTACTTTGGTTTGGTCAGGAAATTATCAATAATGGCTTTTGGTTTTTAAAAGAATTTCTTTCTTACCAGGCTGATTTGTTCCTTCATCCGGTTGCAAGTCATGGAGAACCATTTTATTATCATTTTGTTGTTGTTTTTATTGGTTGTTTTCCCATTTCAATTATTGGATTACCGGTTTTATTTGGAAAAAATGTAGAAGTAAAAAAAGATTTTTTACGGTTGATGAAAATTCTTTTTTGGACAGTGATGATATTATTCAGCATCACAACGACAAAAATTGTTCATTATTCTTCACTTACTTATATGCCATTAGCGTTTATGGCTACCTGTTACCTTGAATGGCTCGTTTCAAAATATGAGAAAATGAAAATTTGGGTCTTAATTTTAATTGCATTCATGGGATTTGTTTTTTCATTTTTATTAACGGCACTTCCTTACGTTGCCAATCATCACGAATTGATTCTACCTTATTTAAAAGATCCTTTCGCCGCTGCAAGTCTTAACGTGACCGTTCATTGGAGCGGCTTTGAGAGTTTTATTGGAATTTTTTATTTCATTTTAGTAATAGTTGCTGTAATTCTTTTTTATAAAAAGAAAAATAAGATTGCAATTCTATTTCTTTTTTATTCAACTGCTATTTGTCTCTTTATTTATTTGCTGACTGTTGTTCCAAAAATTGAAAAATATTCTCAAGGTCCTGCAATAAATTTTTATGAAACCTTAGAGGGAAAAGATGTTTATGTTTGGCCAATCGGTTTTAAAAGTTATGCTCAATATTTTTATGCAAAGAAACCAGCTTCACCTGTTTATGGAGAAAAAGATGAACAATTCCTACTGAAAGGAAATATTTCCAAACCTGCATTTTTTGTGGTTAAGATTACCAATTCTGGTTTCGATACAACCTGTAACAATTGTAAATTAATAAAAGTGGAAGGAGGATTTAAATTTTATAAAAGAGAGCCTGTAAAGTAATCAAAGAGTAGAAAATTCCCTTTGATTTAAAGTGGTTCAAATAAATTTCTTTCTCAACTCATTTTAAATATCTTTAATAAAAATTTTTAGTGAAATTATTTAAAAGATATTTTGAGTTAACGGTATGGATCATTGCTTTGATTTTACTTGCGTCGATGAATCCTTCAACTGATATTCATAATTCCTTTTGTATTTTCAAATTTCTAGGAATTAATTTTTGTCCTGGTTGTGGCCTTGGACATTCAATCAGCTATTTATTTCATGGTGATCTGAAAGCTTCATTTTCTGCTCATCCTTTTGGAATCTTTGCTGTTGCTGTAATCCTTTTTCGAATCTATAAACTCTCTTGTCTTCATATTTTTTCTCATTTTAAAAAATACAATTATGGATAATAATTTAAACTCTGTAAATCCTACGATCTTAAAGTATTTGTATGATATCACTCCCGAAGAATTATTGACAATTAATTCAAGAATAAAAGATTTCAGCAATGATGAAATAGCACAGTTTTGTACGATCTATCGATCAAAAAGAAAAGATCCGCAATTGATTTTAATTCTCTGTCTTATTGGACTGGTCGGTGTTGCAGGACTTCAACGATTTTTTATCGGTCATATCGGTATGGGGATTTTATATTTTTTTACCGGTGGCTTGTGTTTGGTAGGAACGATCGTTGATGCAATAAATCATAAAGAACTGGCGCTGGAATATAATGCAAAAATGATCACTGAAACTTTATCAATGCTGAATATGATCAGGCAATAAAGTTTGTATTTCCAAAACTCGTTGTGTGGCACTGCTTTCAAATGCAGTCAAAATAATTTTTACCACATTTTCACCTTCCTCAGCTGTAACAGGTAGAGGCTTCTGATTACGAATTGCTTCATACATCGCATTGTAATAATCATTGTAATTTCCCTGCTCGGATCTAATGAACTTTTTCACTACTACTCCGTTTATTTCTGTATGCAGTAAACCTTCTTCGGATTCCGGTTCGGTTCCCCAATCCGATTTGCCGGGAATAACTCCCATTTTTAACATCGTTTCCTGGACATCAGTTTTAGGCTTGATAAAAGAGCCTTTTAATCCATGCAAAATATAGCCTGGCAAGGCTTCACGTACAATATAACTCGCTTTTAGGCGGACTCTTAATTTTGGATAATACAACAGCAATTCAAAATAATCATCGACTTTTGACAAAGGACGAATGACCCGGATGTCAGCAAAAATTTTTTCAGGCATTCCAAATAATTGCAACGCCTGGTCTATCAAGTGCGAACCAAGATCATACAAAACTCCTGCGCCTGGACCTGGAGTCTCTTTGTGTTTCTTCGGACTCAATTCTTCCCGAAATCTGTCGAAGTGCATTTCCACTTCAACCAAATCACCAAGAAGATTTTCGGATAAAACTTTTTTTATTGTCCTGTAATCGCTGTCGTATCGACGGTTTTGATAAACTGATAAAATTTTATTTTCTCTTTTTGCAATTTCAATTAATTCCTCTGCTTCCTTTACATTAATTGTAAATGGTTTTTCAACAATTACATGTTTACCAGCCTCAAGGCATTTTTTTGCATACTCATAATGAGTGAAGTTTGGGGTATTTACAATAACTAATTCTACCAATTCCTCGGCAAGCATTGCTTCTAATGTTCGATAGGTTTTTACATCCGGATATTTTTTAACTGCCTCATTTTTTGTTCTTTCCCAAACTGCATAAAAATTAAAATGAGGACTAACAGTTAAGAAAGGAGAATGAAAGACGAGACCGCTCATTCCAAAAGAACATAAAGCTGTATTGATAGGATTTGCCATTTTTTCGAAATTGTAATAATATTTAGGATACTATTTCTATCTGATTCAAACTAAAAAATAAGAAGTGACTTTTAAGATTCTCCCTTCTCTCCTACAAACCAATCTTCCTTATTTTTAAATAATACATTGAAGGTGGTAAGAGTTCCATAAATTCTTGTAATATATTGGTGCAAATTTACTTTCTCCTCATCACTTAGGTTTTTATTTGAGTTGATCTGTTGCTCCATAACTCTTATCCTATCGCGAAGCATTACGATTTTATGAAAGAAAATTTCGATTGGAATTTCTTTCGGTTTCTGATTATTATCAACTGGTTGCAATAACATTTTCCCGCCCTTCCACCTGTCACCCAATGGAACAATTTCAGTGGTATCACTCCAAAGACGAAGAATTTTCAATAATGATTTTTCAACTTCGCTTGTTGTTTCTAATTCCACTGTAACATTTTCCGGAATAATTTCTTCCAACCGATCATCAGTTTTATCAATTTCCTTAATGCCATATGTGATAAAGGAAACAAGATAAGTTGCAAGCCTGACGCCTACTATTACGCCTGGGCCATATTGAGGATGTTGAAGCCTGGTGCCTATTCCAAGATTTAATTGATCCATAAAAGCATCTTTTAATTTTGTTTGTTTCAATCCTTACTTTTTCAAAAGTGATAATGATTCAACAAAAAATTCTTTTTAAAATAATGAAACTATTCTTTAAGTAAAACCAGTATTAGGTAATTTTTATCTCTTGTTCTTCCAAATATTTCGAAACGGCACTGGAAACTTCACTTTGGGCCAATTCTCTTTCAGTAACATCTTCGCACCAAAAATAAATCTTCAATTGAGTAGATTGAGAGGTAACCGTATTTATCAAAATTTCCGGTTCTTTCTCTGCTACAACATGTGGGGAAGACTTAATGATCTTCAAAATCTGCTCTCGAATCTCTTTTGTCACTTTACTTACATTAAATGTAAGATCAATCCTGATATAATTTTCATTCAGACTCCAGTTTACAAAATCTTTCGAAAGTATATTACCATTTGGTATAATCACTTCTGCACCTTCGGCCGTCAGTAAAGTGCTTGATCTCATACTGATTTGTTTTACACGCCCTTTTTTATCTCCAATTTCAACAGTGTCGCCAATATGCAGCGTCCTATCAAAAATTAGAATAATTCCTGAAACAAAATTGTTTACAATATTTTGCAAACCGAGACCGATACCAACACTCAGCGCACCAAGAATAACAGTGATTTTATCAATTGCCAAGCCGGAAGCAGCTACAGCAAGTAAGAATCCTGCTACCAAAAGAACCAATTTTACAATCATCAATTTAGAACGTTCACCTTTGCTGTTAAAGAGTGCATCATCACCGATATCACCAAAAAAGTAGCTTATGTATTTTTGAATAAAATTGGCAATCCACAGAATGATAACAAACAGGATAACCCCACCCCATGTAAATTTAAAACTACCAATTGAACGGGATTCGTTTAAAACAGAAGCGACATAATTTGTAATCGCATTATAAATATTAAGGTTTGTTGAAAAGACAATGAGCCAAATAATAAATGAACAGAAAATGACAAGGCGCGAAATGCCTTTCGCAATTTCTGCATGATCAAAATCTGAAGTATATTCTTTTCTTTTGCGGCTGCTCTCAATCTGTAAAAGAAACGCTTCTGTCACAGATTCAATAAAGACAAGTAAACCAGCAGTTTGAATTAAGGAATAAATACCTGTAGAACCCAGGATCTGCATGAGTGTGACTCTTCCAAATAAATTGCAAACGACGGCCAAAAAATTGAACAGAATATACAAAGCGACCGATAAAATCAGGAAAGTGTGTTGTTTGTACTTTTTTCGAAAAGTTGATAATGAATATAAACCTAACAAAACAGAAAGCGTATTCAGGATCAACAAATACCAACGAGTCAGGTAAACAGACAATCCGACATATCTTGAAATTGATTGCAATAAAAATAAAACAATAAAAACTAGCCACAGATAAAATAATTGACGCGGCAGTCGTTTCCCAAAAGAATAAGTAAGCGTAAGCATCAATAAAAATTCAACGGAGGCAATATAAATAAAGGGGGCATCAAGGTCGAATAATGGAGCCAGGTTAAGCATTACAATTAGCGAAGCGAAAATGGGAACAGGATTTATATACCTGAAATGGAAGTCAGCGATAGAATCTATTTTCCCTAATTTTTTAAGGCTTTTAAAATTATAAAAGATCCAAAAGAAAAAACCAAGGCCACACAGTAATAGCAAAAGCAATTGATTGTGTGTGTGTGAAAAATAATAGTTTGTAATTTTTTTTTCTGATTGAATTGTTTTTTCAAATTCTTCTGAAATAGTTTGGGCTGATTCAGTTTTTGGAAATTGCCATAAATAAAAACTTTCTTTACTAAACGCTCTTGACCCGGTTGTTGTGATCATGTTTTGCGTCTGAAGTTGCAATTCGTCGGTAGCAATAATATTATTTGAAGTACGTGCCAGTGCGTTATCAATTAAAAGATTCACATATTTTATAAGGCTATCAGTTTTAAACCATTTTGAACGTAACTGGGCTAATTGTTCATCAAAAGACGCTCTCAAAAGCGGATCATTGATGAGTTGGTGTAAAAGAGAATCATTTCGCAATGCCGAGATTTTCCCTTTCGTTCCATTTAAAATACTGTCGTACTGATTCAATTGTCGAGCATACGATTTCGAATTTTTATTGATCTGTTTCAAAATAATTCCAAACATCTGGAGATTACGGATATTCAAGGCACGGTTATTTACATTCAGTCTATCCCTGATAATTCCGATCGCCGAATCATCATCATTAAGATCCTGGATAATTCCAAGAATGCTGGGAACTGGTTGAGAGAGAACGGATGCTTTATTAAGCGTTTGATAAACTTTTTCTATGCTTAATAGATAATCATTTCTTGTAATTGTGTCATTTGAAGAAAAGATTGGAGTGGATAAATGCGTTGTATCATTTTGCGCAGCAACCCCAATAAAAGAGAAAACGAACAAGCCCAATAAACAAAATATCTTCATAATTTTCATTCAGAGAAGGATAAAATTACTGTATGGAAAGGATTGTACCATATTATTCGTTGATTTTTATTAGTTGAATAAGAAAATGAAACTGCGCATTTTTGAAAGTTTTGTATAAAAAACTGTTTAAAAATAATTTCGAGGCAACCTTTCATTGTCAAATGATGATAATAAATTGTAAAACTTCAACTGATTATTTTATTAATTCATTACTTTGTAAATGAAAATAATTTATATGAAAACAACAATTAGTAAACATTTATTTCTGTACCTATTTATTGTCGTTCTCGCCGGCTCCATTTCATCCTGTAAGAAAGATCATTCCGGCCCCGATACCACCGAACCCACAACATTATCTGATGCCGACTCTTTGAAATACCTGATGTACAATATTATGCAGGTAAGCTTTGTTGGAGATGGAAGAGATACAACTGTCGATCTTCCAACTTATTATTGGTATAAACAGGTTCCTAAATTGGATCCATTGAGTAGCCAATATGATTCAGCAGATGTGCTGTTACAGAAGATGAAAACCTATCCAATAAACCCGACAACCGGAAGACCTTTTGATAAATACAGCTTTTTGGACCATGGAGAAGTTCAGGGGGAAATTCAACAAGGTGTTTCGTCCGGGGATTTAGGAATGCAGGTAACTTATGCAGGAGATGGAACTCCGGCCAATACAGCTTTATTTGTTTTATTTACGGATAAAAATTCTCCATCCGGACTTGCAGGTGTAAACCGTGGTTGGCAAATTACTTCTGTGAACGGACAAAACGTTACTTATGATGGAAGCAACGGTCCAAATGTAAATAATGTGATCAACGAAGTCTATTATGATCCAAATCCCACTTCATTTACTTTTAAAAAACCGGACGGAAGTTCTCAGACAATCAGTTTGTCAAAAGCAGTTTATAATATTAATCCCGTTTTATTTGATACCATTTATTCGGTAGGATCAGAAAAGGTTGGATATTTTGTTTTTAATTCATTTGCCGCAGTTGAAAATGATAATGGATCAACACTAACTAAACAGCAAATTGATAATGTATTCAACAAGTTTAAATCAGCTGGAATTTCGTCTCTAATTGTTGATCTGAGGTACAATGGTGGCGGCTCTGTAGGCACCGCAGAATACCTGGACAATTTGATTGCACCGGCCTCAGTGCAAGGAAAAGAAATGTATCATTATTTATATAATGATAAACTAACCGCACAGGCAAATGCGCAACCTGATTTCCTTACACAAAAGGTATTGTTCGACCAGGGAAGTGCCAATCTAAATCTTAAGAATGTCTTTTTTATAGGAAGTTCACATACTGCATCAGCTAGTGAATTAACAATCAACAATTTGAAACCATACATGGATGTAAAACTTGTGGGCGACACTACTTATGGCAAACCTGTAGGTTTCTTCACATTTCACATTACCGACTTTCCTAACGGGGTTGAAAAAGATCTTGCGGATTTATATGCGATAAATTTTGAAACAAGAAATTCGGCTAACGAGGGAGGATACTTTGATGGTTTGATTCCTGATTCGAAAGCAACCGATTATGTTGATGTTCCCTGGGGTGATAAAACAAATGATCAAAACCTTGCTGAAATTCTGAACTATGTTTCTACCGGCAGTTACAAGCGTGAAGCGGTAGCAGAAAGAATGGCTGCGAATAAATCATTACGCGCCTCAATCCCTTCTACTATTCGTCCATTACGTTTTAATGGAATGGTAGATTACAGGATTAGCAATGAGATCAAAGCCAGGATCAATAATAGTTTGAGAAAATGACATTAATATAGAATTACTCTTCAAATTCCTTCCAGCTCATAATTATACTGGAAGGAATTTTTGTTTATAGGATATACAATTGATACAGATTTTCTTTTTCAATTTTCAAACGGGGGTCTTTTAAGTTTGCGTTCAAAATAAAACCAAATCTTTTACCTTTGCAACCTTAAAAAAAATTTTTTCTATGGCAACTACGTCAGATATCAGAACAGGATTGATCTTAAAAATAGATGGAAATTTATATTCCGTTGTTGATTTCGGTCAAAACAAAACAGCACGTGCAGGCGCAAAAGTTTGGGCAAAATTAAAAGGAGTTGATAATACGAGAACCATTGAGCAGACATGGAATAGTGGAGAAACTATTCATCCGGTGAGAGTTGAAAAAAGGCCATACCAATTTTTGTATAAAGATGATACAGGTTATACTTTTATGGATACAGAAAATTATGAACAGATTTCAGTAGCTCCTGAAATGGTTGATGCACCACAATTTTTAAAGGATGGCCAGGAAGTATCTGTTTTAATCAATACAGAAACTGATCAACCAATGGGCGTTGAACTTCCCGATAAAATAGTTTTGCAGGTAACTTACAGCGCTCCTGGTTTAAAAGGAGATACAGCTACAAGAACCTTGAAACCAGCTACTGTTGAAACGGGAGCTACGGTTAATGTTCCGCTGTTTGTAAATGAGGGCGAATTAATAAAAGTGAATACAAAAACCGGAGAGTATGTTGAAAGAGTAAAAGAATAACCTTTTCTCTTTGATTGAATGATTTACAATTCTATTAATTTTCAATTAATAAACTACCTTAGCCTCACGTTTTCCATAACCTAAATATTATTTCCAGTATGGACATTAAACAAATTCAAGAGTTAGTAAAGCTTGTTAACAAAAGCAATATCGGCGAATTAAGTATTGAAAAGGATGGTTTTAAAATTACCATCAAGCAGAAAAAAGAAGCTGCACAACATTTTGCTTCACCAATGTTACAACAAGCACCGCAACCTCAACAAATCGGCATCCCTTCCTCAGATGCTTCTGCAAAAGCAGCGGAAACAAAATCTAATGAAAGTACTAAATCAGAAAATTATCTTACAATAAAAAGTCCTATGATCGGGACTTTTTATCGTCAGGCAGGTCCCGGAAAACCAATGTTTGCCAGTGTTGGAGATGAAGTGGAAGCAGGCCAGGTGGTTTGTATCATTGAAGCGATGAAATTGTTTAATGAGATAGAGAGTGAAGTTTCGGGAAAGATTGTAAAGGTCTTGGTAGAAGATGCATCTCCTGTTGAATTTGATCAACCGTTGTTTCTTGTAGAACCGAATTAATAGATTAGCGTTGAAAGAAATTTTATAATAATTGGCTTTCGTTTTCACATTTACACATTTTCTTATTTTTCAAATTAAATACTTTGTTTAAAAAGATATTAATAGCCAATCGTGGTGAAATTGCACTTAGAGTTATTAGAACCTGCAAAGAAATGGGCATCAAAACTGTGGCCGTTTATTCAACTGCAGACAAAGATAGTCTTCATGTAAAATTTGCTGACGAAGCAGTTTGCATTGGAAAACCAGCAAGCATTGACAGCTATTTAAATATTCCTCACATCATGGCTGCCGTAGAAATCACTAATGCAGATGCAATTCATCCGGGTTATGGTTTTCTGGCAGAGAATGCAAAATTTGCACAAATCTGCATTGATCATGGAATAAAATTTATCGGGCCTACTCCAAAAATGATCAATTCAATGGGTGATAAGATCACAGCGAAAGAAACGATGATAGCCGCCGGAGTTCCTGTTGTTCCTGGCGTTGAAGGTTTATTAAGAGATCTGGATCATGCTAAAAAATCAGCTGCTGAGGTTGGATATCCCGTTATTTTAAAAGCCACTGCCGGGGGCGGTGGCAAAGGTATGCGAGTTGTTTGGAAAGAAGAAGACATGCAGAAAGCCTTAGAAACTGCAAAAACGGAAGCTGCAGCATCTTTTAAAAATGATGGCATTTATATGGAAAAATTTGTGGAAGAACCACGTCATATTGAAATCCAAATTGCCGGAGATCAATATGGAAATGTTTGCCACCTCAGCGAACGCGATTGTTCTATTCAACGACGTCATCAAAAGCTTGTGGAAGAATCTCCTTCACCATTTATGACACCTGAATTGAGAGAGAGAATGGGAGAAGCGGCAATAAAAGCAGCTTCTGCAATTAATTATGAAAGCGTTGGTACAATTGAATTTCTTGTAGATAAGAACCGCAATTTTTATTTCATGGAAATGAACACACGTATCCAGGTAGAACATTGCGTTACAGAAGAAGTAATAAACTATGATTTAATAAAGGAACAAATAAAAATTGCTGCAGGTGATAAAATTTCCGGAAGAAATTATTATCCTGAAATGCATGCAATTGAATGCAGAATAAATGCAGAAGATCCTTACAATGATTTCCGTCCTTCTCCCGGAAGAATTACCGTTCTTCATCAACCGGGTGGACATGGTGTTCGTGTAGATAGCCATTGCTATGCTGGTTATGTAATTCCGCCTTATTATGATAGCATGATCGGTAAATTAATTACAATGGCTCAAACACGCGATGAAGCGATAGATACCATGTATCGGGCACTAAGCGAATATGTAATTGAAGGAATAAAAACAACGATTCCATTCCATCTTCAGTTAATGCAAAATGAAGATTTCAGAAAAGGAAACTTCACTACTAAGTTTTTGGAAGGTTTTAAAATGAGTTAAGAAAATTCTTTTAAATAATTTTTCTCAGAATCTTATTGACTTCCCTGGCATTATTCATTAGCAATAAATGACCACCACCTTCAATCACGTACTCAGGGTTTTTAATGTATTTGATTGGAAAAATATGATCTTTTGTTCCATGAATATGAATCACATTTTCAGGACTCCATTCGTTTTTCCAGTTCACAATTTCATTAATTGCAAAATCCGTATAATCCTGGTTGATGTTTTGCCTGTATTCTCTTAATAATTGTTTCTCTTCTTCTGTTTCAACTCCAAGATCATAATTCTCAATCGGCTCAAGAATTTTATATGGTTTTAGGGGAATTATTTTATTCAAACGAAGTGCTGCCGTTAGTTTCATAAAAAAAGGAAGTTCATCACGGTTGCGGATACTCGAAATTAAAATAATCTTTTCAACGGGAATTAATTTTGCAATTTCAATCGCCATCATTCCACCAAAAGACAATCCTATCAGAATAGGATTTGGATGATGGATTTCTTGTTCCATTCTTTTTGCGTAAGAAGCAAGAGTTTCATTTTTTTGGGGAATTTTCCATTGGATATAATGGACATCATTTTCACCAAAATCAAGTTTTGAAAAAACCCTTTCATCCGCACCAAAACCGCTGATGCAATAAATGTGTTTCATAAAAAAAATTGATTCCGGTTAATAAATTTTTACCGATCATTTTTCTTTTCTTGGCAAAACATAATTCTCTACATCTTCCGCAGTGATTGTTTTGCCGGAAAGAATGATCAACCTTTCCACCACATTTCTTAATTCACGTACATTTCCTGTCCATTTATATTTTTGTAAAAGATCCAAAGCTTTTTTGTCAATAGATTTTTTTGGTTGACCATATTCAGCAGCAATATCACCAAGAAAACGATCAATTAATAAAGGAATATCGGAAGCACGTTCGTTCAAAGTAGGAACATGCAAGATAATTACACCCAAACGATGATATAAATCAAGACGGAAATTTTTATTTTCAACTTCTTTTAAAAGATCTTTATTGGTAGCAGCAATCACTCTTACATCAACATTAATATCCCTGTCAGCTCCTACTCTCGTGATCTTTCCTTCCTGTAATGCACGCAGCACTTTCGCCTGCGCATTCAAACTCATATCGCCAATTTCATCAAGAAATAAAGTGCCTCCACTTGCCTGTTCAAATTTTCCAATTCGTTGTTTTACTGCGGAAGTAAAACTACCTTTTTCATGACCGAATAATTCACTTTCAATTAATTCTCCTGGAATTGCAGCACAATTTACTTCTACCATTGCTCCATTACAACGGGCGCTTTTTTGGTGAATCCATCTTGCAACCAATTCTTTGCCTGCACCATTTTCGCCTGTGATCAAAACACGGGCTTCCGTAGGAGCGATTTTCTCAATTGTGTCTTTGATTTTCCGGATTGGTGAAGATTCTCCGACAATATCCTGAACCTTTGCCACTTTTCGTTTCAGCACTTTTGTTTCTGCAACCAAAGTTGTTTTATCCATCGCATTCCGAAGTGTAATCAACATTCGGTTCAAATCAGGTGGCTTTGAAATATAATCATAAGCGCCTTTCTTAACGGCTTCAACGGCAGTTTCAATATTTCCATGGCCACTGATAATAATGATTGGGACTTCAGGATTAATTTCTTTTGCTTTTTCTAAAAATTCTATGCCATCCAATTTTGGCATTTTAATATCACAAAGAACAAGATCATAAATTTTTGTTCTAAACTTACTTAATCCTTCTTCCCCATCTGCGGCTTCGTCAATTTTGTATCCTTCAAAACCTAAGATTTCCGTCAAGGTTTTTCTGATTGCTTTTTCATCATCAATAATAAGTATGGAAGGCATATTTTAAATAATTGATTTTTAATTTATTATTTTAATTCATTTACAGGTTCAAATTATTTCGGCTATTTAATTAACTCTCCATCATTAAATACGCTTTTATAAATCCATCCAATTCTCCATCCATCACAGGCCCTACGTTTCCTACTTCATAATCGGTTCGATGATCTTTGATCATTTTGTATGGATGAAAAACATAACTGCGAATCTGGCTCCCCCACTCTATTTTTTTCTTTGAGGAATTATTGATATCTAATTGTGCCTGTCTTTTTCGCATTTCTTCTTCATACAACCGGCTCTTTAACATTGACATTGCTTTCTCTCTATTTTCTCCTTGTGTTCTTGCCTGTTGACATTCAACAATAATTCCTGAAGGTTTATGAGTCAGTCTGACGGCTGTTTCTACCTTATTTACATTTTGTCCGCCGGCACCACCACTTCTAAAAAAAGCCCATTCAACATCAGCGGGACTTACCTTTATTTCAACCGTATCGTCAATTAATGGATAAACATAAACACTTGCAAAACTTGTATGTCGGCGGGCATTACTATCAAATGGAGAAATACGAACGAGGCGATGAACGCCACTTTCCGCTTTCAAAAATCCGTAAGCAAAAGGTCCGTCAAATTGCAAAGTGGCACTTTTAATTCCTGCACCGTCACCTTCCTGAAAATCAAGCTCTGTAACGCTCCAGCCTTGCTTTTCACCATACATTCTATACATGCGCAAAAGCATTTCTGCCCAGTCCTGGCTTTCAGTTCCGCCTGCGCCGCTGTTGATTTGCAGAATTGCGGTCATTTCATCTTCAGGTTTGTTTAACGTGCTTTTAAACTCTGCTTCTTCAGTAGCTTTCACTGCTGCGTCATAAGTTTCTTTCACTTCTTCTTCAGTGGCTTCTCCTTCTTTCCAAAAGTCAAAAAGGACTGCGAAATCATCAACTTTTGTTTTTACCTCATTATACAAGTTAAGCCAGTATTCGTCCAGCTTGATTGATTTTAAAATGGAAGTAGCTCTTTTGCTATCATCCCAAAAACCAGGAGAAAGCGAAAGTTGCCGGTCGTTATTTATTTTTTGTTCTCGATTCTCAACGTCAAAGAAACCTCCTCAAGACCACCAAACGGTCTCTCAAATCTTTTAATAATTCTATAGTCATAGCAGCAAATATAATAATGATAAGGTAATGACGAAATATCTTAACAAGATTTAAATATCAGTCATTAGCGTACTTTTACAACGGTAGATTTTTTTATAAAAAAATAAAAAATAATTTGGAATATCAACTCGAAAAAAAATAAAAAAATGAACATCACTATTTTCTTTGAAAGAGATTTAGATAAATTAATTGAAGAAATTAATTTATTTAACAATGAAAATGATATTTGGAAAATAAAAGACGGCATCAATAATTCAGCAGGTAATCTGACCCTGCATCTTTTGGGAAATTTGAATCATTTTATTGGAAAAAATTTAGCCAACACTGATTTTATAAGAAGGCGTGATGAAGAGTTTACTGTAAAAAATATTCCGCGTGAGGAATTAATTTCGGATATCAATTCATTGAAAGAACTCGTTAAGATTACACTCCCCCACTTATCAGAAGAAGATTTAAAAAAAGATTTTCCATTGCAGATAAGAGATCAAACTTTTTCAACCGAAAATATGTTGATTTATTTATTAGCCCATTTAAATTATCATTTGGGGCAAATCAATTATTTAAGAAGGTTGTTGTAGGAAAGAGCAACTGATTATCAAGCACCTACAACTCCTACCGAACAATAACTGAAGTTAATTGCATTCCTCTAAATTCGTCCTATTCTTCCTAAAAATTCTTCATGCTTTTTAAAAAAATTTCATTAACAGGATATAAAAATTATCAGGCAAAAACGTTTGATTTTAATGAACGGATCGTCGGCATTTGTGGGCTAAACGGAAAAGGGAAAACGAATCTTTTAGATGCCATCAATTATTTGTGTTTTACCAAAAGCTATTTTTCGAAATCGGATATTCTAAATATTCATTTTGGGGAAGAAGGGTTTCGCCTGGAAGGTGATTTACAAAATGAGAATGAAGAAAATAAATCAGAAAAAATAGTTTGTATTTATCGCGCATCACAAAAGAAAGAATTCTATTTAAATGATATTGCTTACGAAAAATTTTCTCATCATATTGGTAAATTTCCCTGCGTTATTATTGCTCCTGATGATATTGAAATGATCACGGATGGAAGCGAAGAAAGAAGAAAGTTTATTGACACATTGATTAGCCAGGTTGATCCTGAATATTTGCAGCACCTCATTATTTACAATAAAGTGTTGGCCCAGAGAAATGGCTTTTTAAAGAATGAATCCTTGAGAGGCCGATTTGATTTTGCTTTACTGGAAACGCTCGATGAGCAATTGATTCCAGATGGAAATTATATTCATAAAACGAGGATGACATTTTTTCAAAAACTGTTTCCTTTGGTACAGCAATTTTACAAGGATATTTCAGGGAATAATGAAGAAATTTCTCTTGAATATAATAGCCTGTTAAATGAAAATAATTTCGAAGAATTGTTGATTGCATCAAGACAAAAAGACCGGCTGACACAAAGAACAAATGTTGGAGTTCACAAAGACGATTTGATTTTTTTATTACACGGAAATGTTTTTAAAAGCATCGCTTCGCAAGGGCAAAGAAAAAGCTTACTCTTCGCATGCAAATTGGCTGAATTTGAAATCTTAAAAAAAGCAAAAGGATTTGCTCCCATTTTATTGCTTGATGATGTGTTTGAAAAATTAGACGAAAGCCGCATAAAAAATTTATTAAAATATGTTTGCAAGGAAAATAATGGGCAGGTTTTTATAACCGATACTCATGCAGAGCGGATGGCAAATTCTTTATCACAATTTGGAAACACGATTCAAATAATTGAATTAAAATAATTGAATTTTAAAATAATAACTTCGCTTTATGGCAGAATTATCAATCAGCGATGCATTAAAAGATTTCCTGAAAAAAAGTAAATTAAAAAGCGGTGTTCAGGCACTGCAGGTGCATGATGCGTGGGCAAACATCATGGGTAAAACGATTGCGAACTACACTGATAAAATTGAGATTATTAATTCTACTTTATTTATTTCTACTAATGTTGCTCCATTAAAAAATGAATTAATTTATCAAAAAGCAAAAATTATCGATAGAGTAAATGAAGCGCTTGGGGAAAAAGTGATTAAGGAAGTGGTGATAAAGTAATTATTGTACCAGAATTTTTATTTGGTTAAATTTTCATTTGCATTTAATTCTTTTCAACATAAAACAAGAATATGGAAATCGCATTGCAAATTTTATTAGGCCTTGTAGCGTTTATTTGTTTAGCAGGTGGATTGAATTTATTAATTAAAGGAACAACTTCATTTTTACCTGAAGCTACTGCTCCACAACCCACCTTAGATAATCTTTTTAGATTTTTAAGCGGTATTTATTTTGCCCTCGGTTTTCTGATGGCTTATGTTGTTATTAATGTTCATGAAATAAATACGCTCATTTATTTTATTGGTCTTGTTGTTATTTTTTCAGGCTTGGGTAGATTA
>Ga0164242_10003661_pt1 | contig 17452 bp, 19 predicted proteins | sample OricomgcompostMG_FD_108783 | JGI IMG/M metagenome (GOLD analysis project Ga0164242, IMG submission 108783) | Miracle-Growth compost microbial communities from Emeryville, California, USA - Original compost - Miracle growth compost (MG) ...
ACCTGCCTTTTAAGCAGGGTGTCGTGAGTTCAAGCCTCACTGGGCCCTCCATGTAATTATCCAATTTACAGCAAAACAGAGACCATATGCGTCTCTGTTTTTGTTATACACTAAATACTATGGAACAATACAAACGCTTCATCAGTGAAATCCTTGCGCTCACATCAAATATTGCATTGCAAAACTTCGGGAAGGTCTCGGGCACGACAAAGCCGGAAGATAATAACCAGGTGCTGACTGAAACCGATATAGAGATTGGCAAAACAATCGTTTCCGCGATACGCAAGCAATTCCCCGAGCATAATATTATCGACGAAGAGAGCGGTGTTATTGATAATGGCTCTCAGTATACCTGGGTTGTCGATCCAATCGATGGCACGAGTAACTTTGCAAATGGCGTGCTGACGTATGGCATTATGGTTGGCTTATTGGACGGTGCGACACCTATCGCGGGTGGCATTAGCCTGCCAAGCTTTGGTCAGATATATGTTGCCACAAAAGGCAAAGGAACGTTTTGCAATGGACGACGCGTTCATGTTACTAATGAAACCAAGCTGCTTACATTACTTGTCGCCTACGGTATCGACGGCCATCAAGAAGAGCCGCAGCTTACGATAGATGAAACCTCCACACTTTCAAAGATTATACTAGGAATTCGCAACCTACGAAGTTCGAATAGCGCGTTTGATGCATGCCTTGTGGCAGATGGGCGCTACGGCGCATGGCTAAATCAGACAAGTAAGATTTGGGACAATGTCGCCCAGCAAATCGTGATTGAAGAAGCTGGGGGCGTGTACACGGATTTCTTCGGCAAGTCGATGGATTATACTAGTCCTCTCACAAAAGTTGATAATAACTTTACGTTATGCGCCGCTGCACCGGCATTACATGCACAGCTGCAGCGAATCATTGCTGGTGACAATTAGCTTATCCGTGATGCGCTTTGTGTTCGTGGGGCTTCCGATAGAATAGTACTTCTATAACTGCGAGCAATATGCAGGCGGTGATTACAGCATTTTGGTATTTCACGATTTCTAGTACATATTGTTTACTGGCGTCATCAAGCACTACAGCATTACTAAACGCGCCATAGGTAAGCATTGCGCCAAGTATGGCAAATACAAGGCTCCCCACAATGCTTCGGTAGTGAGATGAGACTTTGTGTGAACGGAACATTACAAGCAATGCTGGCAAAAGTGTTAAGGCAATCGATACGATACTGGCGAGGGGTGGACTTACAATTACTATGCCAGTTTGCGCTACAAACGGCGTGAGACTATTCGTCCAGAGATCCGCTATAAGCGCACCAGCGGCAAGTGCGATTGTCGGTACGCCCATACTACGACGGCTCGTCCAGGCGACGAGGAACAGAACCCCCACATAGATGGCAAGCATGATCAAATAGGTCATGCTTTTATTGTACCACCTACAACAAAAGAGGAAGCACTACGGCTTCCTCTTCCTTAGTTATGCACCAACTTTATCTTTTTTGTGGCGGCGATTCGCGTTGCGTTCGATGTATTCAATGATTGGCGTAGCAACATCACGGTTTGTTACCTTTTCAATACCGAAGCCAGGGCTTGCGTTTACCTCAAGGATAAGCGGACCACGCGCTGAGCGCATAAGGTCGACGCCGGCAACAGTTAATCCCATTGCTTTTGCCGCTTTTACTACCATTTTTGATTCTTCTTCAGTGAGCTTTACGCTTGTACCTTCACCGCCTTTATGGAGGTTTGAGCGGAAGTCATCGTCAAGACTCTGACGCTTCATGCTTGCAACCACGCGTGAACCAACAACGAATGCACGGATGTCGGTACCAGCAGATTCTTTTACAAATTCCTGCAAAAGAATGTTCGTGCCATCTTCGTTTGAAAGATAGAATGCCTGGAGTACTGATTTTGCCGCTTTTTTGCTTTCAGCAAGTACTACTCCGTTACCGTGCGTACCGCGAGCGAGCTTGATGATTACTGGCGTACCGCCAAGCTTATCGATAAGGTCATCGATATCCGTTGGGTTACGGCTAAACACTGTTTTTGGCACCCCTACGCCGGCTTTCGCGAGCAACTGCATACTGCGAAGCTTGTCGCGACTGCGGGTGATTGCGAGCGAGCTTGCAATGGTGTAGACGCCCTGCATTTCGAGCTGACGCACGATAGCCGTGCCGTACTTTGTCATACTGTTGGCGATACGTGGAATGATTACGTCGTACCCAGAAAGATCCTCACCACGATAGCTCACGGTTGGATTGCTTTTTTCGATACTTGCGTAACATTCGCGGTACTTAATAATCTTTACTTGATGGCCGCGTTCTTTGGCGACATCGCGGAGCCGCTTGGTGGAATAGTTTCCATTTCCGTTACTGAGAATTGCGATTTTCATAGTCCAATGTCCCCTCGCTGGTTTTCTAGGTGATATTTTTCAAAGAATGCCTTTGGATCAAGTGCCATTTCCCGGTTGAGCACATTAGTTTTGACTTTTTGTTCGTCGGTGCGGATATTACCGCGCGATACATCTACTAGGAATTTACGATACAAGAGCTTGTTGCCGATGAGCACTGGGTAGGTATTTTGTGAGCGATCGGCAAGCGTGAATGATCCACGTACTTTGCGCTTACCAAGCACAATTGTTAATTTGACGCTATAGCGGATCTGTTGGGTGCCATTCGAGCTTTTCACTAACCGAACTTTATATAACTTCGTTGAGTGTTTTTTGCCCGTATAGTACGGCGAACCTTTTGCAAACAATACATAGTGAAGCGTAAAGTCGTCGTCAATATGCAGCTCGCTTGCCCAAATCGACGAGCTATCGGCGCCAGTATCTATCTTTGCCGGCACTCCACGTACGCGCTCACTTGGGAAATTTACCCTGGCTGTGCGACCAATGATCGTTTTTTCTTTAGCGGTCATAACCTATATATTCTACCATAAATAAGCATAAAAGTAAATACTCTTATGCTCTCAGTATACACCCTGAGAAGGTTTAGGAGAATATGCCGCGCTTTTTTGCCGCGCCGAATTGCTCGAGAAGCTCGCGCTGTTTTTTGGTGAGCTTGGTTGGAATATCTACAATCACGCTAACGATGTGTGCGCCGCGAGCGTCGCTTCGGAGGTGCGGAACCCCGTGACCGGACAACTTAAAGTCAGTACCTGACTGTGTACCTGCCGGCACTTTCATTGTCACGACACCATCAACTGTTTCAACATCAATTTCGGTACCAAGTGCAGCATCAACCATACTAATGTGTTCTTCGCTTAAAATCAGATTGCCTTCGCGCGTGAACTTTTTATGCGCCTTTACCCGAACATGTACGTATAGATCACCCTTGCTACCACCACCAATCGCCTCGCCGTGCTCACGGAGACGGATCGTCGCACCGTCATCGATCCCGGCAGGGATTTTCACCTTGATTGACTGCGCGTGGCGCTCAACACCACTACCGTGACATTTGGTACATACCTTTTCTGGCACCTTACCCTTACCTTTACAGGTTTCGCATGATACGGCCTGTTGGATCGGACCGAACATTGTGTTCATGACGCGTACGCGCTGGCCGGCGCCCTTACAGGTGTCACAGGTCTTCATCGAGTAGCCTGGCTCAACGGTTGTACCTTTACAATGCGTACATTCGTCGTCGAGATTCAGTGATAAATCTACCTCTTTGCCAAAAATAGCTTCTTCAAACGAGAGTGTTACTTGGACCTCTACGTCACGACCTTTCGTCGGGCCATAGGTTTGCTGGCCGCCACCGCCAAAGAACTGACTAAAGATATCGCCGAATGCGCCACCATCGAAATTAATATTTTGACCATTAAAGTCAAAGCCCTCAAATGGGTTACCGCCCTGTGAACCGCCGCCCGCACCGCCAACACCGGCATGACCGAATTGGTCGTAGCGCTGACGTTTTTGTTTATCCTTGAGGACTTCGTAGGCCTCATTAGCTTCCTTAAATTTCGCCTCGTCGCCACCCTCTTTATCTGGGTGATACTTAATAGCAAGCTTACGAAAAGCCTTTTTAATCTCGTCGTCACTGGCGCTTTTAGAAACACCCAAAATTTCGTAATAGTCGCGTTTACTCATCTGTTACTATCATAGCGAATTAGCACTTGGATGTCTAGAGTGCTAGGTGATTATTTACTACCGCCACAAGCGTAGATATTGCATTTTATAGGAGTATGTGTTATGATATACGACGCTGTACTTCTGTGTTCGTTTCTTACAGATTAAGGATATACCCTGTGTTCCTTCACAAGATTGAAATACGCCGTCGACAGCTTGACCTGGAGATTTCTGAGGTCGCACGTCTGAGTGACGTTGCACCCGGAACCATCCGGAGCATCGAGCGAGGCGGCCGAACCTACAAGGTAAATCGTGAGACCGCAGAGGGCATCGCCCATGCGCTCGGCGTGGCCATAGGCGACCTATTCGATGAGACAGAGCTCTCTGACCTAGGCCGACCAGGCGCCCGAGGAGGGACTACATTTGCTCTGTCATCCCGACAGCGCGCAGATGTCGTCTGTGGCAGCTGCCACCTCGCGATTCCTATTGCACACAGCACTTGCCTCGAGTGCGTCGCCTAACCATACTGTTACGGCTTGATATAAAACTCTTTGACGGCAAAAACCCACCCGCCCCGCACCATCCATGTGCGGGGCCTTACTACATCTAGCTGTTATTTAGAAATGCTCACGGATGTGAGAATAGCTGTATTCCCAGGTTGCATCAACCTTTTTGTGCGGGTTGAAAATGCCGAGCGGGTCGTACATCTGCTTGATTTCGCGCATGTAGCCGAGAACTGACGGGCTGTACATATGTTCAAGCCATGGGCCACGCACCAAGCCATCGTTGTGCTCACCAGAGATTGAACCGCCGTATTTGATGACGAGTTCGTTCACCTCTTTTTGCGCCGGCTGCAACTTAGCACGCTCTTTTGGATCCTCAATTTTCATGAGTGGGATTACATGGAAGTTGCCGTCACCAAGGTGTCCGGCAATCGTTGCCAGCAGGTTGTACTTTTTGATGATGTCGCGAAGTTGCGGCAAGAATTCTGCAAGGCGAGCAGGCGGCACAATGAGGTCGTCGATAAACGGTGCTGTGTGCTTGTCTTTCACCTTACTGCGAAGCAAGTTGAAGCTTTCGCGGCGCATAAGCCAGAACTTTCGGCTTGCCGCCTCGTTGCCGTCTTCTTCCATATAGGTAAAGTCGAATTTCTTGAGATGTTCTTTGGCGACGTGAATCTTACCCTTTACTTCTACTTCGCTATTGCCAGTGAATTCAATCAGAAGAATCATTTTCGGGATACCGCGAACGAGCGCGAGGCCATCTGGAATGAGCTGGAGGCACATGATTGCCCACGTGATAAATCCGAGGCGGCTAATAAAAGCGAAGATGAACTTGAAGCTTAACCAAAGTGTATTGTCGTCGAAACATTCAAAGGTTGCTGGCTTTTCTTCTAGAACCGCTGGCACGATTTCGCCAAGATTATCAATAGAGTGCAGGTAACATACAAGCGTGCCCGAGTGGCTTGGCTTTGGTACCAAGTTCACTGTGGCCTCTGTCATAATACCGAGCGTACCTTGGGCGCCTACAAAGAGCTTTGTGAGGTCGAAGACGTTTTTGTCGCGATCCCAGACATTCCAGAGGTGATAGCCGGTTGAGTCTTTACTCACCTTTGGCGCGGCAGCTTTAATCTCATCGTAGTGCTGGTCGAGAATAGCGAAGGTGTCGCGGTACAACCTACCCTCGAAACTGTCTTCGTCCATCTTCTTGTTGAGTTCATCACGCGTGAGCGGGCGAATTTCATGCTCTTTGCCATCGGCGAGGACCATTTTCATGTTTGTAACATACCGGTCGGTTTTGCCGAACTCTAGTGACTTTTCGCCACCAGAGTTGTTGTTGACGATACCGCCCATACCAGCAAGGTCACGGCTCGCTGGGTAGCTCGGCAAAATACTTCCGTACTTGAGTGTTTCTACCTCAAAATCACGGTATTTCATGCCTGGCTGCACGGTCGCAGATTCGGCAGACGCACCAATGAGCTGATTCATGTAGCGATTTGTATCGAGAATAATCGAATCGTTAATCGCCGCCCCGCTCATATCCGTGCCCTGAGAGCGAGCCGTGATGCTGAGGTTTGGTATGTCTTTTTTATGCTCGCTCGCAAAGCTCACCAACGCTTGGATGTCTTTGCTGTCTTTAGGAAATGCTACCACCTGAGGTTTCAGCTCAAACAAGCTGGCGTCGTGACTGTAAAATTCACGCGTTTCGTCGGTGGCGTCCACATCTCCCTTAATTACTTTGGAGAGTTCACCCGGTAAATCCATGTTCTTATCATACGGGGCTTAGAGCTAAAGCACAAGCAGTATTATCGGTGGAGCGCGCGGTCGGTTTCGTCTTCGATTTCGTGACCGATTATTGCCTCGATGAGGTCTTCAACAGTAACAATACCGATGATTTTGTCATTCTGCTCAACCGGTACGAGATGCGAGCGGACGACGCTGAGTTTATGGAACATAGTATCGAGTGCGGTGCGGCTACCGATCGCACGGGTTTTGTGGAGGCGAAAGTTCATAACAGGTATCGGGTTCTCGTCAAAATCAACATCCACCATATCTTTCATAAGGATTACACCAAAACACTGGGAAAGGCTCCTATCGAAGACTGGAATACGGCTATAGCCGTGGCTTTTGATGGCATCGACTGTTTTTGCATCAAGGATTGCATCTTGGCGAAGCCAGTAAACATCCTTGATTGGCTGCATGATGTCTTTGATGGTTTTCTCACTTAGCTGGAGGGCGCTCTGAATAATCTCGACTTCGTCTTCGTCGAGCTCACTCTCGTCGCCAATTTTGTGCTCACTGATGAGCATACCGAGCTCAGCACGCGTGTGAAGATGGCGGCCTTCTGGGCCGAGGATTTTATCAAGAAGGCTTGCAAGCGGCTTTGAAACTGGATACGTAATAATACTTACAAATTGAATAAGAGGTGCGAAGAAGGCACTGAAATCAAGGGCACGCTTGACGAAGATGGCCTGAGGCAATACCTCACCAAAGACCACCATAAGCAGTGTCGTGGCGATACCAGCAATCCAACCGTTGAAGTAGTGCTCGAGCAACAACGAGCTCATCGAGACGACCGCGACGTTCGCAAACAAGATCGCCGCCAGTGATAAATGGGCGTTTTTACGTATTGGTAGCACTCGTTTTGCCTTAGTGTTACCAAGCTTTGCCTTTCGTTTAAGGTCATCGACCGAAAGCGACATGAGGCTAATATTGAGGCCTGAAAATATGGCTGCGGCAGCAACGAGAATCGCCACCTGCAGAATGATATAGATGTACTGCATTAGTTACCTAATTATACCAGATTTCAAAGTGTTTTACTACGAAAAGTATCCAGCTATTACATCGTAATTTTACCTTTAAAACCCTTGTGCTATAGTAATAGTAGTGAAAGTAACTTTAAGGGGTAGATTATGAAAACCGATTCGTTCACTGATTTCATCTTATGCACGACAGCTATGGTTGTCGCCGTTGCTGTTGCGGTGCTTGCAGCAATCCATATGATTGAGGTGCAGACAGCTATCGTGTTCTTAGGTATTAGTGTTGCGTGCATCGGCATGTCACTCCTTGATGTTGAAACCCCTATTCGTGCACTTAGTGGCAAAAGCAAAAAGAAGAGCAAGAGCCGTAAGAAGTAGCCGGCCTTATGGAACGGCTAACCCGAGCAATTGGCGTTACCTTTGGTACGCTGCGGGCTGAATATCGCCAGATTACCAACCGGTATTTTGGTCATATTGAACATCTAGACGGCAACGCCCGCGAAGTTTGCGAGCAGATTATCGATAGGCTTTGGGAGGGTGATTTTTATCGTACTAGCCTTGGGCACTTTGATTTCTTTTGGATGCGTGATTTTGGCACTATATGCCAATCACTTGTGCGGCTTGGGTATGAGCAGCGAGTGCATCAAACCTTGCACTGGGCGATGATACATTACCGACGATCAGGGCATGTTACGCTTTGTATCGATAAATCAGGACACTGCTTTAATGCGCCTGGAAAAAGTATTGATGCGCTACCATGGCTATTGCACTGCCTGGTGGTGAGTGGCTATGAGCTCAATAAGTCTGACGTACGGTTTTTAAATCACGAGCTACGCAAATTCCGCGCAAAATACCTTGATCATAATGGCAACATCCGGTCGATGAAATATGCTGAGATGCGCGACGCTGTAATGTATGACCGTAGTGCGTATTCGGTGGCGCTTGTTGGGCGGATGGCGGCATGCGCAGAGACACTTGGGCTTGCGTGGAAGACGCCTTTGGCACACTATCGAGAACTGCTTATTACTCACTATTGGAACGGGCATTACTTTAACGCGGATTTCACTAACACCGCCTTTAGTGCTGAGTGCGCGCTCTTCCCCTTCTTTCTCGATATTGTCACTGATGAGGTAATGGTAAATCAGACGTTCAAATATATCGATAGCCAGCAGCTTAACGAGCCATATCCATTGATTTACACCAATACGCCCGATAAATTTCGCTATCACTGGTGGATGACGACACCTTGGATGCCGAACTACGAAGGCAAGACCATCTGGAGCTGGCACGGTGAATATTATTTACACCTATTGGAGCGATATAACAGCTCGCATTACAAAAGAGAGTACGATAAATTTTGCGAGATGATTGAGTTACATGGCATGTTCCCAGAGATGCTGAATCTTGATGGCAGCTGGTACTATGCGCCGATTTATCGGGGTGACCCGGGAATGGTGTGGGCGGCACTGTTCTTAGAGCTACCCGAACCAAAATAGCCGCAGTATCTGCTATGCTAGAAAGATGAAGTATGAAGGCACGAGGCTCGCTGATTTTGAGCCGATCAACAAAGTAGACGCATTACAAAGCATTGATATCGAGGAAGGCACCGGCCAAACCGTACAGCCTGGTGACAAGATCACTGCACATTATACGGGCGCGCTATGCAAAAACGGTATTATCTTCCAGAGCAGCCATGATTTTGGCAACCCTGTAACCTTTGGCCTTGACCAGGTCATCAAAGGCTGGACTGAAGGCGTGCCAGGCATGAAAGTTGGCGGCATGCGCCGACTAGTCATTCCATCAGAAATGGCATATGGCTCGGTACGAGCCGCAGCGAATATCCCACCCAACAGCGATTTGGTGTTTGATATCGAGCTTGTTGATATTAAATAGCACCATACTCATATGAAAAATCAGCACCCCTTAAAGAGGTGCTGATTTTTGTTTTGCATACTCTGTTATCTTTCTCGACCTGAAATCATCTTCCAGATGTAGAGCACGATGACGGCACCGACAAGGGCGACGACAAAGCTCCAAATGTTGAATCCGGTTACCCCGGTGCCGCCAAACATGGTGAACACCCATCCACCGACGACTCCTCCGATAACCCCTGCAATAATATTACCTAACAAACCTTGCTGTCGGTTTGTTCCCACGAACATGGACGCCACCCAGCCGGCTAAGCCGCCTAGTACAATCCACCCGATAATTCCCATTCCATCCATAAGTACCTCCTTTGGACGTTATGATTATTACACTCCCTATTATACTCCTCCTTAAATTGTACGTAAAAAGACGCCCGCTGTTTGGGCGTCTTTTAGGTATGAAAGAGGGTTATTTTTTCTCTTCTTTATCAACAACTTCGCCTTCAACTGGCTCATCTTTGTCTGATTTTTTGTCATCATCAGACTTTGCGGCGTCGTCTTTGGCTGCTTGTTCGTACATTTTTGCACCGATCGGCATGATCGCGTCGTTGAGCGCCTTTACAGCTGCCTCAAGCTCATCTTTGTCTTCCGAATCCTTGTGCTTTTCAGCCTCAGCTACAGCGTCTTCGATGGCCTTTTTGTCATCATCAGAGATCTTGTCTTTGAATTCATCTGGCATTTTCTTTGCCTGGTAGATGGCGTTTTCAAGGCTGTTTTTGGCATCAATTGCCTCACGGCGCTTTTTGTCCTCGTCGGCGTGTGCCTCAGCGTCTTTTTGCGCCTTCTCGATGTCTTCTTTGCTCATGTTACCAGACTCTTGAATGGTAATACTCTGTTCTTTGCCAGTACCCTTGTCTTTTGCCGTAACGTTCAGCAAGCCGTTGGCATCAATGTTAAAGGTAACTTCAATTTGTGGCACACCGCGAGGTGCTGGCGCGATGCCGTCGAGCACGAAACGACCAAGGCTCTTGTTGTCTTTTGCGAACTCGCGCTCACCTTGAAGGACGTGAATCTCTACCTGCGGCTGGTTGTCACTTGCAGTGCTGAATGTCTCGCTCTTGCTGGTTGGGACGGTAGTATTACGTTCGATAAGCTTCGTGCTGACACCACCCATAGTTTCAATACCAAGTGAAAGTGGGGTCACATCAAGGAGCAGTACGTCTTTCACATCCCCTGCAAGCACACCACCCTGGATTGCTGCACCAACTGCTACAACCTCATCTGGGTTTACACCCTGCATTGGGTCTTTGCCGAAGAGCTTCTTAACACGCTCGACAACCGCTGGCATACGGGTCATCCCACCAACGAGTACAACGTTATCGATGTCGCTCTTTGAAAGGTGCGCGTCTTTGAGGGCCTTTTCAACTGGGCCATCTAGGCGGTCGAGAAGATCTTTTACGAGATCTTCAAGTTTCGCACGGCTAATCTTAAGTTCGAAGTGCTTTGGGCCATCAGCATCAGCAGTAATGAATGGGATGTTAACTTCGTACTCAGTCGTGGTTGAGAGCTCTTTCTTTGCTTTTTCAGCTTCATCCTTGAGACGCTGCATTGCTGCGTTGTCTTTGCGGAGGTCGATGCCGTCGGTCTTCTTAAATTCGTCGAGGAAGTAGTTGACGATCGCGTTGTCGAAGTCTTCACCACCAAGGTGCGTGTCACCGTTAGTGCTCTTTACTTCAAATACGCCGTCACCGAGCTCAAGTACAGAAACGTCGAAGGTACCGCCACCAAGGTCGAATACCACGATTTTTTCTTCCTTGCCTTTTTCGAGACCGTAGGCAAGTGCTGCGGCGGTTGGCTCGTTGATGATACGTTTCACTTCAAGACCAGCAATCTTACCGGCGTCTTTGGTTGCCTGACGCTGGCTGTCATCGAAGTACGCAGGAACGGTAATGACCGCTTCGGTGACCTTTTCGCCAAGAAATGCCTCGGCGTCTGCTTTGATCTTAGAGAGGATCATTGCTGAAACTTCTTCTGGTGTGTAGTCCTTGTCGCCCATCTTTACTGCCACGCCGTTTTTGTGCTCCACGATTTGGTATGGCATGATATCGAGGTCTTTTTGGACTTCTTTGTCGTTCCACTTGCGGCCAATAAGGCGCTTCACACCATAGATGGTGTTTTTCGCATTCGTTACGCGCTGGCGCTGCGCTACCTGGCCGACGAGGCGCTCGCCACTTTTATTGATTGCTACGACACTTGGCGTCGTACGGTTACCTTCGGCGTTTGCAATCACCTCTGGCTTACCGGCTACAAGGTAAGCAAAAGCTGAGTTAGTCGTACCGAGGTCGATACCAATGATTTTACCCATAAAATCTACTCTCCTTTTGTGGTATTAGGTATACATTGTCTGATTACATTCTAGCACTCTAGTCGATAGATTGCCAATATCTTCATTGTAATAAAATTAGCACTCATACGTCAAGAGTGCTAATTTTCTGCTTTAGCCAACGAAAAGAGCGCTCACGACACCCTTACTGATACTCTCGTACTATTTGCGGGTAACCTTTACCATCGCGTGGCGAATTGGTCGGCCAGAAAGTGTATAGCCAGGCTGGAGCTCTTCTGCAATCACCTCTTTATCGCCGGTTGCCTCTTCGTCAAATTGAATTGCCTGGTGAAACTCAGGATTAAAATCCGCACCGCTCTTTGAGTTGATTTTTTGAAGCTTCAGGTCGCCAAGTGATTTTTCTAGCTGCTTCACGAGTCCTGCTACGCCCTTCACCCACTGATGTTCGGCAATATCATCAGGAATGTGCGCAACTGCACGTTCGATCGTGTCTACTACCGGAAGGAGCTTAAGAATTGCGCGTACTTCACCATCTTCACGCGCGACCTGCTTTTCAGCATCAACACGCTTGCGATAATTTTCAAAATCTGCACGCATTCGTTGCAAATCTGCGGTTAACTCGCCTATTTGCTGCTCTAGTTCTTCGGTCTTTGGGTTTTTTGCCACTGTTATAATACCTCCTCTAACATTGATCCGGCGCGCTGCACAAGGTGCATGGTGCGGGCGTAATTTTGGCGCGTTGGGCCAATCACCCCAATATAACTTGTGTCGCTATAGGGTGAGCTGAACTTGCTGATTATTAACGTTGCGCCGCTGGCTTTACCGATGGGGTTTTCGCTGCCGATAAATACGTTGAGCGGCTCATTTGGTGCCGCCTCGCGGAGCCATGGCTCGATGTTGTCGATAAGCCGTGCCACAGCTTGAACGTGCTCACCGCGCATAAACTCAGGCTGGCTAAAGAGCCGGCCGATGCCATTTGTGTAGAGCTCGCGGCCGATAGTAGCAAAGCCCATGTTACCCGTTAGCTCAACCAAGCTATCGACGGCACTGCGGATCGCACGATCACCTTTATCGAGATGTGAGTTGACGTGCGCCTCAATCGTTCTCGCACTACGATCAAGACTGCTTGGCAGCTCGCTCATTGCGGCGTCGGTAATACCATTCACATACATACGGTAGCCTTTGTCGGTAGGAATACGGCCCGCACTGGTGTGTGGCGCTTCAATATATCCCATATCTTCAAGTCGAGCCATTTCGGCGCGAATCGTCGCACTACTGACGCCAAACAACTTCGCAAGCGTAACGCTGCCAACTGGCGCAGCGATTTCTGCATACTGTTCGATAATAGTTGCCAATATTGCCCGTTGACGCTCTGTCATAGCAACATTATAGCAAGGTTTTGGCACTCTATCAATATGAGTGCTAGCCTTGCGATGGATTTGGCGAGCGCGGGATCACCTCTTGCACACCTGATACCATGAGTCCTGCGGCGCCATACCCGAGCGCGGTTGCGGCTGCAGTACCGTTTGGCACAATATGCCCTATAACCGGCTTGCCATATGACTTAATCGCATTCCACGTTGCGGCATCGGCCGTGTAGTCCATACCAAGTATGGTATAGCGACCTTGGTAGTTAGCAAAGTTTGGCGTATCTGCCTGATAGAAATATCCCCAGGTATTGTAGCCATGGGCAGCGGCATCATGAATCCAGCCTGATACATTTGGCACGCCGCCCGACACGCCGTAAGATTTTGCTACAAAATGGTCGGTTGGTGTCCCTGGCAGCGCATCCATCATCGTAAGCAGCTCGCCGATATATGCCGTTGCAACCTTTGGGTCAACAAAAATTACATGGCTTGGGTAGTATGCCTCTATGATTTCTTCCCAGCGCATGTAGGGTTTAGGGAGTGACGAACTGTTCGCGACATTTGGGTATTGGATCTGGTAGGCTTGCACCTGGGCCCAGGTCATACTGGAAGCGACAAGGGTCGTGCCATTCCCGCCACCGGTATTCAGCGAGGTACGATCAAGGCTAGCGTCGTGTAGACCGAACCACACACCATCAGAGGTACGGGCGAGCGAAACTTCAATTGCGCCAGCGCCCCAAAACACTGCTTGCGTGTAGGCGTGCAAGCTCATTTCAGGCCAGTCGGCTGATCCGCCACGGTGCGCCACATAGAACGGGCTTTGGGCGAGCATAGCCGAAACAGAGGAATAGCCTGATGGAACGGGGCGAATTTCGAGCGGGGTCGAGAGCGTATCGGTGGCCGATGTGTAGTAGAGATGAGCGGTGCTGAGCGTATCGGTGGCGCTGGTATATTGCACGTCAAGCCCTGGGTTAGGATCTACCTCACCGAGGGCCCGGATAATGATTGCCACGCCCGATGTCTGCGACTGAGCCCCAGCCCAGGTGAGCGCTTTTGCACCTGGTGCACCGGCTTCAATATCCTGCTGATAGACCGCAAGGATTGTCTTTGATTGAGGAGCGGTCGATGATGGCAGGTAGATATGTTGTGTCATGCCACTCGGTTCACTGGCAATCGAATAATCAATCCCCGAAACGAACTGAGCATTGTACGTAACCAGTAGAAGATTTTTTGAAGTAGCGGGTGTTGGCGGCTGAACGGTGATCGTTTGTGAGGCGACAGTCCCGTAGGGCGAAATACCGACAAGCGGGTTGGCGAGATCTGCGCCGCGCACGATAAACATTTCTGCCACAACACGGCCGCCAGCTGCTGAGTCGGTAGCGGTAAATGTAAAGCTACTTTGTGTTAATTCCGCAGCACTTGGAACTGGCAACGCGTAAAATCCCGTGATACGATTGCTTGTGCCACCAACAAACCCTTGGCTTACCCGTGACCATCCATCGAGTGCAAAGTCCCCCGTTGCCGTCGGACTTTGGCCGGAGAGTGCCATTACCAGTAAATCTCCGTCTTGCACGCCAGAAGGCTTGTTAATCGTGAAGCTCGTTATCGCTGCAGCCGTCTGGTATGTCGTTGCGACGCCGACAATGGTTGGGCGGGAGATAACCGGTGGCGACCAAGGACCTGCCTTGAACGCAACAAGTTCACCGCCAAGCACTGTTGTTGTCGAGTCAAATACTGGGCTTACCGACCCTGTTGGGCCAGCAGACGCTAGGTACTGATAGCCGATAATCGCGCCAGTGTTTGCGAGTGTGCTTCCTGATGGTGATGTCTTGTATTCATCGAAGCTAGTCAAAAGTGAGGTCACGGTCGGTGAGCTAGTGTTTGCTGAGTTTTGCTGGTGGACACCTGCGACAAGCAAGGTCGTTGCATTGACAGTGGTGATACCCGGAATCGTTAATGAGGTACTCCCTCCCGCAAACGATGTCGATGCAGAATCCTCGATATCATCCAGGTCGATGCCGGTGGCGCGAGCAACCACAGCGGCGGCGCGGCCAGGCGTAGCACTGATCGTCCAGGTGAGCGTTGTCGGAATACTATCGATGTCGTTTTGCGATTTCACCGCATAGTAAAAGAACTGCGAGGTACGCGACGTCACCATGTCTGGCGTGCCAAGTGCTGCACCATACGCAACCCATCCTGCCGGTGGTGTTATGGAGCCAGCACCCGAGCTTTGGTTGTGTATCCAGGCAACAAGGAGGTCGCCAACCACGACGTTCGCAAGCGAAGTTTTATCACAGCTCAGTATCGCCGAGGTGACATTGCCAGTCGTGCCAAACTCAACGCTATCGCCTGGTCCGAAATGTAGTTTGGCAGCCATACTCTATGATTTCACAACAACGACAACGCCAGCAGGCGTACCTGGAGGCAGAGCTGCAGCATTATCAATTAATAATACCTTAGTGCCGAGCGCCGAAGTGTCAGCTTTGGCATCGAGAGCGGTTTGCGTGGCTGTCGAGATCGGCTTATCAACATCTGCGGTGTTATCGACATTCGCAAGGCCAACCGCTGATTTATCGAGAGTTTGCCACGTTTTATCACCACGGTAATATTGCGTCGCGTTGCCAGCAGTAATGGTAGGTTCTTTGTTTGCAAGGCCTGGTACGGTTGGGGCAGTTGCTGTACCACCAAGGTCGCCAGCTAACTGTACGCTGCCAAGTGAGGTTGTGGTAGCCTGTGGGATGGAAGCAGTCGCAGACGCCCACTTCATGCCACTCGTTTGTGCACTATCTTTTGTTAAGACTTGGCCGTCAGTCCCGCCGGACACTGCAAGCGTTGCACTTGTTACTGAATTAGACGAGAGGGCGCTATTGTCTACTGCATTCGGGGCAAGATTCGTTGACGTCACAATTGCCGGTTTTAACGTTCCGTCGTTATTATGCGTCTCCAATAGGAAATCATTGAGGACCTCACCCCATGTTCCTTCATCTCCACCTAATTGCGGTAAACGTGCCATAACACGCCTCCTCTCTTACTTAGCGTCCGTATTTAGAGCCGCCGTAGCCATTGCTGACTCTTGTCTGCTTTGAGCTGTTTACGTGCTCAAGCCCCTTCAAGGCGCCAATAATCATATTGCCACCAAGCAGCAACAAAAGACCGATTCCTACGTTCTTGAGGAATTCTTTACGATCCATTTCTTGTTCAAGTATTGCAGGTTTTGGTAGTGTCATGCTTAACTCTTTTTATTTGTATAGTATTCATAAGCATAATAGCATCTCCTTGGCGTGTACGCAAGATTATGTATCGCTCGCCGGGAAGAATCCATCGATCGAGGCGCGACCCGCTGGCCGCAGGCGCCGCTCTGGCCGGACCTGTGCAGCTAATACATCTTGAGCGGCTTGACGAGGTGGAACTGTAACAGTGGCGGCGCGCGCATGAGCCGGCTTGTACCGCATAAGCACATCAACTCGCCCGGGAGTGATGACTGGGCGTTGCTTTTGCGGGGTGATAGCGATTACAGGAGCCGGGGCCACGGGAGCACTCTGCTGAGATGGCACAGGCTGCCTCGTAGGACTCGGCGCTTCTTCTACTGGCTGTACCCGAGGCGATTCATGAACGACGGCTAACGCTTTTTGCCTTAACTGACGGTGACGCAGCCATACAAGCAGGATCCCCACCTGATACATCAGAATCGTTGGTGCCGCGAGCGTAAACTGAGTAGTGATTTCAGGGGATGGCGTAATGAGCATGGCGATAACAAACGCCGCAACAATCATATGACGCTGGTATTTGTTCCAACTTGATGGCGGCATTGGCGTGATTCGGTCAATAATTACCATAATTAGCGGCACTTGGAACATCAATGCACTTGCCAGCACATAGGCCACGATAAATGAAAGATATGAATCTACGGTAAGCATTGCGCTTACACCGCCGATAGTGAACCCGGTCAGGAAGTGCATTGCGGATGGCAATGTGATGAGATACGCAAATACGATGCCGATTGCCGCAAGGAGCGTTGAGAGCGAAACATACACCATCGCTTGCTTGGCGCTTCGACGCTTCATTACCGGCGAGATGAACTGATACAGGTGGTAGATAAGGATTGGTATAGTCGCTACCATTCCTACGTACATGCAGACCTTGATTGCAAAGCTTATGCCGCCGATTGGCGTAAGGTAGTAGAGCTTCTCATTGCCAAGCGGCTTCATGAGCAACTTGATGATCTCTTCAAAAAACGGAAATGCAGCCCCTGTTACCAGTACAAACCAAAGAGACACCCAAACAAGCCGTCCCCTCAGTTCGCGAACATGCTCCATGAACGTCAGGGTTTTCGGCATTGATTTGGATGAAGCTGTATTATTCAGCTTTCTCTGCTTGGACTTTCTCATCGCGGCGATCTTTATCGGTTGTCGCGCCGCGAAGTTCACGGATAGACTGGCCGATACTCTTACTTAGCTCTGGTAGTTTTTTACCTCCAAAGAGCAATAGCAAGATTACGAGGATTACGATGAGTTCTGGCAACTTGAGTTCAGGCATTTCTCCCCCTCTTGTTTTTATTAAC
>Ga0164242_10003662_pt1 | contig 17445 bp, 11 predicted proteins | sample OricomgcompostMG_FD_108783 | JGI IMG/M metagenome (GOLD analysis project Ga0164242, IMG submission 108783) | Miracle-Growth compost microbial communities from Emeryville, California, USA - Original compost - Miracle growth compost (MG) ...
GGCGTACGTGGAGAACTTGAAGCCCTTCGTGTAGTCGAACTTCTCGACCGCACGGATGAGGCCGAGGTTGCCTTCCTGGATCAGGTCGAGGAACTGCATGCCGCGACCCGTGTAACGCTTGGCCAGCGACACCACGAGACGCAGGTTCGCGCCCAGCAGGTGGCTCTTCGCGCGCTGACCGTCCCGCGCGACCCAGCCGAGGTCGCGGCCCAACTGCGACCGCTTCTCCTGATCGGTCATCGCGCCGAGCTTCTCCTCGGCGAACAGACCGGCCTCGATGCGCATCGCCAGTTCGACCTCTTCGGCCGCGTTCAGCAATGCGACCTTGCCGATCTGCTTCAGGTAGTCCTTGACCGGGTCGGCTGTCGCGCCGGTGATCTGTGCGGAATAGACGGGAATGTCGTCTTCCTCGTCGGCCGCGCGGAGCACGATGGCGCCGGTCGGCAGCGCCTCTTCGGCATCGTCCGTGGTCTCCGCGGTCGCTTTCGGCTTGACCGTCTCCTCGGAAGACTCCTCGGATGCGTCGTCCGTCGCTTCCACGTCGGCCGACTCGTCGACCACCTCGGTGTCATCCAGCTCCGAGGGCTCGACGTCGTCGGGCTCCTCCTCATCGAGCTCGTCTTCGTCGGCGGCCTTCGCCGGTGACGCCTTGCTCGACGCCTTCGCGGGCGACGCCTTTCCCTTTCCCGCGGCCTTCGAAGTGGAAGCCTTCGTGGGCTTGGGCTTGGATGCCGTGTTCTTGGCCGACGCAGTCTTGGGCGTCGCGGCCTTGGTCGCCTTGGTGGCGGTCGTGGTCGTGGGCTCCTCTACCGTACGGGTGTCAGCGGTTTTGGCTGCCATGGAGTTCACCTTCCAGCCCTCTCGTGCGGCACGCAGTGCGGGTACTGATCGAGGGGGTGCGGGTCGCTTGCGGACACTATGAGGACCCATGTCAAGTCCGGAAGCGATACGCACCGCCTGACGTCGACCGCTGGCCGATCGCGCAAGTAGTGGTGTCCGAAGATGAACGGGTCCAATCATCGATTATTGCACGAATGCGAAGCGCTCAGCGCCGCTCTGCCATGACCATGCGGGAAGACTCGACGGAGCCGGGGTTTCGCGCCGTGCTCTGGTTGCAACAGTTCGCAGCACCCCGCTATTCCGCTTGACCGTGGAGACGGAGGCGCATTCCTCAGCGCCTTCGGGTCCTGGGCTGGTCCATGCCGATGTGGATGCGCGTGTGCTTGCGCTCGCGCACGATGAAGAAGATGCCGATGAGCCAGAGCGGCACCTGGGTGAGGAAGGCGACGCGGAACGCGTCGAGGCTGTAGGTCGACGGTGTGCCTGCGCCCTGCACGTCCAGCGCGGCACCGATCAGGAAGATCGCGATGAGCCCGGCCAGGAATGCTCCGGTATTCGTGATGCCGGTAGCGGTGCTGAGGCGATGACCGGGATTGAACGTGCGGGCGTGGTCGAACGCGATCATCGACGCCGGTCCGCCGGACCCGACCGCGATCGCGAGAAGCACCAGCAGCCACACCGGCGCCGGCGTCGGCCAGGCGATCACGACCAGCCAGACCACCAGCTGAGCGATGACCGACGGCAGCACCAGCGCGCGGGAACGCGAGTTCGGCAACCGACCGGAGAGGGCCCCGAGTACTGGGCCGAGCACCATCCCCACGACGACGTACACCGTTGTCACGCCGGCCGCGGCAGGTGCGCTGAGCCCCTCGCCCGCTGTCAGGAACGGAATGCCCCAGAGCAGGATGAACGCGTTTCCGGCGAACGCCGTGGTGAAGTGCGACCAGAATGCCAACCGGGTGCCCGGATGCGACCATGCCGCCCGGAATCCCACCCGGGTGTCCGCGGCCGATGTCACGACGTGGATCGCGCCGGTACGGGTATCCACTGAGACGTCGCCTGCGACATCCGGCGGGTGGTTGCGGATGAGCGCGAACACGAGCACGGCGAACACGAGGCAGAGACCCGCGACCGAGCCGAATGCGATGGACCAGGTCGTCGCGTGGACCAGCGCCGCCAACGGTATGAGCGCCAGGAGCTGCCCGGACAGGCCCACCAGGCCGGTCAGCTGAACCATCAGCGAATTGCGTTGAGCGGGGAACCACGTGGCCACGAGCCGGACGACACTGGGGAAGACGGCCGCATCGCCTGCACCGATGACCATGCGGGCGAGGATGGCGATTCCCACGTTGGGCGAGAGCGCCATCAGCAGCTGGCCGGCGGCCATCAACACCATCCCGGCCGTGATGATGGGTCGGCTACCGAGTCGGTCGAGAAGGATGCCGATCGGCAGCTGCATGGCGCCGTAGACGGCGAGCTGCAGCACGGCGAACATCGACAGGGTCGACGCATCGGCCGAGAACCGGTGCGCGGCATCCGTGCCCACGGCCGCGAGCGAAGTGCGGTTCGCGACGGACAGCATGTAGGCGGTGACGCCGATGCCCCAGATCAGCCAGGCGCGCCACGGCTGGGCGCGGGATGGCGAGGAGGCGGGCAAGCAGAGATCCGATCGGCGAAACGAGCGCCATCCAGCCTACCCGCGCCGGATACGGCAGGACTTCAGGCGTCCTCGTCGCCCCTGCGGCGATACGCGAGGAACTTCTCCAGCTCCGCCGCGATCTCGTCGGCCGAAGGGAGAGCCCCGTCGACGTGGGTGAGCGGCGACTTGAGCGGGCTGTCCTGCATGTACGCGTCGTGCCGCTGCTCGAGCGCACCGACAAGGCGCTCCAGCTCGGGGTTGCCGGCGACCTGCTCGTCGATGTTCGCAACGAACTCCCGGTCGTCTTCGCGCAGCTTGTCGGTCGGGAAGATCAGGCCGGTCGCCGAGCTGATGTTCGAGATGGCCGCCACGGCGGCAGCGGGGTACTCGGTGTCTCCCAGGTAGTGCGGCACGAGGAGCACGAACCCGACCGTGGAGGCGCCGACCTCCTGCAGGCGGTACTCGATGAGGTGCATCGCCGTGGCCGGTGCCTGCGTCGTCGGACGCCACACGGACATCGCGTCGGCGAGTCCTTCGCGATTGCCGCTCACCGTCACACCGATCGGCCTCGTGTGCGGCACCGGCATCGGAATGGAGTGCACCCAGATGGTGGAGCGCACCTTGAGAAGCGAGACGAGGTCGAGCACGGCGCTGCTGAACCGTTCCCATTGGAAGTCGGGCTCGTATCCGGTGAGAAGGAGGAACTGCTGTCCGACCTCGTCGCGCATGAGGTAGAGGCTCAGCTGCGCCGGCCGGTAGTCGGTCAGGTGGTCCTGCTCGAACGTGATGATGGGGCGGCGCGCGCGGTAGTCCAAAAGGGCATCCGAGTCGAACCGGGCGATCTCCTCCGAGTCGAGCGTTTCGAGCAGGTACGAGTTCAACTGCGAGACGGCGCCTCCGGCGTCGGCGAAGCCGGTGAGCGCGGCCACCAGATAGAGCCCGGTCGGCACGGTGTCGAGCGCCGTCCGGACGTCGTAGAGCTCACGCGGATCCTGCATGAAATCCATGCTAGTCAGCGGGTCCCGGCCGTCCCGCCCGGGTCACGCAAGCCCAGAGCGAACACGCGGCGCGTGCCGCCCGTACGATTCGTTCCATGTCTTCGTCCAGCACCTCGGCGCATACCTCGCGTTCCTCCATGCTCCCGTCTTCGACTTTCCGGCTCCGCCTCGCCGATGAGCGACCGGTGGCCGCGGACGGCGATGTGCTCGTGCTCTTCGTGCGCGCTGGCAAGGACGGACCCGAGTTGCTCGGACACGACGGGCACGGCGAACTGCTTACACAGCTGAAGGTCACCGGTGCGCCGGATCAGCTGGTGCGAGTTCCCTCCGGCGTGCTCGACGAGCTGCCGGCGGTTCTCGTGGGCCTGGGCTCCGAGGTCACGGAGACCGCGCTCCGTGCGACCGCGGGCACGGCGGCACGTCTATCGGCCGGGGACCGCAGGCTCATCATCGAGGCGCAGGCAGTTCGGCCCTGCACGATCGACGAGGCAGCGCCGGACGACCGTGAGCCGGCGGAAGCTGCGGCTGACGGTCGCCTTGCCGCGCTCCTGGAGGGTGCCGCGCTCGGCGGCTACGTGTACGAGGGGCGGCCGCGAGGCGACGAAGACCGGTCCCCGGCGTCGGAGGCGGTCGTCGTTGGTTCCTCCCGGGCGTCCGATGCGCTCATGCACCGTGCGACGGTGATCACCGAAGCGGCGCGCCTGACGAGGGAGCTCGTGAACACACCGCCGTCGGCGCAGAGCCCGGAGGAGCTTGCGCGTGCGGCCGTGGAGGCGGCATCCGGCCTCCCCGTCGAGGTGCGGGTCTGGACAGAGACGGAGCTCGCGGACGACGGCTTCGGCGGCATCCTCGGTGTCGGCAGCGGGTCGACTCGCCCGCCGCGTCTGGTGCGCCTCGACTATGCCCCCGATGGTGCAACCTCGCATGTCGCGTTCGTGGGCAAGGGCATCACGTTCGACACCGGCGGGCTCTCACTCAAGCCGCCGGCCTCGATGGTGGGAATGAAGTACGACATGGCGGGTGCGGCATCCGTGCTCGCGGTGGTCGTCGCGGCCGCGCGGCTGCAGCTGCGAGTCCGCGTCACCGGCTGGATGTGCATAGCCGAGAACATGCCGTCGGGTTCCGCCATCCGGCCGAACGACGTGCTGACGATCCGCGGTGGCACCCGTGTCGAGGTGCTCAACACGGATGCCGAGGGCAGGCTCGTGCTCGCGGACGGACTTCGTGCGGCGACGGAGGAGCATCCGGATGCCGTGATCGACATCGCGACGCTGACCGGTGCGGAGGTCGTCGCGCTGGGCACCAGGTACTCGGCCGCCATGGGCGACGAGCGGCTGGTGAAGCAGGTGACGGATGCCGCGGAACGCGCCGGCGAGCTCGTGTGGCCGATGCCCCTGCCCTCGGAACTCCGCGCACGGCTGCGGTCGGAGGTTGCAGACCTGACGAATGCGACGCCCGGGAACACCGCTGCAGGCATGCTGCTCGCAGGCGTCTTCCTCCGAGAGTTCGTCGGCAAGACGTCCGACGAGCCGGATGCGCCGACCGTGCCGTGGGCGCATCTGGACATCGCGGGCTCCGCTCAGAACGACGGCGCGCCGTACGGCTACAACCCCAAGGGGGCGACGGGTGTGCTCGTTCGCACGCTGGTCGGACTGACGGAAGACTTCGCAGCTCGGTAGTAGGGTCGTATGGGCAGGAACGCCTGCCGTACGACGGCGCCTTGCAACCGAAACACACGCTCGCACGGTGCCGTTCACCATCCCGACCCGAGGAGTAAATGGGTGTCTGAGCAGAACTTCGACATCGTTGTTCTGGGAGGCGGGAGCGGAGGCTACGCGGCGGCATTGCGCGCGAGCGAACTCGGCTTCTCCGTCGCCCTGATCGAAAAGGACAAGGTCGGAGGGACCTGCCTGCACAGGGGATGCATCCCCACCAAGGCGCTTCTGCACTCGGCCGAGGTCGCCGACTCCACGCGCGACGCCGCCAAGTTCGGTGTCACTGCCGCTCTCGAGGGCATCGACATCGAGGCGGTGACGAAGTACCGCGAGGGCATCGTCGCGAAGAAGTACAAGGGTCTACAGGGACTCGTCAAGGCGCGCGGCATCACCCTGGTCGAGGGTGAGGGGCGACTGGCCGCGCCCAAGACGGTGCGCGTCGGTGACGTGGACTACGTCGGCAAGTACGTGATCCTCGCCACGGGTTCCTACTCGCGGTCGCTGCCCGGCCTGGAGATCGGCGGCCGCGTCATCACGAGCGAGCAGGCGCTGCAGCTCGACTTCGTACCGAAGAAGGTCGCTGTGCTGGGCGGTGGCGTGATCGGCGTCGAGTTCGCGAGCGTGTGGAAGTCGTTCGGCGCCGACGTCACGATCATCGAGGCACTCCCCCACCTGGTGCCGAACGAGGATGAGTCCATCAGCAAGTCGCTCGAGCGCGCATTCCGCAGGCGGGGCATCGACTTCCGCCTGGGCGTTCGCTTCCAGAACGTGACGCAGAACGACGAGGGCGTCGTCGTCACGCTGGAGAACGGCGACACGGTGGATGCCGAGCTGCTGCTCGTCGCCGTCGGTCGCGGACCGGTGACCGTCGGCCTTGGTTATGAAGAGGCAGGCATCACCATCGACCGCGGATTCGTCATCACGGACGAGCGGCTCCGCACTGGAGTGGAAGGCGTCTACGCCGTCGGCGACATCGTGCCGGGACTGCAGCTGGCCCACCGCGGATTCCAGCAAGGCATTTTCGTCGCCGAGGAGATCGCGGGCCTGAACCCCATCGTGGTGGACGACGTCAACATTCCGAAGGTCACCTACTGCGACCCGGAGGTCGCGTCCATCGGCCTCAGCCAGGCGAAGGCGGAGGCGGAGCACGGCAAGGAGAACATCACCTCCTACGACTACAGCCTGGCCGGCAACGGGAAGAGCGAGATCATCGGCACGAGCGGGTCCGTCAAGGTGGTGCGGGTGAATGACGGTCCGGTGGTGGGCGTTCACATGATCGGCGCCCGGGTAGGCGAGCTCATCGGCGAGGCGCAGCTGGCGGTGAATTGGGAGGCCTACCCCGAAGACATCGCGCCGTTCATCCACGCCCATCCCACGCAGAACGAGTCGCTTGGTGAGGCGTTCCTGTACCTGGCGGGCAAGCCGCTCCACACGCTTTAGAGGCGATTGAGGGGAGAGACGCGCCAGCTTGCTCGTGCGTCCGACCCGATTGAGCCAGTGAGTGGCGCAGCCACGATAATCCGCGGCACAGCCGAGTCACTGCAATAAGCTTTCGTAACGAATCGCATTCCTGAAGGAGACTTACCCATGAGCGAATCCGTCAGCCTCCCGGCACTCGGTGAGAGTGTCACGGAAGGCACGGTCACCCGCTGGCTCAAGCAGGTGGGCGACCGCGTCGAGGTCGACGAGCCCCTGCTCGAAGTATCGACCGACAAGGTCGACACCGAGATCCCGTCGCCCGTCGCCGGCGTCGTGGAGCAGATCCTCGTGCAGGAGGACGAGACCGTCGAGGTCGGAACCGCGCTCGTGACCATCGGAGACGGCTCAGGTGCGGGCGCTGAGACGCCGGCACCCGCCCAAGATGCGGCCGCATCGGCTGAGCAGCAGACCGCTCCCGCTGAACAGGCACCGGCTGAGCAAGCGGCTCCGGCCGAACAGCCAGCAGCCCCTGCCGAGCAACCTGCCGCTGCCCAGGAGCAGCCTGAGCCTGAGCCTGCGCAACAGCCGCAGGCCTCCCAGCAGGCGGAGGTGCCCTCGACCGCGGCGGAGACGCCCGAGCAGACTCCGGCTCCAGCACCCGTCGACCAGCCTCCGGCGCAGCAGCCGCCCGCCACCGAGGCGCCGGCCGCCGCCGCCGCACCGGCTCCGGCGGTCGCCGCAACTCCCGCCGCCCCGTCTCCTGCCGCCGCGGCGCCTGCAACGCCGGCCCCCGCGCCTGCTGCACCCGCCTCGGCGCCCGCGGCGCCCGCAGCACAGGCATCCGGGTCGCACGCAGGCTCCGGCTACGTCACGCCGATCGTGCGCAAGCTCGCGAACGAGCAGGGCGTCGACCTGGCGACGGTCACCGGCACGGGAGTGGGCGGTCGTATTCGCAAGGAAGACATCCTGAGCGCGGGCAGCAGTGCATCCGCCGTTCCCGCTGCCGCCGCGAGCACGAGGCTCGAGACCTCGCCGCTGCGTGGAACCGTTCAGCCCATGTCGCGCCTGCGCAAGGTCGTGGCCGACCGTGCCGTCGTGTCGATGCAGAACTCGGCGCAGCTCACCACCGTGGTCGAGGTTGACGTGACCAAGGTCGCGGCTCTGCGGAGCCGCGTGAAGGGCGACTTCGAGAAGGCCACCGGCACAAAGCTGTCGTTCCTGCCGTTCTTCACGCTGGCGGCCGCCGAGGCTCTTAAGGCGTATCCGGTCATCAACGCTACGGTCGACGGTGAGAACATCGTCTACCCGGACCACGAGAACATCTCCATCGCCGTGGACACGGAGCGGGGCCTCCTGACCCCGGTCGTGCGCAGCGCCAGCGATCTCAACATCGCCCAGCTCTCGCAGCAGATCGCGGATCTCGCTCAGCGCACCCGCGACAACAAGCTGAAGCCCGACGAGCTCGCCGGAGGCACGTTCACCGTCACGAACACCGGATCCCGCGGTGCGCTGTTCGACACCCCGCTGGTCTTCCTCCCGCAGGTGGCGATTCTCGGCACGGGAATCGTCTCGAAGAGGCCGGTCGTGGTGCAGGCAGACGGCACCGATTCCATCGCCATCCGTTCGACCGTCTACCTCGCGCTGTCGTACGACCACCGCATCGTCGACGGTGCGGATGCCGCGCGCTTCCTCGTCGCGGTGAAGAACCGTCTCGAAGAGGGTGCCTTCGAGTCCGACCTCGGCATCTGAGGGCGGGATCTAGCTCTCGAACAACGCACGAAGACGCCAGCCGGCTTCGGTCCTGATCAGCAGGACCGAAGCCGGCTTCGTCGTCTCACCCGCCGGCGCCACCGAGACGACCGCCGCATCGCCTATCGTCTCGGTCAGCGACAGCTGGTCGAGCTCCGGTGCAGCCCGCCCCCTCTGTCCGGCCGCGATCAAGGCGCGATCGGCGGCGAAGAGAGGCGAGTCGGCCTGATCGACGTCGGAGAGGCATCCATCGTCGCCCTTCTCGAGGCACGAGCCGCGCGACCGGAGCAGCCGGAACGCCGCGTGAACCGGGTCGTCCTCAGGTTCCGCTGCCTGCGAATCGGTGGGCGGCGTGGCAGTGCTCATCGGATGCCGAGGCGACGGGATAGACGACGACCGCGCGTGACCCGCCACCGGTGCGGTGAGGGCAGGCGTCGGCGCCTCCGCGTGCCCTGCCTGGGTGCTCGGCAGGGCCAGCAGTGCGACGAGCGTCAGGGCGACCGCTCCCCCTGCGCCGATCAGAACTGGTCTCCTGCGGCCGCTCAGGAGGCGGCGCAACCGGCCCGAGATCATGCGCGCAACGCCGTGCTCCATCGCGGCCGCCAGCGTTCCTATGGCGCGGCCGGCTGCACGGCGCCCACGTTCTGCTCGTTCGTCGGTCGTATCGCGAGGGTGTTGAGGCAGGTCTTCACGAGACCGCTGAGCCGTCTCGTCGTGGACCACGGCTCCCCCGGAGAGCACGGTGTCGTTGTACGACCGCGCCGTTATCGCGCGAGCGCCCGTTCCCATCGTGAGCGGCGCGGGCGGACCGAGCGCGAACAGTGCTCGTTCGACCTCATCCACGATCGCACCCTCGGCAGCGCCTTCGACCCTGAGACGGTCCATCGCGACGCGGACGCCTTCGACCTCGTGTGCTTCGACCGTCTCGGCGCGGGTGACGATCGCATCCACGATCGTGGCGCACCTGTCCCAGTCCTCGGCCACCCGGGCCGGTGTGACGGGCGTGACCGATCCGAAGCCGAGCAACACCGGGCATCCGCTCTCGTCGAAGCGGATGCTCGCCGCTGCAACGTTCCCGTGCGCCCATCCAGCCGCATGGACGGCTCGTATCCCTCGCACCACCGACACGGCTGCGGTGACGACCTCGCCTGTGTCGAGGAGGATGCGGTCCCTCAGCCAGTCCGCCAGCGTGGGCCCGGACAACCGTTCCAGCACGATGCACACCGGTCGATCGGGTGCGCACGAGACATCGATGACCGAGACCACGTGCGAAGACGCGACCGCGGTGAGACAGGCGACCTCGTTGTCGATCCGAGCCGCGTCGACGTCATCCGCGTAGGCCTTCACGACGACCTGACCGTCGTCGCCCGATGCGAGGTAGGCGACGCTGTGCTCGCCGCGGCCGATCGTGCGCAGCAATCGGTACCCGCCGAGCTCGCTCCGGACGGCAACGGCTCCGGGATCTCGTTCCTTCGTCGTGTCGGGCGAGGTGCCGCGGTGCTTGCGCTTCTTGCCTGCCATGGATGCCAGCGTGCCGCGGCACGACATTCGCGCGGACGTCATGTCGGCGTTCTGTGAGGCGGTGAGGACGGACGCGAGATGGGGAGGAAGAGAGCGCGATAGGCTCAAAGGGTGATCGACTACGTCGACACGGGGCTAAGCGCCAACTCCGTGCCGTATCTCGACGCTCTCGACCAGCAGCGTGCCGTGCACGCTGCCGTCGTCGACGGGCGGGCGCCAGACACAGTCATCCTTCTCGAGCACGAATCCGTGTACACCGCCGGTAAACGAACCGAGCCGGACGAACGGCCGTCGGACGGCACGCCGGTCATCGACGTGGACCGTGGGGGCAAGATCACCTGGCACGGCCCGGGTCAGCTCGTCGGGTATCCGATCCTCCGGCTTGCCGAGCCGATCGACGTCGTCGGGTACGTCCGGCGCCTGGAAGGGATGCTCATCCATGTGCTTGCCGACCTCGGCGTCGATTCGCACCGCGTCGACGGGCGGAGTGGGGTGTGGGTGTCGACAGACGGGCCGGACGCGAAGATCGCGGCCATCGGCATCCGTGTCGCCTCCGGCGTGACCATGCACGGGTTCGCCCTGAACTGCAGCAACGACCTGGAGCCGTACGAGCACATCGTGGCGTGCGGCATCCGCGATGCCGGAGTGACGACGATCTCCCGGGAGCTCGGCCGCATCGTGACGCCACAGGATGCCGCTCCCCTGGTGCGCGCGCACTTCGACTCCGTGATCGGGGTTGCCGCGTGACCGCCGCGCCGGACGGGCGCAGGCTGCTGCGCCTGGAGGCCCGCAACGCCGAGACGCCGATCGAGCGAAAGCCGGAGTGGATCAAGACCCGTGCTCGGATGGGCCCGGAGTACACGCAGCTGCAGGGCTTGGTGAAGTCCGAGGGGCTGCACACCGTCTGCCAGGAGGCCGGCTGCCCCAACATCTACGAGTGCTGGGAGGACCGAGAGGCCACCTTCCTCATCGGCGGAAGTCAGTGCACCCGGCGGTGCGACTTCTGCCAGATCGACACCGGCAAGCCTGCCGAGTTCGACGCCGACGAGCCGCGCCGCGTTGGCGACACGGTGGCACAGATGGGATTGCGCTACGCGACCGTGACGGGCGTCGCCAGGGACGACTTGGCCGACGAGGGGTCATGGCTGTACGCCGAGACGATCCGGGAGATTCACCGGCAAGCACCGGGGACCGGGGTGGAGATCCTGGTGCCCGACTTCTCCGGGCGGCCCGAACACCTCCGTCGGGTGTTCGACGCCGAACCCGAAGTCTTCGCGCACAACGTGGAGACCGTGCCGCGACTGTTCAAGCGAATCCGGCCCGCCTTCCGCTACGAGCGGTCGCTGGACGTCATCACGCAGGCACGCGACGCCGGCATGATCACGAAGTCCAACCTCATCCTCGGCATGGGCGAGGAGCGTCACGAGGTGAGCGACGCGTTGCGGCACCTGCACGACGCAGGCACGGACATCCTGACGATCACGCAGTACCTTCGGCCCAGTCCCCGCCACCTGCCGGTGGCGCGGTGGGTCAAACCGGAGGAGTTCGTCGAGATCAAGGCGGAGGCTGAGGCGGTCGGATTCCTCGGCGTGCTCTCCGGTCCGCTGGTGCGCTCGTCGTACCGCGCCGGGCGTCTGTGGGCGCAGTCGATGACGGCGAAGGGGCGGCCGATCCCCGCACACCTGAGCGCGCTGGCGGATGCCTCGCTCGGCTTTGCTCAGGCTGTCGGCTGAGGTCGCCGAACCGCTGCCGTAGGCCGCATTCCGGCACGTGCTGAGCCGGTATCCTGGACACCATGGCACGCAAGGACACCGAAGCGACGAAGGAACCCGGCCGCATCAAGCAGATGTGGCAGGTCTTCCAGATGACCCGCCGCTACGACTCGCGCGCTCAGTGGTACATGCTGGGCACGCTTCTGCTCGGTGCCGCGATCGGCGTTGTGCTCGCGCTCACGCTCACCGGCGGCAACGTGTTCTCGCTGGTGCTGTGGATCGTGGCCGGTGTGCTGCTCGGTGCGCTCGGCGCCATCATCGTGCTCGGCCGGCGGGCGGAACGCGCTGCCTACTCGCAGATCGAGGGCCAGCCCGGCGCCGTCGGCGCCGTGCTGCGCAGTTCGCTCAAGCGCTCCTGGCGCGGCAGCGAGATGCCGGTGGCTGTGAACGGACGCACTCGCGACGCGGTCTATCGCGCGGTGGGCCGCGGCGGGGTCGTGCTGATCGGCGAAGGCCCTGCGACGCGTACCCGGAAGATGGTGGAGGACGAGCGGCGCAAGATCGCCCGCATCGTGCCGAACGTGCCGATCAACGTGTTCAACGTCGGCCCCGATCCTGATGCGGTGCCGCTTCACAAGCTCGCCGGCCGCATGGCGAAGATCAAGGTGGCTCTGACGAAGCCCGAGGTTCTTGCGGTCGACAATCGGCTCGGTTCGCTGGGGAGCCAGATGCCCATTCCGAAGGGCGTCGACCCATTGAAGGTGCGCCCGCAGCGCGCTCGCTGATTGCCGCCGGTTGCGCCCGTCGAAACCGCCGCGGGTTCAGCTGACGATCAGGTCAGGCACGCAGGAGTGCCGTGCCCGCGACCTTGTCGTGGAACCCGCGCTGATCGGAGTCCCACACGAGAGCCGGGATCACGACGCACAGCAGCACGGTGCGCACGAGCGGACGCCACAGCCCCACCCAGGTGCCGTTCAAGGCCACCAGCCGGAGTCCGAGGATGCGGTGCCCGATGCTCCCGCCGATCGTCGGGATGAAGACATACTGCAGCAGAGCGAAGATGCCCAATGTCGCCCAGCTGTCGTAGTGGAAGAACGCGAAAGAGAGCAGGCTCGCGATCGCCCAGTCGATGATCAGGGCGAGGATGCGCCGTCCCGGTCGCGCGATCGATCCGGATCCCGTCTCGGGAAGCCCGAGCCGTTCTCCGGGATAGCGACTGGGTGCGAGATCGCCGAACCGGCGCGGAGTGGTGGAGCTGGGCACCGGACCACCCTATCGATGGCTGCTGCGTAACATCCCCGAAACAATCGCGATACGGTGGGGAAATCGCCGCCCCCTAGCCTGTCACCGGCTGTTCGCGCAGCGCGATTCGCCTCCCGTCACCTTCTTGGAGAAACCACATGTTCAGTGATTCGTCCGAGGTGCTCAAGTTCATCAAGGACACGGACGTCAAGTTCCTCGACATCCGGTTCACCGATCTCCCCGGTGTGCAGCAGCACTTCAACATTCCCGCCTCCACCGTCGACGAGGAGTTCTTCTCCGTCGGGCAGCTCTTCGATGGCTCTTCGATCCGCGGCTTCGCGTCGATCCACGAGTCGGACATGCAGCTCATCCCCGATGTCTCCACGGCTTACGTCGACCCGTTCAGGGCGGAGCGCACGCTGGTCATGGTGTTCGACATCTTCAACCCGCGCAACGGCGAGGTGTACGGCAAGGACCCGCGCCAGGTCGCGAAGAAGGCCGAGAAGTACCTCGCCTCGACGGGCATCGCCGACACGGCATTCTTCGCCCCTGAAGCCGAGTTCTACATCTTCGATGACGTGCGCTACGAGGTGAAGCAGAACACCGCCTACCACTTCGTGGACTCCGAGGAGGCGGCCTGGAACAGCGGCCGCGCCGAAGAGGGCGGAAACCTCGCGAACAAGACGCCGTACAAGGGCGGATACTTCCCCGTCTCCCCCGTCGACAAGCAGGCGGATCTGCGCGACGACATCTCGCTGAAGCTCATCGACGCCGGCCTGATCCTCGAGCGCGCCCACCATGAGGTCGGCACCGGTGGCCAGGCAGAGATCAACTACCGGTTCGACACCATGGTGCACGCGGCCGACGACATCCTGAAGTTCAAGTACATCGTCAAGAACACCGCGGAGCAGTGGGGCAAGACCGCCACGTTCATGCCGAAGCCGCTGTTCGGCGACAACGGTTCGGGCATGCACACGCACCAGTCTCTGTGGAATGAGGGCAAGCCGCTGTTCTACGACGAGGCGGGCTACGGCGGTCTCTCCGACATCGCACGCTGGTACATCGGCGGCCTGCTCAAGCACGCGGCGAGCGTGCTGGCGTTCACGAACCCGACGGTGAACTCGTACCACCGTCTGGTGCCGGGCTTCGAGGCTCCGGTCAACCTGGTGTACTCGGCGGGCAACCGCTCGGCCGCCATCCGCATCCCGATCACGGGCACGAACCCGAAGGCCAAGCGCATCGAGTTCCGTGCACCGGATGCCTCCGGCAACCCGTACCTGGCGTTTGCGGCGCAGCTGATGGCAGGCCTCGACGGCATTCGCAACCGCATTGAGCCGCACGAGCCGGTGGACAAGGACCTCTACGAGCTCCCGCCCGAGGAGGCCAAGGCCATCCCGCAGGTACCGGGAACCCTGGATGCCGTGCTCGACGCCCTCGAGGCGGATCACGACTTCCTCACCGCGGGCAACGTGTTCACGCCCGAGCTCATCGAGACGTGGATCGACTACAAGCGCGAGAAGGAGATCAAGCCGCTCGCGCAGCGTCCGCACCCGTTCGAGTTCGAGCTGTACTACGGAGTCTGATCGCAGAACGACAGGAAGCGGGCCGGCCCTCAGGGGGCCGGCCCGCTTCGTCGTATGTGCTTTCTCGCCCGTCGATTTCGACGAACTCGACCGAGGGGAAAGACTCGCCAATCGCGCGAGCGGCTCAGGAATCGTAGAAGTTGCGCTCGAACACGGCGCGCGCTCGCCTCGTGACCGCGAGGTACTCCTCCTCGAGCGCGCTCGCCGATCCGCGCGGGTAGCCGAGCAGGCGGGCGACGCCGTCCAGCGCCTTGCGCTCCGTCGGCAGCAGATCCGACGTCTTGTTGGTCCACAGCGTGACGGCACTGCGCGCCCTGGAGGCGAGCATCCACGCGTCACGCAGGCGATCGGCATCCCCCTGTTCCAGAAGTCCGAGGTCGACGCAAGCCGCGAGGGCTTCGAGGGTCGAGGTGGTGCGCAGAGCGGATGACGATGCGGCGTGCTGGAGCTGCTGTAGCTGTACGAGCCACTCCACGTCACTGAGCGAGCCCCGACCGAGCTTCAGGTGCCTTGCCGGGTCTGCGCCCTGAGGCAGCCGTTCGTTCTCCACGCGCGCCTTGATGCGCTTCACCTCGCGAACATCGCGTTCCGAGATGGAGGCCGGGTAGCGCACCGAGTCGGCGAGTTGCTCGAAGTCGGCGAGCAGGCGCTCGTCGCCCGCGATGCCGCGTGCCCGCAGGAGCGCCTGAGCCTCCCAGGTGAGGGACCACCGCCGGTAGTAGGCGCGATACGACTCGAGCGAGCGGGCCGGCGCGCCGTTCTTGCCCTCCGGGCGCAGATCGAGGTCGAGTTCGAAGGGCAGGCGGGCGTCGTCGGTGAGCCGGTTCAGCTCCGAGACGATGGATAGAGCCGCCGGGTGCACGGCCTCGGTTTCCACACCGTCGTGCGGGCGGAAGACATAGACCACGTCGGCGTCCGACCCGAAGCCCAGCTCTCTGCCCCCGAACCGCCCCATCGCGATCACGGCGAACTCCATCGGCGCAGGCGCCTCGGCGCGGATCGCAGAAAGGATGCCGTTGATCGTCACCTCGGAGATATCGGAGAGGCCGGCGGCAAGTTCGGTGACGTTCGCAACGCCGAGGATTCCCGCGAATGCAAGCCTCAGCACCTCTCTGCGCCGCACAGCACGGATGGCCTTCGCCGCCGCGTCCGGGGTCTCGTGACGGTCCAGGATCGCGGCGACCTCGTCGTCGAGCGCGCCCCGCGGCCTGGCGCGAAGGTCCGCGTCGTCATCGAGCCACGCCACGCTCTCCGGAATGAGCCCGAGGAGCTCGCCGGCGAACCGGGATCCCGACAGCACTCGGGTCAACCGCTGAGCGGCGCCCGACGAGTCGCGGAGCATGCGGAGGAACCAGTGCGTGCCGCCGAGGTCTTCGCTCAGTCGCCGGAACGTGAGCAGGCCATAATCCGGGTCGGCGCCGTCGGCGAACCACTGCAGCATGACAGGCAGCAGGGTTCGCTGGATGGCCGCCCGCCGCGAGACCCCCGACGTCAGCGCCGCGATATGCTGCAGCGCCCCTTGCGGGTCGACGAAGCCGATGGCGGCCAGGCGCGCCTGCGCCTGCTCACTGGTCAGCGCTTGTTCTCCGGCCAGTGCACCTTCGTCTCCGGGCAGCGCTGCCACCGCGGCGAGCAGCGGACGGTAGAAGAGCCGCTCGTGCAGTCCGCGCACCCGACGCTTGACAGCGACCCAGGCATCCGTGAGCTCGTCGGCGCCGCCGGCGAGGCCGGTCGCCCTGGCGAGCACGCGCAGCCGCTGCTCGTCGCGAGGCATGAGGTGGGTACGACGGAGCTCGGAGAGCTGGATGCGGTGTTCGAGTAGGCGCAGAACGCGATAGTCCCGCGCGAACTCGGCGGCCTCGGCGCGTCCGATGTAACCGGCGGCGGCAAGTGCCTCGAGCGCAGGCAACGTGCCGGCGACCCGAACCGTGGGATCAGTGTGCCCGTGCACGAGCTGCAGCAGTTGCACAGTGAACTCGATGTCGCGCAGCCCGCCCGGCCCGAGCTTCAGCTGCCGGTCGACCTCGTCGGCGGGGATGTTCGCGGTCACCCGCTCGCGCATCCGCTGAACGGACTCGACGAAGTTCTCGCGTTCGGCGCTCGACCAGACGAATGGTGCGAGCGCATCCGTGTAGCGGCGTCCGAGTGCCGGGTCTCCCGCTATCGGTCGCGCCTTCAGCTGCGCCTGGAACTCCCAGCCCTGCGCCCAGCGGTCGTAGTAGGCGAGATGGGATTCGAGGGTGCGCACCAGCGCGCCGTCCTTGCCCTCCGGGCGCAGGTTGGCATCCACCTCCCACAGCGGCGGCTCGATCGCGAACTCGTCGATTCCCCGCATCGTCAGCGTCGCGAGTCTGGTGCCGACGTCGACCGCCCTAGCCGAGGAGACGCCGGCCACCTCGTCGCCCTCCACCACGAAGATGACGTCGACGTCGCTCAGGTAGTTGAGTTCCTCGGCGCCGGTCTTTCCCATGCCGATCACCGCGAGCTTGGTGCCGGCGACGTCCGCGGCGGGGAACGTTCCCGGCCCTGTTCCGCTGGTGATCGCCCGGGCGACGGCCAGCGAGGCGTCGAGGGCGGCGCCCGCGAGAGCGGCTAGCGTTCGTGCGACCGCACCGATCCCTTCGACGGGGTCGCGCTGCTGCAGGTCGAACGCGGCGATCTCCGTGAGGCGCGTGCGGTAGCGGGCGCGCAGGGCGATCCAGGCATCCTCCCCCGAAATGGATGCCACGCCGTCCCGTGCGCCGACCGAGTCCAGGAGATCGTCGCGCAGCTCGGATTCCGCCGGCAGGCTCTCGAGCGATTGGAAGAACACATCGAGGGCTTCCGGCCGACGCATAAGGAACTCGGCGAGCCCGCTGGAGGCTCCGATCACCTGCAACAGCCGGTGCAGCGCATCCTGATCCACGAATAGCCGAACGGTCTCGTCTGGGCGGCGTCGCAGGAGGGCGAGCATCCGCTCGAGGGCGGCGTCCGGGTCGGCCACATCGACGACGAGCTCGATGATCCGCTCCGGCGGCGGACCGCCGA
>Ga0164242_10003663_pt1 | contig 17445 bp, 13 predicted proteins | sample OricomgcompostMG_FD_108783 | JGI IMG/M metagenome (GOLD analysis project Ga0164242, IMG submission 108783) | Miracle-Growth compost microbial communities from Emeryville, California, USA - Original compost - Miracle growth compost (MG) ...
GACCAGCAGTTCGGCGGCGCGTTCGTAGCGGCTCTCGTCGTAGGGATCCTCCTCGCGGGCCACCGCGAGCGCGCGCAGCGCCTCGTCGATCGAGCCGCGCTCGGTCGCGTCGGTGGCGACCAGATCGAGCAGGGCGAGGTAGCGCCGGCGCAACTGCTCGCGCGGCGCGGTCGCCCAACCGGCGTACGGGTCGTTCGGCAGCGGCGGCCCCGACCAGATCGCGAGCGCGGTGTGCGCGGCCTCGACGCGGGACGAGCCGTGCGTGGCCAGCGCCCGGTCGGACGCCTCGCGGAAGGCGTGGACGTCCACCCAGGCCGGCGCAAGCCGCAGCGACTCACCGTCGCGCACGACGACGTCGCCGGCGACCGACCGCAGCCGGCTGAGCACCTGACGCAGCCGGTGCCGCCCGGTCGCCGGGTCGAGATCCTCGAAGAACCACTCGAGCACGGCGTCGACGCTCATCCCGTGCGGGCTCACGGCGAGCATCCGGACGAGCTCGGCCGCCTGCCCCGGTGGCAGTGCGACCTCGCCGTCGGCGTGGCTGACCCGGGTCGTCCCGAAGAGCCGGACGACGAGCGTCGCGCCGGGCGCGAGCAGCGTGCGGGCGTGGACGGAACCGGCCGCCTCAGCGAGCGGCGCGAGCGCGCGCACCAACTCCGGCTCGCCGCACGCGGCGACCTCGATGCCGCCGTTCGCGGCCGCCTGCTCGAACGCCCGCGCGGCGATGCGGCCGGCGTCCGAACGGCCTGCGCGCAACGTCGCGAACGCCTCGAACAGCGTGTGCCGCCAGACCCAGCGCTTCTCGAGCCACGCACCGCGGACCAGCGAGTGCAGCGCCCGCAGCGCTTCGTCCGGATCGCCGCGCCGCGCGAGCAGCACCGCACGCGCCTGGTGGACGAACTCGTCGGTCGGGCGCTTGGCGATCGCGCGGCGCAGGTACTCGTCGGCGCCCTCGCGGTCGCCGACCCGGTCGAGCATCTCGGCGGCGTCGGCGAGGAACGTGGCACCGGCGTGGATGTCGAACCAGTCGGTGCTGTCGCGTTCGGCCTCGGCGACCAGGCGTGCGGTCTTGCGGGCGTCGCCCTGGCAGGACGCCATGCGCGCCCGCGACCAGGCGACGTAGGCACGTCCCATCAGGTCGTTGGACTTCGCCGCCTGCTCCACGGCCTGGTCGAGCACGGCCTCGGCCTCGTCCCACCGGCCGGCGTAGCCGAGGGCGTCAGCGAGAAAGCTCAGCACGGCTGGACGTCTCGGACTGTCCGGTGCAAGGACGTCCAGGGCCTCGCGCATGAAGTCGACCGCCTGCGGCACGGCACCGTTCTGGAAGAACACCGCGTTGCCGAGCCAGAACAGCTCGTAACCCTGCCACTCGGTGAAGCCGAGGTCGGCGTAGCGCTTGGCCGCCTCGAGCAGCAGGGGCTCGGCGGCCCTGGTCGCGGCGTCGGTGCCCTCCCAGGCGTGCGCGCGGCCGAGCGCCTCGGTCGCGCGCGCATACGCGATCGGGCAGTCGTCGGCGCTCTCGCGCAGTCGCTCGGCCAACGCGCGTGCCTCGGTCAGCTCGAGCAGCCGGGCGTGGTCGAGCGCGCGCTCGGCGTCGAGCTCCAGCTGCCAGTTCCGGCCGTCCGGCGCGGGGGGCGCGGCGCCGGCGTCGAGCAGCGCCTGCAGTTCGTCCAGAGCGGCCGTGCGCGCACGCAGGCGAAGCCCGACCTCGCTCTCGCGGGCAGCGTCCAGCAACCCACCAGGGTCGCCCGGCCGTGCTCCCACGACCGCAGTATGCCGGACACCGTGCCCCACGAGGGGCATCCACTTGACGAACGATTCGGCCCAGCAGGATCCATTCCCTCCCCCGCGGATCCTGCTGGGCCCTTGAACGATTTGCCGAATCGCAGGACCGAGTATGTGCGGGCAGCGTCAGACGAACGTCAGACGGGAAACCGGACTTTCGGAATGTTCCGCGCGTATCCCGATCTCTGAGCCCCTCAGCGGGTGTGGATCACGCCACTCCCGCCACGTCAGGAGTTCGCGGTCAGCGCGAACACCCGGATCTCGCGATCGGTACGGCTGCGGTACTCCCGGTAGGTCCGCACGACCTCGACCATCACCTGGTAGGCCGCCTCGGCCTCCTCGCCGTGCAGCAGCTCCGCGTGCACCCGGATGTCCGTGCCGCCCATCGTCACGGTCGCACGCGGGTTGGCGATCAGGTTGGCCGTCCAGGCCGGATGGTGCTGTTGGCCGAAGTTGCTGCCCGCCACGACGAGTCGCTCGCGGCCGGCGACGGTCTGGCGACCGTAGAGCAGCGGCGTCGTGCGGGCGAGGCCGGAGCGCGCGCCGATCGTCGTGAGCAGCAGGGTCGGCGCGGCGATCGGGCCGAGCATCGTGTAGCGGCCCGTGGTGCGCCTCATCAGCCGCCGATCGAGCGGCGTCATCGACCTGATCAGCCACGACCCCGTCTTCGTGGCCGAGAACCTGATCAGCGGCTCGCGCAGCCGGCTGGCCTCCGAGCCCCAGCGCACGTCCGGGAACGTCATGGCCGGGATTGGATCACCGCTCAGAAGCCGGCGGCAACGGGCAGCACCTTCTCGCCCATGATCTCGAGCGGCGTGAGCAGGTGCTGGTCCTTCACCATGCCGTGGACGTAGGTGATGCCGAGCCGGCTCAGCTGCTCGAGCTCGCCGAGCATGTTGTCGACGTTCGCGCCGTCCGCACCGGGGTCCATGCGCAGCAGCACGGTCTTCTCGATGTCGTCGTAGTCGCGCCCGACGGCGTCGCAGTGCCCGCGCAGGACGTCGAGCTTGTGCTCGAGGTCCGGGGTCGGGAAGAGGTTGCAGGCCTGGGCGTACTGCGCGACGAGACGCAGCGTCTTCTTCTCGCCGCCGCCGCCGATCAGGATCGGCGGATGCGGGCGCTGGATCGATTGCGGCGAGTTGAGCGTGCGGGTGAGGGTGTGGTGCGTCCCCGTATACGGACCGTCGTCGTCGCTCCACATCTGCAGGCAGATCTGCAGGGTCTCCTCGAGCCGCTCGAAGCGCTCGGCCGTCGGCGGGAAGTGCAGCCCGAGACCGCGCGACTCGTCCTCGTTCCACGCGGCGCCGATGCCGAGCCACGCCCGGCCCTGGGACAGCACGTCCAGCGTGGTGACCGCCTTCGCGAGCAGCCCGGGCGAGCGGTAGGTGACGCCGGTGACCCAGGTCAGCAACTGGACCCGCGACGTGCAGGCGGCGAGGTAGCCCAGCGCGGTGTACGCCTCGAGCATCGGGTCGGTCTCGGGGCCGACCGCGCCGATCTGCCACACGTGGTCCATCACGCTGACCCGCTCGAAGCCCACCTGCTCGGCCGTCGTGGCGATGGCCCGCACGTCGTCCGCCAGCGTCGCAGTGCCGCCGGGATAGGTGAAGTTCGAGATGTGGATGCCCAGCTTCATGTCCTCGCCTCTCGCCGTCGTCGTCCGCTTCCCACGCTAGTCGGAAGCGGTCTGAGCCGGAGGCGACCGCGGACCGCCCCGCGCCCGGGTTACTGGCCGGGTGACTCGCCGGGTGACTACTTGACGACGCCGCTCAGGTCGTGGCGCGCCTTGCGCACGGCGTGGTCGAAGACCGCGACCGCGTGGGCCAGGCTGTCGCTCGACCCTCTCGGAATGAGGTACCGGAAGATCAACAGGCTGGACGCGGTCGGGCGGGCGACGCCGAGGAAGCCGTGCAGGTCCAGCAGCCCGACCGATCCGTCGAGGATCCGGCCGACGACCTCGACACCCTTGATCCGGACGCCGGTCGCCCGCATCGACAGGTTCAGGTGCTTGCCCGGCGCGATCTCGAAGTGCAGGTGGTGACAGGTGCCGAGCGCGGCCACCGCGGTGGCGAAGTCGAAGCCCACGTCAGCGGCGGCCTCGCTGTCGATCTGCTCCTGCACGGCCGGCAGCGCGCTGCTGACCGCGAAGTTGCGGTACGCGTCCAGCTGGCTCGGCGTGCGCAGGGACTGTTCGACGCTGTCGAGCTGCACGCAGCCGGTGGAGGTCCGGACGTCGCCGATGCGGTGCACCGGATGCGCGATCCGGAAGTCGCGGCCGGTATCGCGGGCGGTGAGCAGCGCGGCCTCGAGCTCGGGACGGGTGTACGGACTGGCGGCTCTGTCGCTGCCGGCAGCGGACGGGTGCGACGGCGACGCGGTGCTGCGCGACACGACCCAGCAGGCGATCCCGGCCAGGACGAGGACGGCCGCGATCGCCTGGGGCCACATGCGCGTCCGATGGCGACGCGTGACCACGTTCAGCGACATGACCGGCGTCCCGCCCTCGATGTAACGACCGTTCTCCTGAGGATCGTCCCAGACGGCACCTTCTTGAGACGCGTTCCGGTTCCGCCCGGCGGTTCGCGTTGGTCACGGTCGCTAGGGTCCGACACGTGACGTATATCCGGTATCCCCAGCTCATCGGTGACCAGATCGTCTTCGTCGCGGACGACGACGTGTGGCGGGTCGGTGCGGACGGCGGGCGGGCCGAGCGGCTCAGCTCCGACCGTGTGGCGGCGGCCCGCCCGAAGCTGTCCCGCGACGGGACGCAGGTGGCCTGGGCCAGCCGGCGCGACGGCAATCCGGAGATCTACGTCGCGCCGACGAGCGGTGGCCCGGCCACCCGGCTGACCTACTGGAACGCGATGATCGCGCGCCCGCTCGGCTGGACGGCCGACGGCCGCGTCGTCGCCGCGACGTACGCCGGGCAGGCGTTCCGGTCGCGTACCTGGGCATGGGCGCTGCCGACCGACGGCAGCCCGGGCGAGCGGCTGCCCTACGGCCCGGTCAACGGCGTCGCGCGGCGGCCGGACGGCGCGACGGTGCTGCAGTCGTCGAACCACCGTGAGCCGCCGATGTGGAAGCGGTACCGCGGCGGAACCGCAGCCCGGCTGTGGATCGATCGCACCGGTTCGGGCGACTTCGAGCTTTTCCTCACCGAGTTGCGCGGCCAGGTCGCCGACCCGGTGTGGGTGGGTGACCGGTTGGTGTTCGTCTCCGACCACGAGGGGCACGGCAACGTCTACTCGGCGCTGGCCGACGGCAGCGACCTGCGGCGACACACCGACCACTCCGGCCAGTACGCGCGCGACCTGGGCGGGGACCTCGAGGGCGGCTCGACGCGGCTGGTCTACCACCGGGCGGGTGAGCTGTTCCGGCTCGACTCGTTCGCGGCCGACTCCCAGCCGGTGCCCGTGCCGGTCGAGCTGCCCGGCGTGCGCGCGGGCCGGCAGCCGACGGTGATCCCGGTGAGCGACGCGCTCGGCGACGCCGAATCGGCCGACGTCGACGCGACCGGGCGCGCGAGCGTCGTCGAGGTGCGCGGGACGATCCAGTGGCTGCCGCACCGGGACGGTCCGGCGCGCGCGATCGGCCAGGCCCCGGGTGTCCGCAACCGGCTCCCCCGCGTCGTGCCGAACGCCGAGGACCCGTGGGCGGCCGTGTGGGTCACCGACGGCGACGGGGTCGGCGACTCCATCGAACTGCGCACCACGAGCGGCACGCAGCGGCTGTTCGCCGTCGAGGGGCGCGTCCTCGAACTGGTCGTGAGTCCCGACGGCACCCGGCTCGCGTACGCGACGCACGACGGCAAGGTCGTGGTGGCCGCGCTGGACGGCTCGTCCCCGCCGCGGACGCTCGAGGACGTCACCGAGCTGGGCGACTCGCGCGGTCTGGCGTTCTCGCCGGATTCCGCGTGGCTGGCGTGGTCGCGGCCGCGGCGGGCGAACCTGCGCTCGATCCGGCTGGCCGAGCTCGCCACCGGCGCCGTGCACGACGTGACCGAGGAGCGCTTCGTCGACACCGAGCCGGTGTTCACCGCCGACGGCCGCTACCTCGCGTTCCTGTCCGCGCGCACGTTCGACCCGGTGTACGACCAGCAGAGCTTCGACCTGGGCTTCGCGGTGTCGGTGCGTCCCTACGTCGTCCCGCTGACGCTGGACACGCCCTCCCCGTTCGATCCCGAGCTCGCGGGTCGCGGCTTCGGCGAGCAGTCCGGGGGCAATGACGGCGGTGAAAGCGCCGAGGGCACTAGGGGCGCCGGGGGCGCAGGGGGCACGGTCTCCGTGCGCGTCGACCCCGCGGGTCTCGCCGACCGTGCCGTGGTCGTTCCGGTGGCCGCCGGGCTGATCTCCGGTCTCGCGGCCGGCAAGGACGCCCTGCTGTGGCTCGAGCAGCCGATCACCGGCGAGCTCGGTACCGGCCTGCCCGAGGGCGCCGAGCGTCCGCGCCCGTCCCTGCACCGCTGGGACCTCGCCGAGCGCAGCGCCGACACGATCGTCGACGAGCTGGACTGGTTCCGGGTCTCCGGCGACGGCAAGCGGCTGCTCGTCCGCGACAAGGGCGCCCTGCGCGTGCTGCCGTCCGACCACAAAGTCTCCGGCGACGCGGCGAAGAAGGAGAGGATCGACGTCGACCTGACGCGGGTGCGGCTCGAGGTCGACCCGGTCGCCGAGTGGCGGCAGATGACCGTCGAGACGTGGCGCCTGATGCGCGACCACTTCTGGATCGCCGACATGGGTGGCGTCGACTGGGAGGACGTGCTGACGCGCTACCTGCCGGTCGTCGAGCGGACCAACTCGCGCGACGACCTGTCCGAGGTGCTGTGGGAGATGATCGGCGAGCTCGGCGCGTCCCACGCCTACGAGCGGATCGAGTACCCGCCCGCGCCCGACGGTCGTGCCGCCGCGTTCCTCGGTGCCGACCTCTCGCGCGGCGCCGACGGCCGGTGGCGCGTCGACCGCGTGCTGCCGGGCGACTCGTCCGTACCGGCATCACGCTCGCCGCTGCTCGCGTCAGCCGTCGATGTACAGCCAGGCGATGTACTCGTCTCGATCGGCGGTGTCCCGGTGCCCGCCAACGGGCCGGGCCCGCTGCTCGCCGGGCGGGCCGGCAAGCCCGTCGCCGTCACCGTCGAGCGCGGCGGTGCCGAGCGCACGGTCGTCATCCGCCCGACGGCGGACGAGACCCCGATCCGCTACCAGGCCTGGGTGGCCGACCGTCGCGCCCGCACGCACGAACTGTCCGAGGGGCGCATCGGCTACGTCCACATCCCGGACATGGTGTCGCTGGGCTGGGCCGAGTTCAACCGCGACCTGCGCCACGAGGTCCTCTACGACGCGCTGCTCGTCGACACGCGTGACAACGGCGGCGGGCACGTCTCGGAACTGGTCATCGAGCGCCTCGCCCGCAAGCAGATCGCGGGGTCGGTCGCGCGGTACGCCCAGCCCGAGCAGTGGCCGACCGACGCGCCGCGCGGGCCGCTGCTGTCGCTCGCGAACCAGCACGCCGGCTCCGACGGCGACATCGTCAACCAGACGTTCCGCGAGCTCGGCCTCGGCCGGATCGTCGGCGTGCGCACGTGGGGCGGGGTGATCGGCATCGACGGCCGCTACGCGCTGGTCGACGGCACGGTGGTCACCCAGCCGCGGTACTCGTTCTGGTTCCGCGACGCGGGCTGGACGGTCGAGAACTACGGCGTAGACCCGGACGTCGAGGTGCACATCCCGCCGCAGGCGTGGGCCGCGGGCGAGGATCCGCAACTGGCTGAGGGCGTGCGCCTGCTGCTGGAGCAGCTGCAGACGTTCCAGCCGGTGCAGGGCCCGTCCATCGCCGACCGGCCGAACCGGGCCGCGCCGCTTCTGCCACCGCGCTAAGGCTGCTGCGGCCGGCGGAACCGATTCAGTCGGCCGGTCGCCAGTCGGCGTTCGCGCCGCAGACGACCAGGCACGGCAGTTCGCCGTCGACCTGCCCGTCCAGCCACGCGGCGAGCGGCAGCGCCGCCGCCGGCTCGACGGCGATGCGGAACTGCTCCCACAGCAGTTCGCGGGCGGCGACGATCTGGTCGTCCGAGACGAGCACCGACGAGACGTTCGCCGAGGCCAGCACCGAGAACGGGACGGCGCCGGCACGCGTCGCGCCGAGGGCGGACGACGCGATCGACTCGACCGGCGCGTCCACCGGGCGGCCGGCCGCGAGCGCATCGTGCACTGCGCGGCAGTTCGCCGGCTCGACCAGGACGGTCGGCCGCCCGCCGGCACCGAGCGAGGTGCCCGCGCCCAGCCCGCCACCGCCGGCCGCGACGACGAGCACGTCCACATCGGGAGCGTCCGCCACGACCTCGGCCGCGAGGGTGCCCTGGCCGGCCACGACGTCGGGGTTGTCGTAGGCGTGCACGAACAGCACTCCGGGAGCATCGGCGGCGCCGCGGGCCACCTCGTTGGCGGCCGCGAACGTCGCGCCCGCCCGGACGAGCCGCGCGCCGGTCGCCTCGATGCGGCGCGTCTTGGCCGCGGGCGCGTCATCGGGGACGTAGATCGTCGCGGGCAGCCCGAGCAGCGCGGCGGCGGTCGCGACGCCCAGACCGTGGTTGCCGCCGGAAGCGGCGACCACGCTCGACGCCGAGGCGCGGTGCGCCACGATGGCGTTCAGCGCCCCGCGCAACTTGAACGAGCCGCTGCGCTGCAGGTGCTCGAGCTTCAGCACGACCGGGCGTCCGTCCAGTTCCGTGCGCAGCAGCGGCGTGCGCCGGGCGTACGGGCGGATGCGCGCCGCGGCGAGCGAGACGTCGGCGGGCGAGACGAGCGAGGGCGCGGTGGTGGTCACGACCTGATGGTCACCCCGCCGGAGGGTTTAGGAAAAGCGACAGTCGATGACTGCCGTTAACCTCTGCTAATTGCAGTCGGGCTTAGGATCCGGCCATGGAACTCGACGCCGACCGGCTGCGCGTCCTGGTCGCGGTCGTCCAGGCCGGCTCGATCGCCGAGGCCGCGCGCCGCCTGTCGTTCACGCCGTCCGCCCTCTCGCAGCAGCTCACCCGGCTCGAGAAGGACGTCGGCGCGCGGGTGCTCGAACGCCGACCGACCGGTGTCGTCCCGACCGCGGTCGGCGCGGTGCTGGTCGAGCACGGCGAGCGGGTGCTCGGCGAGCTGCGCGACGCCCAGGTCGCGGTCCGCCAGGTCCTCGGCCAGCAGCCCGGCCGCCTGGCGGTCGGGACGTTCTCCAGCGCCGGGCAGATGCTCGTGCCGAGCGCGCTCGCGGCGCTCGAACACCGGCATCCCCACGCCGAGCTGTCGCTGGTGGACCTCGAGCCGCCGCTCGGCTACGGCCTGGTCGCCTCGGGCGAATTGGACGTGTTGATCACGCACCGCTACACCGGTGTGGCGGCGCGTCCGCATCCCGGCCTCGAGCGGCACCGTCTGCTCGCCGAGCCGCTGCGGCTGGTGCTGCCGATCGGCCACCGGCTCGGCGACCGTTCCGAAGCACGCGGGATCGCCCTGGCCGAGCTGGCCGACGACACCTGGGTCGCCGGCGCACCGGGCGTCGCGAACCGGACCTGCCTGCTGACCGTGAGCGCGGAGGCCGGCTTCGAGCCGCACGTGGCGTACGAGACGACCGACTACCACGTGACTCTCGCGCTCGTCGCCGCCGGGCTCGGCGTCGCGCTCGTCCCGCAGAGCGTGCTGCCCGAGGCCGACCGCCGCCGCACGACCATCCACCGGGTGCGTGCCGCGCGGCCCTCGCGCGAGATCAGCCTGCTGCACCGGCGACGCCCGGACGCCCTCACCCGCGAGCTGGTCGAGCTGCTGCAGCAATCAGCAGCCGAGCTGTAGAGCTGTCGCGGCCTCAGACCAGGTCGCGCACGAACGCGCCGAGCTGCGCGAGGTTGCGGCACTCGACCATCGGCACGACCTCGTCCATCTGCGACGCGCACGAGTCGCCGGTGTCCCAGATCGCCCGTCGTTCGGGGTTGAGCCAGTACGCCCGGCGCGCGCGTTCGGTCATGGCACGCAGCGCACCGATCGACGGGTCGCCGTAGTTCGAGCGCGCGTCCCCGAGGATCAGCAGCGACGTCCGCGACGTGATCGCGTCCAGATGGCGCTCGGCGAAGACGCCGAACGCGCGGCCGTAGTCGGTGCGGCCGTACCAGCGCCTGACCTTCGCCTCGGACCCGACGCGGGTGACCGCCTCGACCAGATCGGTGCCGGGCCGGAAGTAGTCGGTGACCTCGTCCAGGTCGTCGACGAACGCGAACACCCGCACCCGGGTGAACTGCTCGCGCAGCGCGTAGACCAGCAGCAGCGTGAAGTGCGCGAACGCGGTCACCGACTCGCTGACGTCGCACAGAATCACCAGGTCGGTCTTGGTCGGGCGCCGCGGCCGATGCACGGTCTGCATCGGGATGCCACCGGACGACAGGGACGCGCGGATGGTGCGGCGGAAATCCAGCGGCCCGCGCCTGCCCCGGCGCTGCTCGACGGTCAGCCGGGCCGCGAGCCGGCGGGCCAGCGGCTGGATCTCGCGGCGGATCGCGGCGAGGTCCTGCTTGGTCGCGCTGAGCAGGTCGAGGCGCTCGACGCTGGGCCGCACCGCCGTCTCGGCGACCCGCTCGGCACCGGACTCCTCTGCCAGCCGGCGCTGCACCTCCGTCTCGACGAGCTGCTCGAACCGGGCGATGCGTGCCTCGAGCGTCGTGCGGGCGACGCGCTCGGCGAGCCCGCCGCGCTCCTGCCCGTAGAGCGCCTCCTCGAGCAGGGCCGCGAGCAGCGTGCGCGGCGAGACGCGGTTCAAGGTGGCGTAGCGCGACCAGGTCTGGGTGCCGGGCGTGCGGCCGGACACCACGCCGTAGCGGCCGACGCCGCCGCGGGCCAGGCGGGCCAGGCCCTCCTGGTCGCCCGCCTGCAGCGCCGCCTGCAACTGCGCGCGGAACTGCGCCAGCTCCGGGTCACGATGCGGCGGTGGTGCGGTCTCGGAGGGGCCGGGCGCGTCACCGCCGGTACCGCCGGCGCCCGGGACGTCCATCCCGAGGACGGCCGGGAAGTACAGGTCGAAGACCGTGTCGAAGGCCGCGCGCTGGGTCTGCCGCTTGACCAGCGCCGCCGCGTAGGCAGCACGCAGCTGAGTCCGGTCGGCCAGGTCGACCACGCCCAACGCCGTGGCCGCATCGAGGTCCTCGGCGACCGACACCGACAGCCCGGCCCGCCGTAGCGCCTCGACGAAGTCGACGTGCCGGTCGACGAGGTTCCCCGGTGTGCTCATACCGGCAGGTCGAGTTCCTTGACCGCGCGGGTGTGGTCGGCGACGTGCTTGAGCACGACGCCGAGCGTGGCGGCCATCGCCGTGTCGTCGAGGTGCTCGATGCCCAGCGCCAGCAGGGTGCGGGCCCAGTCGATCGACTCGGCGAGCGACGGCGACTTCTTCAGCTCGAGCGCCCGCAGCGTCGCCGCAGCGCGGGCGACCTGCTCGGCGAGCGCGCTCGGCAGCCCGGGTACCCGCTCGAGCAGGATGTCGCGCTCACGCTCGGCATCCGGGTAGTCGATGTAGAGGTACAGGCAGCGCCGCTTGAGCGCCTCGGACAGTTCCCGGTTGGCGTTGGACGTCAGCACGACGAACGGGCGGCGCGTCGCCGCGACCGTCCCCATCTCCGGAATCGTCACCTGGAAGTCCGAGAGCACCTCGAGCAGCAGCGCCTCGACCTCGACATCGGTCTTGTCGATCTCGTCGACGAGCAGGACGGTCGGCTCGGCACGCCGGATCGCGGCGAGCAGCGGCCGGGTCAGCAGGAACTCCTCGGTGAAGATGTCGTCGTGGGTCTGCTCCCACGCCTGGTCGCTCGGCGCGGCCTGGATGCGCAGCAGCTGCTTCTTGTAGTTCCACTCGTAGAGCGCGCGCGACTCGTCCAGGCCCTCGTAGCACTGCAGCCGGATCAGCTCGGCGGCCGTCGTCGCCGCGACCGCCTTGGCCAGTTCAGTCTTGCCGACGCCGGCCGGCCCCTCGACGAGCAGCGGGCGCTCGAGCCGGGCGGCCAGGAACACGGTCGTGGCGGTCGCGGTGTCGGCGAGATAGCCGGCTGCGGCCAGGCGCGTCCTGGCGTCGTCGGGCGAAGCGAACAACGGGTACCTCCTGCGGCGTCTCCCCCGACGATCCCACGCGGACGCGCCGGACGGGCCGCGGCGGGTGGGCACCCTCGCCCGGGCTAACTGCGGATGCAGTAGTCGCCGACGTCGATGCGCTCGTGGTTCGGTGGGACGGCGGCGGTGCGCGCGGCAGCTGTCAGGGACGGGATCGCGCTCGGCGAGCGCAACGCCAGCGCGGCCGGGCCGTGTGCCATCGCGATGCGGACGTGCACCTTCGCGGTGCCCCAGTGCCGCAGCAGCCAGGTGAGGCCGGCGCCGACGCCCATCGTCGCCGCACCGGCCACGGTGTCGAGCAGGTAGTGGTTACCGGTGCCGAGCACGACCAGCGTGGTGGCGATCGGGTACGCGGCGCCGGCCCAGCGCACCCACCGGTGCTTCGCGTACATCACCAGCAGCACGCCACACCACAGCGACCAGCCGACGTGCAGCGACGGCATGGCCGCGAACTGGTTCGACAGCCCGCCCAGGCCGCGCGGCACGCTGCCGTCGCCGCTCCACCAGCCCCAGTTCGAGACGTCCGCCAGGGTGTCGTGCATCCCGCTGCCGGGCAGCAGCCGGGGCGGCGCGGTCGGGACCAGGTAGAAGCCGAGCAGGCCGAGCACGGTGCTGATCGCCAGCGAGGTGCGCGCGAAGCGGTAGTGCGCGGCGTGGCTGCGGAACATCCAGATCAGGACCGCCGGCGTCACCACGTAGTGCAGCACCGAGTAGTAGTAGGACGCGATCACGGCGAGCGGGGTCGCGTGGGCGAACACCTGGTTGAGCCAGTGCTCCGGGGCCAGGTGCCAGGCCTGCTCCCAGGACAGGATGCCCCGGCCGTTGCCGATCGCGGCCGGCAGGCTGGAGTCGTCGACGCCGCGGCTGGCCTCGTAGACCGCGTACAGGCCGCCGACGAGCAGCAGCTCGCGCCACCACTTCAGCGGGCCCGGGCCGGCGGTGAACCGGCGGCTCAGCGGCAGGTGCACCCGCAGGTTGCCCCGGGCGCGCCGGGGCAGGTGGGCCCGCAGCTGGGTACCGCGCAGCGTTCGCGCGGGATGCACCAACCCGGAGACCATCACAGCTCCACCTTAGTGTCAGTCGCATGTCATTTTGCAGTGGCATGACCAACGTGCGTTGCATGACATAAAGTTGTCCTTGCGGAACACCTCCGGCCGGCCTGGGCATTCCCTGTGTGGGGAGATCTGGAGATCATGGACGAGACCACCGACAGCGCTGTACTGAGCGGTGTCAGCAGCGCGGTCCCCGGCGCCAGGCCGCCGGGCGGGTTGCGCGAGCGCAAGAAGGAGCGCACCCGCGACGAGCTCGCCGCCGCGGCCATCGCGCTGTTCATCGAGCGCGGCTACGACGCGACGACGGTCGAGGACATCGCCGCCGCCGTCGACGTCTCGGCGCGGACGTTCTTCCGCTACTTCCCGGCGAAGGAGGACGTCGTCGTCGACTTCCTGCGTGCCGGATCGGTGGACGTCAGCCAGCAGCTGGCACTCCGCCCCGCCGACGAGGCGCTGCCGGTGGCCCTGCGCGCCGCGACGCACCACTGGGCCGAGGCGACCGGCGAGCGCGCGACGCACCTCCGGCAGCTGCTGGACGTCCTGCGCTCGGCTCCGCTGCTGCGTGCCCGGTTCGAGGACGAACGGCGCCGCAAGATGAGTTCGATCGCCGAGATCGTCGCGCAGCGGCTCGGCGTCGACCCCGCCACCGATCCCCGGCCGCAGCTGATCGCCTCGCTGGTGTCGACCGTGATCGGCGCGTCCATCGAGCGGTGGATCCGCACCGGCGGCTCGCTGGCCGACCACGTCGATGCGGGCTTCGACCTGCTCGAGTCCGGCCTGCCCTGTTCGGGCGCCGACCTCGCCCCGACCGCGCCCGAACCCGCGTCCGCACGCTGATCCGTCAGTCGCCGACCGCGGCCGCCACGCCCGTCCGGTCGGTCGTCACGCCGTCGACGCCCATCGCCCGCAGCCGCCGCGCACGCCGCACGGTGTTGACCGTCCAGGCCAGCACGTGCTGCCCCCTGCCGTGCAGCGCGTCCACCGTCGCCGGATCGAGCAGCGAGTGGCGCACGGTGACCGCTTCGTCCGGCACCTCCTCCGCCAGCAGTGCCGCGAGTGAGCGGCGATCGCGCGCGGTGCGCCAGGTTCGGAACCCGGCCTCGCGCAGGACGTCCAGGTCCTCCGCGTGCGGGGTGCTGACGCGGTAGCGCTCGCGGTCGGCCAGCTCGTTCCGGATCGCGGCGACCAGCGCGCGCCGTTCGGCGCTGTCGACCGCCTTGAGGTCGAGCAGGATCGCAGCGTCCGGCGGAACGAGTGCAGCCCGGCTGTGGAAGTCGGGCAGGGGACGCGTCGCACGGCGCAGACGCCAGTTGTCACGGCGCCAGCCGGGCAGCGCCGGAACCGGGACGTAGTGCGACACCACCAGGCCGCGGACGCCCACCTGCACGTCGATCTCGAACACGCGTGCCCCGGCCGCGAACAACCGGTCGCACGCCGCACGATCGGCCGGCGTCCGGTGGGCCACGACGAGCATGGGCCTCAACGTACGGGCCCGGGCGTCGCGATCGTGACCGGTTCCATAGAACGCGCCGCAGGTGCATACCCCGGCGGTGGTACCGGGCAGGCCTTCTGTGGACGGTTCCCACCGATCGGAGGTCGATCGATGTCCGTGAGCGCTGTCGTCACCTTCGTGACCGCATGCGCCGCCGCCGCCCTCGTGGGCTGGCTGACCGGTTTCGTCGTACGCCTGTTCGCACGCCGCAGGCCGTTCCTGGCGACGGCGGACGCGCGCTGTCGCCTGCCGTGGATCGCGACGCTGGTCAGCTCGGCGGCGTTGTCGGCGACGCCGGCGGTCGGCGTCCACGGCGACGCCGACGACGCGCTGCGCCACGGCCTGCTGCTGGCGGTGATCGGCTCGGTCACTTGGCTCTCGGTGCGCGTCGCGCGGACCGTCGAGGACGCGATCCTGCTCGGCCTGCGGATGGACGTCGAGAACAACCGGCGCGTCCGCAAGCTGCGCACGCAGGTCACCGTGCTCCGCCGCATCATCGTCGCGGTGCTGGTCGTCCTGGCCGTCGCGGTCGCGCTGATGACGTTCGCGAAGATGCGCACGTTCGGTGCTTCGCTGCTGGCCTCGGCCGGCGTCGCCGGCATCATCGGCGGTTTGGCCGCACAGTCGACGCTGAGCAACGTGTTCGCGGGACTGCAACTCGCGTTCAACGACTCGCTGCGCGTCGACGACGTCCTGGTCGTCCAGGACGAGTGGGGCCGGGTCGAGGACCTCACCCTGACCTACGTCGTGCTGCATCTCTGGGACGAGCGACGCCTCGTCCTGCCTACGACGTACTTCACCACGCAGCCGTTCCAGAACTGGACGCGCACGAGCGCGCGGATCCTGGGCTCGGTCGAGCTGTACCTCGACTACAGCACGCCGGTAGACCTGCTGCGTGCGGAGGCCAAGCGGTTCATCGCCGGGTCGCCGCTGTGGGACGGCCAGACCTGGGCGCTGCAGGTCACCGACGCGACCGAGCAGACGATGTTGGTACGCGTGCTGGCCAGCGCCGGCGACGCGTCGCGCGCATTCGACCTGCGCTGCGCGATCCGTGAGGATCTGCTCGGCTGGCTCGCCGCGAGCCATCCCTACGCGCTGCCGACGACCCGCGTCGCCGGCCGGGGCGCTGCTCCGCGCGAGCAGGACGACCTCTCGCGCGAGCTGCGCGCGTTCGCCGACGCCTGACCTGAGCGCTGTTCGCGATGACGGCGGTCTGAGGGTCGCTGGAGCGACCCTCAGACCGCCATGATCATGCTTCACTGCGGCGCGATGGCGTTCTTCTGCGAGAGTGGGCCCGTGACCACGCTGCCGCTCACCGGCGAACGGACGGTGCCGGACGTCCCGAGTGAGAACTACTGGTTCCGCCGGCACGAGGCCGCGTACGCGTTCGCCGCACCGCTGGTGCGCGGGCGATCCGTCCTGGAGGTCGGCTGCGGCGAGGGGTACGGCGCGGCGTACCTGCGCCGGCACGCGCGCGGCGTGGTCGGCATCGACTACAACGAGCTCACCGCGTCCCACGCCGCACATCGCTACCCCGAGGTGGACGTCCTGCGCGCCAACCTCGCCGCGCTGCCGCTGCGCGCCGCGTCCGTCGACGCGGTCGTCACGCTGCAGGTCATCGAGCACGTGTGGAACCATCCGGAGTTCGTGCGCGAGTGCCGGCGGGTCGTGCGTGATGACGGCGTACTGCTGGTCACGACGCCGAACCGGCTGACGTTCTCCCCCGGCCAGGACGTCCCGGTGAACCCGTTCCACACCAAGGAGTTCACCGCCGCGGAGCTGGTCGACCTGCTCACCGCCAACGGCTTCGTGCCCGATTCGGTGTACGGACTCCACGCCGGTGAGCGCATCGCGGGACTGGACGCGAAGTACGGCGGCTCGTTCGTCGACGCGCAGCTGGCGACGCCACCGGGCGAGTGGAGCGACGGCTTGCGCGCCGACGTGGCCAGCGTCCGCACCGACGACTTCCCGGTGCTCGCAGCGGCCGACCGCGATGTCGACGAGGCGCTCGATCTGGTGGTGCTCGTCAGGCCGGGACGACCTGCGTCTTGAGCCCACCACCTGCCTGGAACGCCGCGATCGCGTCGGCGTACTGCTCCAGCGGGTACCGGTCCGTGACGAACAGTCCCGGGTCGAGCACGCCTGCCGCGAACAGGTCGGCTGCCCGTTCGTAGCTGCGCAGCACGGCCATCGAGCCGGTGATCGTGATCTCCTTGTTGTAGATCCGGTACGGCTCGATCGTGGCGCGTGCCGCGTAGTCCGCGACACCGAACTGCAGGAACGTCCCGCCCGGCCCGACGCGGTTCAAGCCGTCCTGGATCGCGGCGGCGTTGCCGGTCGCGTCCACCACGAGTTCCCACCCGAACGGGCGGTCGATCTCGTCGACGTTCGTCACCGCCGACGCCGGCCCGAGGGTGCGAGCCGCGACGAGTCGCTGCGGGTTCACGTCGACGATGTCCACGCTCGCCGCACCGGCACGGTGCGCGAGCTGCAGCATCATCAGGCCCATCGTGCCCGCGCCGTAGATCAGGACGTGCGAACCCATCTGGTTGCGCAGCACGTCGTACCCGCGCACCGCGCAGGCGAGCGGCTCGATCAGCGTCGCGTCGGCGGTCGCAATGTGCTCGGGCAGCTTCACGCAGTTCGCCGCCGGCACCGCGACGAACTCGGCCGCGCCGCCGGCGACCGTCACGCCGATCGCGCCCCACCGCAGGCACAGGTTGTCGTGCCCGGCGCGGCAGTAGTGGCACTCGTGGCAGTACAGCGACGGATCGACGGCGACCCGGTCACCCTCACTGACGTCCAGCACGCCCGGACCGCACGCCACGACCGTGCCGGCGAACTCGTGGCCCGGGACGATCGGCAGCGACGGCGCGAACTCACCGCGCAGGATGTGCAGGTCGGTGCCGCACAGCCCGCACGCGGCCACCTGCACCACAACCTCGCCGGGACCGGGCGTCGGATCGTCCAGGGTCTCGATCCCGATCTC
>Ga0164242_10003664_pt1 | contig 17444 bp, 19 predicted proteins | sample OricomgcompostMG_FD_108783 | JGI IMG/M metagenome (GOLD analysis project Ga0164242, IMG submission 108783) | Miracle-Growth compost microbial communities from Emeryville, California, USA - Original compost - Miracle growth compost (MG) ...
AAATTACCGCTAACACCTTGAAATTATTGGCAACTGTTGCTATAATGGGTAATTGAATTTGTAATATCAATCTGGTAAGAGGATCATATGGCTAAGAAGACGAATACAAAGCGAAAGATCATCGCACTCGTAAGCGAGTTGACTGGTCACCGTACTTACGTAACACGCAAGAACACTCAGAACACCCCTGACAAGCTCGAGCTCATGAAGTACGACCCAAAGGCACGCAAGCACGCGAAATACGTTGAAACCAAGAAAAACCTTGGCCGCAACGAAGTAAAGCCACGCAAGGGCTAATCACTATAAAAATTCCTCCACTCGCTGGAGGAATTTTTATTTGCCCTGATTTGCTGTGGTATCAATCACTTCAGCGAGCCATAAACCATTTGATAACAGTTTTTCGAGCAGCGCCTCACTCGGGTGCTCACTTTCAACATACAAAAATACAGTGCCGTCTTCAATTTCAAAGCTCGCACCCTTAAAATGCGAAGTAATCACCTCGGCCACCTGTGGGGTAATGTACTGCTCAATCTCAAGCGCATGGGTTGCCTTACCATACACGGTGTACTCATTAAGAAACTGGCGTGGATACACACCCAAATGCCCGATACTGAGCGGCATCAGCTGTTCATACGATGCGGCAAACTGCGCATCACGAGATTTATGGCCAACATACATATGTGGCACCGACTGCTTTGTGTGAAGATCGATCGTATAAATAAGCCAGTGGCATCGTTCTAACTTACCACCGCGCGTGCGCACCATGTCATTGCGCGACACGAGCACAACATCGTAGCCGCGTATCGTACCGATACAGTAGTGGTTGTCCATATGCGTACGCGATACTGTGTGGCCACGCACAAGCCTATGGTCGTCATCGCGCTGATCAACATAGCCAAAGTACACGAGCCCAATTTTTTCGGCAAATTGATTAATAGTACGCTTCGTAATACGGGTTCGCACAACATGCGCCGGCGTGGCGCGTCGCAGCGCCCGTCGTACACGGACAGCCATTCGTTCCCGCACACCCATCGCTACGACTCCGTAATAGTATCAAGCAATGTTGATATATATTCAGCCTGGCTCCAGTTAAGCGGAGACACGGACATTTCGTTACGCGTATCTGGATTTACCTGTTCGCAGAGCATACCCGTAGGCCAGGCAGAATCACGAACCCAGTCAAGCATTACATGCGCAGCTTCCGTTTCACCAGTTTCAAGGTAGTATTGCGCAGCCCATAGCGTTGTCACAAACCACCAGTTCGGCTTATCGCCAGCCCGGCGGTAATTATCATCTTCGTAGCGCGGGATACCTGGTTCGCCACCAGCCCCAAAATTAAATACAGTTTTAGCAGTCGCAAATGCATGCTTGGTTTGTTCAGTGTCGATAGGGAATAAGCCGTACATAAACGATCCAAAGATACTCGACATATCAATTACAGGGTCGGGCGTAATCGTGCCATCCTCAGCCACGCGAATACCCTTATAGAACGCTTTTCGTTCTTCATTGTACAAATGCTTCTCAGCCGCCTGGCGGATAGATTCAGCCGCAGAACGCCACTTCACAGCGTTACTATTGTCTTTGCGCACTTCCGCGAGATCAGCTGCCGCCATAAGCGCTGCAAAGGTCACTGCAGTCGAGTAGGTAGTCGTCATAAACTGCTCTTCCCACAGATCGTACGTAGGCTTTGGCAGGCCAGTTCGCGCGTCCACATAGCGTGCTAAGAAATCAGCCATCGGCAACACCATTGGCTCGTAAAACTCCTTGAGCAGGACTTCGTTATTACCCGATGTATGATAGAACTGACTAAATACAAACAATACTAACGCCGTTTCATCTTCCTGAATTGGCGGAGCAGTCACACCACCTTCGTGTACGTATGAGTGCCAGCTGGATCCAAGCGCACCATCGGCGCGGTATTTATGCATCAAGAACCCACCTGGGTTCAGCGCCCTACGGCAAAACTCAAAGAATCGGTACGGCTCATCTTTGTACCCCATACGGATAAGCGGCCACAGCACATAGGCGCCATCGCGTGGCCAACAATACGCGTACGCGTCACGACCGTAATTGAGCATGCTACTATCAGTACTTGCAATCACTGCACCGCGTTTATCGATGTGCGACTTAATAATCATGCAAGAGCGCAAAAACTGTTCACGGTGCGCCGGATCAATCTTACCAGCCACTTCCATCGCAGGCTTCAGCCATTCGTGCCACCATTTGCTCGTCACCTCAAGTCGGCGATGCACACCCTGGTTTTGCATTTGCTTGTGAATATAGAGCGCTTCACGAGCAGAAGTGCCACAGGCAATCCAGTAATGCACTCGCTCGGAGCTATGCGGAGCCAGCTCCATCTTAAACCTAAGCGTTGAATCAACACGACCATGCTCTACGGCACACATCTCAAGCTCGCCGTCCTCAGCGTCACGGTATGTGCCATCCCGGCCCTCAATACCAAATAACCCGACAGTATATTGGTCAAAGTAGTCCTTATGGTCCGTCTGTGCCGAAATAACAAATGCGCGGCGCCCACGGTAATGTAAAATCGCCTTTGCATCTGGCAAGTACTGTGCAGTGTCAGTATTGCTGCCACCGTCGCCGATATCAAAGGCTTGGTGTAAAAACAGCCGCACATCGCGTGGTGATGACTGCATATTGATGACGTGGATATTACGCATAAACGCGCTAAATTCAGAATCCGCTGCGTCGTCCAGCTCGAGCATGACACCAAGTTCATGATTCTTGTCAATCGTATGGCCAACCAACGAGTCGTGTGGATAGCTAAAATCAAACTCCCACTTACCGTCATCGAGCCAAGAAATCTGGCCATCAACCCATACACCTACATGATGACGCAAGTTAGGGCCAGCAGAGTGATTCTCTAAACCAACATATGGGTAATAAAAGTCATGCACCTCGCCAAACGAGTTGATGCCAACATGGAGTTCGCCATTACTGAGGATTACCGGGCGAGCCATCTATAAATCCCCATGCCTATGATGTTCATACAGGCGGAACCGTACATCACGCAGAGCATTAATGAAGTACAAGAACGCATCATACGGCGATTCATACGGGCTAAAGTAGGCGTGTACGTCACCATCAGTGAAGTACTTCGTGCACATATAGTACGCGTGGTCACTTGTCGTCAGGCGGCGCCAATCACTGATAAGCGCTTCATCTTTCGTGCGAAGAATATCACCCTCAAGGTCGTATAAGTGGCGCATCGCTTCGTGTTGCATGCCATTACCGAGCCATGCCGAAAGGTCACGCTCGGTATCCGCCCAGGTGGTCGTGTACGGGGTGTCGATTTCATCAGCCGCTTCAAACGTCTCGCACGCCTCACTAGCCGTGTAGAATGTATTCGCAGGGTTTGCAAGCCATCGGCCTACAAAATCCCTAAAGAAGTTAAAGATACCAGTATCTTCCCAAATATTCTCACCAAATGTCTCAAAGTCCATAAACAAGTTAATCACTTCGCCGTCATCACCAAGCGCAGTATTAACCCAGTTGTCGTATTTGTCAGCGGTAAGAGGGAACTCTTCCCAGGCACGGTTACTAAAGCGGAAGGCAACATCATCGCTCAAACGGTAGTTCTTCATGAGCAACTTAATGTTCTTCGTACCCACAGGCTTGTAAACATAATTTGGGCTACGCCAGCCTAAAATTGGATCCCAGCCCTCAGATAGAATACCCTTGAAGCCAAATTCATCAGCCCAACGCGCAAGATTGTTGTCATAGCTAAGCTCTGTATTACGGAACACAGAAGTCTCGACACCAAATGTATCACGAATCTTCTGGCGATGCTTTTCTACCTGGTGCTCAAACTCGCTGCGGCTATAGAAAAATGCCAAGCTGTGGTAATAGGTCTCAGCAACAATTTCACAGCGGCCCGTATCAACAAGTGCTTTAAAGCTATCAATGACATCCGGACCCCATTGCTCAGCTTGCTCGAGGAGTGTACCTGTAATAGAAAGTGACACCTTGAAATCTGGGTGCGTATCGAGCAGCTCTTTAAGCAGCTTCGTCATCGGGCGGTACGATTTATTCGCAACCTTCTCAAAAATTTCTTTGTTATTGCGGTGACTCTCGCTAAATGGCCCGAAGTAATCATGGTTTTCAGCAGTATCAAACACAGTGTAATCACGCACACGCCAAGGCTGGTGTACGTGCAGGTAGAGAACTATTCCGCGCTTGCTCATGCGGTCGCTCCAATCTTCATGCGGTCGTACAGATGCATGCATTTACGCGCAACATCGTGCCAGCTCAAACGAGCGTACTCGCGCTTCACGTCATCACGAAGCTGCTGTGACAGTGCAGGGGAAGTCGCGATACCAACCAATTGATCAGCAAGCTTATCGGTATCCCAGAAATCATAGCGCATAATGCTTTTCAGCACTTCACCAACACCAGACTGCTTGCTAATAATAAGTGCGCTGCCGTAATGCGCTGCCTCGAGCGCCGTAAGCCCAAATGGCTCACTAACACTACTCATCACAAACACGTCAGCCACGCTATATGCATCACGCCATTGTTTGCCGCGCACAAATCCCGTAAAGAATACTTTGTCAGAAATGCCAAGCTCAGCTGAAAGTGCAATCAGTTCATCACGTTGCTCGCCGTCGCCCGCTAGCAGTAGTACGAGCTTGTCATAACGCTCACACGCACGCGCCATGCCCTTTACAAGCTGCGTAAGGCCTTTTTGTGCGGTAAATCGCGTCACTGTCGATACAACAGTGTAACCCTCACGGCGAAGTGATTCGAGGTAACGGTAGGTACGGCCATCGTAGTCATAGGTACCCATCGATGCCGGATCAATCGCATTATGCACAACCTCAATCTTATCCGCAGGGATACCATAACGATGAATAATAATATTCTTTGTAATACCGCTCACCGCAATAATTCGATCAGCCATCATAAGCCCTTGGTACTCAATCTCGTGCACAATAGGGTTGCCTGTGCCAAACGATCCAGCCCGATCGAACTCAGTCGCGTGCACATGCACAATTAATGGTGCGTCGGTCAATTGCTTAGCTCGCATGCCGGCTTCCATCGTCAACCAGTCGTGTGCGTGGATTGCGTCAGGTACGCCGATCTTCTTGCTCTTAATCATACGCTCAACAAAGGTCACATAACGCTTCTGCACACCACGCATAGTTTGCAAATCGCGCATATCAACCTTATCGAGATCCTGCTCGGCAACGGACTTACTGTCGTACGCACCCATAATACCGAACTTGTGAATAGGGTTAAGCCTGGTTGCCGCATGAATAGTCATGTATTCCGTGCCAGGGTGATGAGCATCATAAGGCAAGACAAAATCAATTGATGCGCCTTGTTGCGCCAGAGCTTTCGACAAGTGATAACACGCCACACCTAGTCCTCCACTATTGTGCGGCGGGAGCTCCCACCCTAACATTAATATGTTCATAGCCCGTCTTGCTAGATCACCGTTTTGTTGTAATCAGCTTACCCCTCGTTAGTGATTTCATTTATCCTCAGTATAGCCCGATGCATAAGCAAAATGCAACCCGCCGTGAAAAGATTTTAACATTTGTATCACCACCGTTTAACTTGTATAATATAGCTAATGAATACCGCCTCTCAAACTAAGTCTCTAGCCGACGATTTGCAACACCTTATCTTCGAGCCAAACGCGATTCGTTCAATCATTATTCTACTGATTGCACTCATCGCGGCCTTCTTTTTAAGCCGCCTCATCGCTCGCATTATTGTGAAAGTTGCCCAGGTAATTGCCGTACATAGCGACAATGAGTCAAACGAATTACGCCAAGCACGCCTTCGCCAAACCGAAACCTACCTGAGCATCACCATTGCCATCGTCCGCTTCTTTGTCGTAGTTATCGTCGGCCTCATCGCCTGGCACGCACTCAGCCCATTCGGCCGCGATGGAGCAGTAAACAGCGTCGCCGCCATTGGTGCTGGTACCGTATTTGTTGTCATCGCCGGCCAAACCGTCGGTATAATCCTACGCGATCTTACCGCAGGCTCAATTATGATTACAGAGGGCTGGTACAAAATTGGCGATTTCGTAAAGCTTGAACCATTCATGGAAGTCTCAGGCGTCGTCGAACGCTTCACACTTCGCAGCACCAAAATTCGCGCGCTCAGCGGTGAAGCAATCTGGGTGCATAATCAATACATTCAGGCAGCCCACATCACTCCGCGCGGTGTACGCACAATCGCGGTCGACGTATTCGTTCGTGATAAAGCTGCAGGTATGGCTGCAATCAAAAAGATTATCTCTGCTATTCCAAAAGGTAAAACCATGCTCGCGCAGCCTATGAGCATCACCAGCACCGAAGAATGGGGCGAAAACCGCTGGCGCATCACCGTTACTGGCCAAACTGCACCAGGTCGCGAATGGCTTATCGAAAAATTCTTCGTAGAGGCAGTCAACGACCTCGACGATGGCAAAGTAGGAAGCGACAAACTCATCGCATTGCCACCAATGCCACGTTACGCTGATGAAGTAGCCGACCGCCAATTTAAACGCGCCGTACGCATTAAAGAAAACGAACCTGAAGAAGAGGTGTAGCGCTCCCTGAGGAGATTTGGTATAATACAGAGGCTCTATAGGGGTGTAGCTCAATTGGTAGAGTAGCGGTCTCCAAAACCGTTGGTTGTAGGTTCGAGTCCTATCACCCCTGCCAAATTGTTATTGCTGAAAAGTACCTCTGTAAAATGAGGTACTTTTTAGTTTGATCTTGGATACGGGAGATAGGATGATCAAACTATTGATGTCCTATACTGGCGCTCGATCACATTTAATGGTTTTATAGTATGTAATGAAGCGTGTGAAGATAAATCTTAAGTACATCTCCGAGGATATTGAGGGACTCAGTATCGCGAGCCTGAAAAAGGCTTTCCAGCGTTATCGTAGGACCACCTCTACTTTTCGTCACCTAAATGTACGTGATCCACTAGACTATCTAGATTTCGAAGTAAATTTACACGCAGAACTTACAGCTATAGAAGAGAGCATAAAGCGAGGGAATTATTTCCCTAAAAGGCCACAAGTCCACTTTGCACCAAAGAAAAATGGCATCAGTCGTCCTACTGTTACGCTTGCCATTGAAGACGCGATTGTTTATCGTTTTTGCCTAGAACAGATGGACGCGGAGCTCATAGAAGTTACACGCCAGAAGAACATTCATGGTGGTGTTATGGCATCTCCAGTGCCGGAACCTGAAGACGGAGAATATTATGAGAAATGGTTCGATGACTGGATGGAACATAATAAAGCCGTGCATGAAGCCTTAAGCACAAAAAGTCACATTGCGACTACAGACATATCTTCGTACTTTGATAATGTTAACCTTCAATCCCTTATTGAACTCTTAAGGAGATATGTACCTGAGAAACCAAATCTAGTTGATTTCTTATCTTTCTTTGTTAGTAACGTGAAGCTACGATATGGGTATAGTACGACACTGGATACTGGCCTCGTTCAAGACGATACGGATTGCTCTCGCATTCTAGCGTACTTTTATCTTCATACTCATGACACTCGTATGATTGATCATGCTCGTAAAATTGACGCAGATTATTTTCGCTACGTTGACGATATGAACATAGTAGTACGCTCCGAAACAGACGCCAAACTCTCACTGAAAGTCTTAACAGACAGTGTTCGCAAACTCGGTTTAACTGCAAGTATTGAAAAAACACAAATCAACACCGCTTCAGATGCGATTGAACTCATGAAGAAAACTGAAAATGAGAAACTAACGACTCTTGATAATAAAATTACCTACGCTTTGAATTACAATGAGGAGCTCGATGGCCTAAAGACGGAATTAGAAAACACCTATAAAGAAATGGTTAGGGATGGCTGTTCAAAAGAAAATAGCTGGATTAAACTTCTTCGGAGATACTATACTTTAGCGAGTCGCCTGCAGGTTGACTTTCTAATGGATGATATTGAGGAGCATATTTTGCGCTTTCCTGATCTTATTGCTACGGGTAAGCTGCAAAGATATATCCTTGTCAATATGTCTAGCGATAAGGTGCCCCCGGTAATCGATACAATTATTGAGTACCTAAACTCTGAGGAGAATCTATACCCTCAAGCAGAAACAATGCTCATAGAGCTATTAGCCTCTTTGGATCTCGAAGCTGTTCCTAGTGAGTCAAAGAAAAAGATTATCGAATGGTCCGAAGGAAGGTTTGATAATGAGGAGCTGCTCTTGTCTGACTACGCGAAGGGCATAAACGCACTACTGCTCTATAAGACTGACAAAAGCAAAAACGAGCGTATAGCGCAAGTATATTTATCAAATCAGGACTTTTCAGAATACCAAAGGAAGTGCCTAGCACTAGTAAGCCTGACCGTGAACAATGAGACGCTTCTTAGGAAGGTTAAGAGAAAGACTAGGATGAACGTAAACGCCAGCATGAAGCGCTTGATTGGTTTTGTTGACGGTCTACCTGAGTATAAAAACGCCAAGCCAATTAAAAATTATCTTAAGAACAACCTTACGACGGTGTACTATGGTGAGTTTGAAAACGAAAAAGGCGAAGATGATAAAAAGCGAATTACTGTAGATAGTAAATTACTAAGGGTCGAAATACTTAATGATTTAGTCGCAAAGTACGGATAGCCTGGTATTTGGGGTATTGACTCGTTTACCGTTTCTCTTCTTTCGCTACTGAGTATATAGGCTCTAACATGTCGAAAAGTAATTTAATAAGCGGCTCTAGCGATGTGTTGATCTCGTTGAAACGTTCTTCAATTTTCTCACGATATTCACGAACGTACCACGACAAATCTTCCTTTATTTCATCGTTATTCTTCCAAGTCATTTGTCGGACATGGAATTCTAAAACAGCAATATGCCACAGATCTTTCTCGTGGAAGCGTCGGGCGTGCGCAATCTCGTTCCTCATAGTTTTTACACTTTCAGTCGCTACCTTCGTATCTTCAAAGTGGGCTGCAAGCTCAACATAGTTTGCTTTTTTCAAAGCCTTAATGACGGGATTCATTTTAGCGCTTTTATCTTGAATATTTAGCACGCAAATCCAGTTAACCAAAATCAATAAGCGATCAATAAGTCCAGCAACCCCTAAATAATAGGCCTCAGCATTATATTGAAAGTATTCAAATTGCCCGTAGTGTTCACGCCACTTCTTTATATAAGGATAGGATTGCAAGAGTATCCCTGCTTGTTCAACACGCTCTAATTGATTCAGTACTTGTCCCGCTCGAAATCCCACTTCATAAAAGTATTGTTGCTGCTCGCTTAATGAGGAGAACTCTGCTCCTTGTCGCTCAAGTTTTGTAACTAGTAAATAGTCTTGAGCTATGGCTTGCATTAAATTGTGGTCAGATAAGTGGTCATAAAACTTGGGACTATGCATATCTCAATAGTAGATAAAATTTAGAATTTAAAGAAATAAGAAGTGGCCAATTTTACTGTCTATCTCCTCTTCTGTAAATAAAATCTAACTCTGAAATCTCAAAATCCAACTCATCCGTAAAAGTTATATTCCGATCCCCGAGGTCCTGCCATAATTAAAAGACCAAGCTTCTGTTTGGTCTTTTAATTATGGCTATGGTACATCTCGAAACGACAGCCACTTTGCAAAGCAAAGATGTTGTAGGTGAGGGGCGCCAGTGGCGCGCCGCAAGGAAACGTCACAAATGAGCTATGCTCATTTGACTGACTTTCGGGCCCGCGGAACGTGGGCGAGTCCTATCGCCGAGATTATAATTAAAATTAACCGAGAAATTGCTAAATAACTGATAAAATTATATAATATACAAAGTTTCACATCGTGGAGCTATCCAACAAGTAGGCGACCTAGGGAGTAGGCTCGTGTCGGAACCATTTTGGGAAGTTGCAATCAGAGGAGCTGAACGGCTCGACCAAGGGCTAAGCCCGAATCTGCCGTTCGAGGACATCGCTGACCCACAGTTGGCATTCCAGACGGCTACGGCCATGCTGGGGCTCTGGGGGATCACCGAGGAGAACGCGGAGACAACGAAGCTCTGGATGCTGCCCGAATACGTCAGCAGCGAGATCATCGTGCCGTACGGCAGCCCCATCGAACCGATTCGTGACATCCTCGAAGAGGTTCTGGAGCTCGCCAAGCGCCTCAAGGCAAAGGGTCACTGGACCTACGGCGGCAAGCACGTCGTACCCAACCCGAGCCCTGGCATGACGCTGCGAGTGAAGATCTTCCGCACGGAATTCGACATCACCGCCAGCTCGAACATCGACGAGCTCATCGCTCGGCACAACGCCGCAGGTTCTACGCCCATCCCAACCTTCGGCCCCAAACAGCTCGAAGGAACCGTCGGCTCCAGCGTCGTGATCATCCGGTAGCGCTACCCGCGCCGTCCATCCTACCCACAGAAAGGGGAGGGGTGAGTGACATGTAGGTATGTGCCACTTCTCGGCCGCCTACTTGTCATTTACCCCAAGTACCCTCATGAGTATTTGCTATACTTATTCTATGACCAGGGAATTCACCGAAGAAGAAAATCGAGCATGGCGCGCCAAGCAGCCACAAAAAATGATCGTGGCGAAAGTCGTTGTACGATCTAATAACGGCAACGTGCTGCTCGCGAAATCATCCTACAAAAAGTCGTGGCAAATGCCAGGCGGTGGAGTAGAAGACGGTGAAAGCCCAGAGGAAGCTGCAGTTCGCGAAGTTCGCGAAGAACTCAGCCTCGCAATTCCACTTGAAGCTCTCGTACTCAAGGGCACCATCTACAAAAAAGATGAGGAAATCTTATTCGTTATCTACGAAAGCAACAAACGAATTCCAGAAGATACCAAGCTAACAACACAAGAAGCCGAAGTAACAGACTTTAAGTTCGTAAACATTAGCGAGGCGGCACCACTTCTATCACCGTACTACGCAGACTTCTGGAAGCAGCACTATGCCAGCTAAGCAAAAGCCTAGCAACGTACGCAAAAATCTCATCGAAGCAGGTGGCTGGTATGGCGCAGCTGCCGTACTACTCGCATACGCGCTCGTCAGCTTCAACATAATCTCACCACACGGCTGGATCTACCAGTTGCTCAACTTTACCGGTGCCGTCGGCGTCTTAGTCATTTCATACATGAAACGCGCGAAACAGCCAGCGCTACTTAACTTTGTCTGGGCTGTCATCGCATTTATTGCCTTAGTGCAGCTAGCAGTCAACACGCTATAACCGTATGTCATACAAAATACGCTCAAGAATTTCATCTTGAGCTTGATTCTCAGTAAAAATCACCTCCTTCGACAAGCCGAGTAAATCACGCTCGACATACAACTCTCGCATTAATTCCTCACCAAATTCATGCGCATTCGGCTTGGTTTTATGCCGACGAAACGTCTCCTCAAGGAGAATGTCAAAATAATACACATAGACTTCATCAAATAATTCTGCGAGTTCATAAAGCATCTCGCCGTAGGTCGCACGTACCAAAATCCCCTCAATTACTACGTCGTAACCAATCTTCAATCCATACAAGGCAATGTCTTTCATGAGTTGAATCGATGGATTACCCATCTCGTCATGTACACGAACAATCTCACGCCGAACCATATCCTGCGGAATCAGCATTGTACCATAACCAAGCTCGCGCCTGAGGCGTATGGCAGTTGTTGACTTGCCACTCCCAGAATTGCCACGAAGGATAATCAGCTTACTCATATATAAGCATATTGTATATCACAGCATTGGCGAGTAGCATAAAAGATTGGAGGTATTATACATAATGAAAATTTCATCTATTCACGCACGACAGATTCTAGACAGTCGCGGCAACCCAACTATCGAAGCAGACGTTACTCTTGAAAATGGTATCCTTGGCCGCGCAGCAGTGCCATCAGGCGCAAGCACCGGCTCGCACGAAGCTATTGAGCTCCGCGACGGCGGCGACCTATACGGCGGCAAGTCAGTACTCAATGCCGTAGCACATGTTAATGGCGAGATCAGTGAAGCCCTCGTTGGCATGGATGTCACGAATCAAACCGACATCGACCAAAAGATGATTGATCTTGATGGCACCGAAAACAAAGGCCGCTTAGGCGCTAATGCAATCCTTGCCGTATCACTTGCATGTGCCAAGGCTGCAGCGCTCGCAAAAGGCAAACCGCTCTACGCATATGTCGCAACCCTTGCCGGCAACAGCAAGCTCGTACTCCCACTTCCTATGATGAACATCATCAACGGCGGCAAGCACGCTGCGGGCAGTACCGACATTCAAGAATTCATGATTATGCCAGTAGGTGCAGCAAACTTCAGCGATTGTATTCGTATGGGTGCAGAAATTTTCCAGTCACTTGGTAAAGTACTAAAAAGCAAAGGGTACGCAACAACCGTTGGCGATGAAGGCGGATATGCGCCAGCTGTAAAGAACGGCAACGCAGAAGCACTCGAGCTCATTAGCGAAGCAGTAGCAAATGCCGGCTACAAACTTGGCGAAGACGTCGTGCTCGCACTCGACGTCGCAAGTAGCGAGCTCATGCAAGACGGCAAATACGCGCTCGCAACCGAAAGCAAGCAGCTCTCAAGCGAAGAAATGGTTGCATTCTACGAAGACCTCGTCAATCGTTTCCCAATCGTCTCGATTGAAGACGGTCTTGGCGAAGATGACTGGGATGGATGGAAGCAACTCACCGAAAAGCTCGGCGACCGCATTCAACTTGTTGGTGACGATCTTCTCGTAACCAACACTGAGTTCTTAAAGCGCGGCATTGCTGAAAAAGCCGGCAACGCAATTCTTATCAAGGTAAACCAGATTGGTACGCTCACCGAAACCATCCGTGCCGTCAACATGGCGCACGATGCGGGCTGGAAGGCAGTTATTTCACACCGCTCTGGCGAAACCGAAGATACGACCATCGCGCACCTTGCTGTTGGCCTTGGTACTGGTCAAATCAAAACTGGTAGCCTCTCGCGCACTGATCGTGTGGCGAAATACAACGAGCTCATGCGCATCGAAGAAGAACTCGGTGACAGCGCAGTCTTTGCTGGCCGCAGCGCTGTGGAGCAAAACTAATGGCCTACTTGGTACTCGTTCGCCATGGCCAATCCGAGTGGAACGCACTCGGACTTTGGACAGGCCAGCGTGATGTTGAACTTACCGACCAAGGTAGGGAAGAAGCACGCCGCGCCGTAGAGCATCTCAAAGACATCCCGCTTCATAAAGCTCACACCTCTAAGCTCACTCGCGCCAAACAAACGCTCGAAGAAATCAAGCAAGCACTCGAGCACACCGAGCTTGAAACAGTTGAGCACGAAGCACTCAACGAGCGCGATTATGGCGACTATACCGCCAAAAACAAGTGGGAAATCGCCGAGCAGCTTGGCGAAGAAGAATTCACCAAGCTTCGCCGCAACTGGGATCACCCTGTACCAGGAGGCGAAACACTCAAAGATGTTCATACGCGCGTATTGCCCTATTATGAGCAAGAAATCCTCAAGGACCTCAAAGAAGGCAAAAACGTGATTGTCGCAGCGCATGGTAACTCGCTCCGTGCACTCATGAAGCATCTCGAAAACCACTCAGAAGATAAGGTTCACGAGCTCGAAATCGGTACTGGCGAAGTACTCGTATATGAAATTTCGGATGACGGTACAGTCATTGGTAAAGAAATCCGTGCCAAAGGCGGCAAAGCCTAAAGCACAGAGTTAATCTAAAAACGGGCGCTCCATCAAGAGTGCTCGTTTTGTTATAGTAATAAGAGATGAATCCAAAACCCACCCCGCAGACACTCTTTTTTGAAACAGCCGACGAATGGGAAGCTTGGCTTGCCCAAAACTACGAGCTTGATGAAGGCGTATTTCTCAAGTTCGCCAAAAAAGACTCCGGCATTACATCCCTCAATCACGCAGGCGCACTCGATGCCGCGCTTTGCTATGGCTGGATAGACGGCCAAGCGCGTCCAATCAACGAAACATTCTACGCGCAAAAATTCACCCCACGTCGCGCGCGAAGCGTATGGTCTAAACGCAACGTAGGCAAAGTCGAAGAACTCACAAAACTCGGCAAAATGAAAGCACCAGGCATAGCAGCCGTAGAAGCCGCCAAAGCCGACGGTCGCTGGGAACAAGCCTACGCATCGCCCGCAAACGCCGTCGTCCCACCTGAACTGCAAGTAGCTCTCGACACAAATCCCGCAGCTAAAGAATTCTTCGAAACACTCAACAAAACTAACCGGTACGCCGTCATCTGGCGTGTCGCCACCGCCCGTAAGCCCGAAACGCGCGCAGCTCGAATTACAAAACTCATCGCCATGCTCGAAAAGCAAGAGAAGTTCCACTAAGCCTGGCGAGTCGTCCTCTCGCCGTATCGATAGTTGGACATTTCACGCATAAAAGCTTATGCTAAGCGTAATGACCCGCTTACATCGTCACAAGCATCAAAAATCACAGAAAACACTCGTTGTTAAAAAACAGCAAAAGCCAAAATTCATCGATCGGCTTGTATATGTTGCCGCAATCGTCGAACCGCTCTGCTCTTTGCCACAAGCCTACGCAGTCTGGAGTACTCGCTCTGCCGGCAGTATTTCAATCCTTGCATGGCTCGGCTTTGTTGTTATGGCTCTCATCTGGATTTGGTACGCAATTGTTAATCGTGAGCGCATCATCTTTATCTACCAGGCAATGTTCTTCGTGATTGATAGCTCCGTACTCATTGGCGCAATCTACTTCGGCGGCAGGCTGTACTAGTACTAAGTACAAACTAATAAAATACCCCCCTCAAATCCGAGGGGGTATTTTAGTGCCTTTCGTTCTTTTGAACTCATCAGCATACATACACATGTATGGAGGCAGTCTATCCAAGACCAACCCCTTAGAACCAATCGCGGGAGTACCGCAGACGCCCTAGCGAGGGCGCCTGCGGTACCGAAGGGCAGAGCAGGGCTCGATCAGCCCTTGCGGCCGAACCCGTTGCCGTCACCGAACGGCCCGAACGGGTAGCCGCTGACGATGACGCCGTCCGAGCCGTCCAGGCCGAGTCCGGCGTTCTCGCCGACGAGCATCGCGGCCATGAAGGCGGCGGGGCTCAGGCCGGAGACCAGGTCCTTGACGGCCTTGCGGGCCTTCTCCTCGGCCACGAAGGCCTTGTAGGACGGGTCCATCTCCGCACGGAGCTCCATGCGGAAGTCCGCCAGCGCCAGCTCGATCGCCTCGGAGAGGACGAACTCCGGGATGGAGCGGTTGACCTCGACGGTGACGCGGGCGCGGACGTGCAGTCCGTCGACCCTCTGCCAGGCCGCGCCCTCCGAGAAGGAGGAGCCCGTGCCGGAGCGGTGCTTCGCGACGTAGTCGCTGATGGACCCGCCGACGCGGAACGCGGCGGTGACGAGGTGGCCCATGACCTTGTCGGCCTGGGTGCTGATCTCCTCCGCCTCGTGCGGCACCACGACCGAGCTCTGGTCGAGGATGAGTCGGATCGAGCCGTGGGTGAAGGCGATCGTGTTGGAGTTCCGGTAGGTGCCGTCGTCGTTCATGGCGCCGGACATGACAGTTCCTCTCCCTCATCTGGCATGCAGCCTTCTGCGATTGGTTCGCATAGATGAAGGATGAACGCGTACAAATTATGCACTCATCTCTCATCTATGCAAGGTGTCTTGGATAGGTACGTGCTCAACTTTATCAAGGAGCAACTGGCCAATAATATACTATTATTTACTTGATGTCAATAAATAATGGCGAAAATATCGCTCGGCTCTACAAACTCCACTACATTCAACCGAATTTCGCCAGCAACTTCATGTTTGCAGCAAATTTACCTCTTTGAGAAGCCTTCTGAGGCAAAAGTTAAATTCTTATTTACCAAGAACAATTCACATCGAGCATTCAACAAGTATCAGCCCAAAATACAAATAATCTATTGCTAATTCTCCACCGCTCTCATACCATAAATCTTAAGCAAAATTTAGGGCACCAATCAAAACCTTCAGTCTAGCGAAATACTATGGCAATTAGCACCAAATTCATTAAACCTAACGCCGACGGCATATATCAAGTAAGCCAGGCCGGCGCAATATACGGCCTATGGACGCCATACGGCATTATCTCGCCGTTAGTAATCGGCAGCAATCCGGACGACACGCTCATTGTCTATGCGCAACAACCCGGCGCCACGTTCAAAGACGCCCAAAAGAAAAAGATCGCATACGTAGAAGACAGAGGTGTAAAAGTCGATATAATGCCACTTCCAATGAATAATCATGAGGATTCTCATGCATAAAAAGATAGATTCCATGTGGTGGCACGAATCGCCCGAGAATGGGCCACTTGCATCGTCGCACATTGCAGTTGTATTTTGCGCGCTCGTAAAGAGCGAAATGATTGTAAAAGACCTACTGAGCTTAGAGTTTGAGGGAATTCCAAAAGATTTCAGCGACAGGTCACTTTCACCGATGGATTACTGCCTTGCCTATACAGATGGCGAACTATTCGATCACTACGTAAAAGCTAAATACAGGGAAGCCATAACGATACTTTTTGATGGTAACAAAATTTATGACCTCATTATGGATGAAAAACTCCTGTCTCACACAATAGGCGGCTCGAGCAGCTATACACTCGAATGCACGTGGGGCAATGTCGACGCCCTAGCAAACTGGCTACAACAAAATGTAGTAACGGAAAACCCGTTAAATACACTCACAAATCAAAACACAGCAAAAAGAAAATATACAACCAACACACTACTCGCCATCATAGTAACAATTGCATTATTCATAATCAGCGTAATAACATTATTCATTAACGAGTAGAAAGCTCAAATAATGCAACAAGGACAAATAAAAGACCCGAGACGTGAAGAGACTCCCGCTATAGAAATCGGCACAGTCGCATTCATTGAAGCTAACTTGATATCCGGAAAAGAGCCCGGGCTAACACAGGCATTCACACTCCTGCAAAAATCAGTCGACATCGATGCTCAAGCCAAGGATAGACTGTCGCCGCATCTATGCAAATACCTAACTGAGACAAACAAAACATCCCATATTGTCGAAGCCATCCATTGTCTGTACATATTCGACAATATGGAGCCATTCAAGAAACTATTTCTCGAATTAGGCGCATCAAAACGTCGGCAAACCCGATCTGCCGTCGCCTCATGCTTATCAAATTTTGCAACATGGGACACGGCCAAAGAGGACCACTTTGGCGACAAAGACATCGTAGATTTAGCAATTACACTCACCCGAGACAGTTCGCCGTCAGTCCGGGACTGGGCAATATCTCAGTTTAATAACGGCCTCGCAAACGATTCTGCCGCGATACACACAGCACTGTATGAACGAATTAACGATACAAACCTCGCCGTCAGGCAAGAGGCCATAGAGGCGCTTACCGCGCGAGGTGAAACGCGGTTTTATCCATTAATCAAACAAAAGTTAAAACGCATCGACGTCGCGCCTATATGGATAGAGGCTGCAATCGCTTCTAAAGA